>Ga0307514_10002338_pt1 | contig 19880 bp, 14 predicted proteins | sample 16_EM_MG_FD_203088 | JGI IMG/M metagenome (GOLD analysis project Ga0307514, IMG submission 203088) | Populus trichocarpa ectomycorrhiza microbial communities from riparian zone in the Pacific Northwest, United States - 16_EM | ecosystem: Host-associated > Plants > Roots > Unclassified | place... | reverse complement strand
ATTTGACACCGTTGTTGATTCATTTCCTGAAAACCTTCTTGCTAGCAAGCTATTGTCTATTGGCTAGCTCCATCACACTTTTTCTCTGAATCTTCCTTGGAGTTTTGTTGAGCCAGCTAAGATCGGTCTCATCCGTCTGAATCTAGACTAGCCTAAAAGAGCTGATGCAATATGTTCTCGTAGAAAAACTTTGTCAAAAAAAAAAAAACAATGTAATACCTCCGAAACTGAGGCACCGTTTGGGATTCCATAAAAATTCAATTTATTTTATTAAAAATTAATTTTTTTTTTATATTTTAGATTGTTTTAATGCGTTAATCTCAAAAATAATTTTTTATTTTAAAAAATTATTTTAATATATTACAGAATAAAAAACACTTTAAAAAATAACTATAATCACACTTCCCATCCCATGTACTAAATTCGCTTGGGCTGCAAACTCTACTGGGTTCGTTACTAGACTGGTCTGGATGTTATTAAAAAACCGGTAGAACGTCTTAAATTATATAAGGTGGTCTGCTAATTAATTAGATTTTTATTTTTAAATTCCAAATTTAAATTTTGAGATTAGCATCTAAGGAAATTATTACTTTATATACACCAGTGCGATACGAGGAATGCACCCAAGCCCACTCAATGACCTTTTACTATCGAAAAAATAACTAATTATGATGCTTTAAGGAGTCGTAAATATTCCATATTATATATATATATATATATATATATATATATATATATATATATGAAAAACTCTTCAAAAAACAATGCTTCCGCTACTGGCGAGAATGACCTGTCAGAATCATACAGTCTACAGGCTACAGGCTACAGGCTACAGTCTACAGGCTACAGGTACAGTAATCAAATATGCAGTTGATATTGCAGTCGAGCATTTGAGAGGCACACGGGTCATGAAAAGCATGGAGTTGAGGCGTCACGTTTGACTAAAAAACCAATGGGATGGCCCAGATAATCAATGCTAAACAGTATTTAAAAATATAATATCTACTGTTTAAAATATTTTTTTTATCTTAAAGTATATTAAAATAATATATATGTTTTAAAAAATTATTTTCAAAATCAAAACATTAAAACAATTTAAAAATATATAAAAAATAATTTTAAATATATATTTTTTTAGAAATCACGGTTTCAACTATACACCTAGTATTATCTAATTAATAAGAACAAATTCGCTAATTATTGTTGAGAACCGAAATTTGAATACTGCAATGCTACTGAATTAATCAACGGAACCCCTTTTCTGTATGATTTATTAGCAGCATAATAGTATTATTCTCATAATGATAAAGAAAAAATCATAATCTTGCAGATGATGAAGGTACAGTTTTCTCAGAGTTGTTTCACTCGTACGTCCAAGTTAAAATTGAATGGCTAAGATCTTAATTAGTAACCAATATTTATTATCTAAACACTCAAAATTAGCTATTTGGAATTAACACTTACATTTCTTACAAGATATTGACTTTACGGTGAAAGCTTTATTAAAGGAAGGAGAAATTTAAAGAGATCTTATCAGGCAATAGGCTTAAAATTCTCCAAAATAAAAATAAAAATAAAAATCCCACTAATTCATGGCAATTTGGAACGTTTACTAAAACTTTCACCGACTAGCAGAAAGAATTTCCAACTCTTTTGTTTCGTTTTTCCTTTTATAAGACGAGAAATATATTAGCATTGCGTTATATATGTCAGCACATGAATATATATATATATATATATATATATATATACATATGTGCATGCATGAATGTGTGCGTACGTCTCCTCACATTCGTTGAACGCGGCAGTTTGCTGCTTAATATATTATTATAGAGTTTGGTATTGCTATTGTTTTTTAAATTATTTTTTATTTAAAATTAAATTAGAATAATATTTTTATTTATTTTTAAAATTTATTTTTATATCGGTGCATATCCAAAACATTAAAAAAATAAGAAATAAAAATAAATTCTTACAAAAACACGAGAAAAACACTCGACGTCATACAGTGATTTAGCTGGGTGTATTAAAACGTAATATCCAAGTTTGGATGCCATCTACTATTAGTTTGCTTGTTTTTATCCGGAGAAGGGAAGACATGGAAGAAAGTCAATAAACAGAAAAGTAGCATATACTTAGAAGCTACGAAATTCTTAAAATAATAAAACGATAAATCTACAGCAAGGCTTTCCATGTCCTTTCCATTCTCTGCCTTTCCTGTTTTTTACCTTTTAAAAATATTTTTTTAAATTTTTTTATTTTAAATTAATATATATTTTTTTCTAATATCAAAAATATTTTTTTAAAAAATATTTTTTTAATAAATTTTTAAATAAAAAATACTTTAAAAAATATTCACCAAACTAAAAAAAAAAAAAATATCCCGTAATCAGTGACATGATGAGGCTGAATTTCGGTTAGAAATTTGGCTTCTAACTTGTTGTTAAAGGCGTCATCATAGCAGGCTCCAGCCAGAAGTGGAAAAGATTGAACTCAGAAGATGCCAGCCATTTGAATAGGAATAGCAAGCAAAGCCACTTGAACTGATCAATAATGCCCATTTGAATTAGCATTAAATGCTTCCGTTGAGCGCTCAAGAAGCAGCTTTGGTCAAACTATCCTGTCATCGTCATCGTCATCGGCATCACCCTCCTTCAACATCTTCCGAGACATTAAAACAATTTATTTTGGAGGGAGCGTAGAAAAAATTATTTACATGTCAAATTCCGCCCGTGTATCATTTTTATTCTATATCTACATGAATAAAATAAAAAAATAAATTAATTTTTATATATTTCTTGATTAATGAAATATTTACGGATGAGATATTTAAAATATCTTATTATAAATATAAAATTATATTAATAAAAATTAACTAATAAAATAATACCGTGTGACATCAAAAAAAACTTGAAAATCCTTACAAACCTTTATAAACTGAGGGTTTCGTGTAGAAAAAAAATTTATTGGAGATACAAAATCTTCTTCATGATAAGCATCACAAACAAGAAATATACATTAAAAGTTTTTAAGCATCTTCCATTTATTTTTAAAATCTAAAAAGAACAAAACTTTATTAAATTAAACTTAAACACTTCATAAGAATTCTTCAACAACACTTCAAAAATAAATTAAATATACTTTTTAAAGCATCAAATGATCATTAAATTTTACTTTGCAATACACATTTAAATTTATACTATTGTAAAACACAAATTTTAACTTGAGTTCATAGATAAATTAAATCACTAGATATTAATTTTTTTTAAAAAAATCATATGATTAATTATTATTCACACAGATAATTTAAATAAAAATTACATACAATCATGATTTTAATAAAAACAAATATTTCGAGGGAGTCAGAGTTTTTTCCCCTTGAATTTGACACGTTGTTGGTTGCAATAAGAGACCTGGCTTTTAATTATTATTATTTTTTCAAAGATATGTAGTCCTGTACGTACTTTACACTCTTTGATTTTTTTTTGAATCTCTTCTCCTTTGAATCATGGATCCTTCTCTGGATTATACTATTATTGTTATGATCATCTCTAGACGTAGTTCTCACAGCTTAATTTATAAAATGTTATTTAATCTTTATTGCTCGGAATGATACCTGACAACCTAGTACAGTGCATCATCGCCGACAACGAGAGCGCTGCGTTTGTTGGAAATCACCACCATATTCTTACGAGGTTCCACCCTGTTGAATCTAATCACAGAGGCACATCAAGTGAAAAAAACCATATGCACGTATAAAACAAGAGAATAACCATCTCAAGATTTATTATAAAGAGGGGAAAAAACCCATATACTTCTAAATCGAGCTAGCTAGACATTAATTTTACTATAGGAATCTAGCTAATTAATCAGAGATGAATAATATTCCCAGCAACGAGCCATTCTACCAAATGGAACGTAGCCAACCCCATTGACGTTGGTATACTCAGAGCAACAAGACCAGCCATGCCCAACGCCAAGCTTGGCCTGGTTCTAATCAACACTGATTGCAAGTACCCAACTGCCTCGCAAATGTCTGAATTGTAACTGCCACGGTAATATCTCTTCTCCCATTCCATCCAGTCAGATGAGACCTCGTAAATCCTCTCGGCTATCTTCATCTCATGAACGCGCATCCTAAGAACAATCATGTCTTCGTCGATCAATTTATCACTATAATCATCCCTTCTCAGTGCTGAGATCTTGGCAGAACGTCTCTTATTTGTGCCAAGACATGTTTTTGAAGGTGCTGCTTGGTGCAAGGATCTGTCACAAAATGGTTGTGAAGCTAGGAGAGGTGATGAAGGAGATTTTAGCATGGCTGTTATCATTGTTTTGGAAGTGAATACTTGATTTTCTAAGTTTTCTGAAAATGGGTTATATCAAAAAGGACAATTTTTTGAAAAGAATGAATCTTGATGTGTGATGCCCTGCTTCGGCAGGGCACATATATATAGAAGTGTGCACGAAACGTGAAATTAATGAAACGTGATTTTAGTCAAATGGCAATTGGCCACTTGGACGGCCGATGTATGTGCACCTCCATATTCCAGGAAAGAAGCCTGCTTGTTAAAAACGTTTTTGAAAAAATTTAAATTTAAATTTTTATTTTAAAGTAATATGTTTTTAATATTTTTAAATTATTTTAATGTATTAATCTCAAAAATAATTTTTAAAAATAAAAAAATATTATTGATATATTTTTCTAAATAAAAATCACTTTAAAAATAATCACAACCACGTTCGAATTCTCTCTCAAGATTTTGCGATGTCTGTACGCTACGTGGCGGCGGCCTATTACACTAGTTAATTTTTCCTTCTTTCCAGAGAATAAAGCAAAGTGTGTGTGTGTGTATATATATATATATATAATCCTCTAATAATAATAATAATAAAAATAATAATAGAAGGCTGCGACGATGACATCATCAAGTGGAATTTGCTTGCATGTTTCTAGAAATTTAACTTCATTTTTCTTTGAATTCATGTAAGCACGTGCAAAAAGCGAAAAAGATCGGATTAAATCAGTTGACTGAGCTATGAATATTTATCAAGGGGAGAGATTTTTTTCATAGGTGCAATTAATGTATTTGTTCTGGATTTATATGATAAATTGAAAAGGTATAAGGACTAAAGTAGAAAGGATGACAAATCAACGAGGGAAATTATCTTCATAGTTAAGAAAGAGTCTTCTAACCCGCGTTGTGCCTACATCATGTCTCCGACTTATTTTTTAAAGTGAAAAAAAGGTGTTGGTTAGTGTTATGCATGTATTCTGGGATATCAGATTTTTTTTAAGTGAGAAATAAATTGCTTTGTTATATAAAATAATTTTTAATAAAATATATAAGCAGGTAAATAAAAAAAAAAGTTTATAACGCTAATTAAATATTAAAGTGTAAAGCCAATCTTTCTGGCATATGCAAATATTTAACCCTCATTGTCCTTTTTATTTTATATATTTTTTTTTATTTTTTCTTAGAATAAAATATTTTTATAAATTAATTAATATGTCACATGAATATAATTTATTTATATAATCTATTTGAAGCACTACAAACTAAAAAATATCAAAAATATCAATTACTACTTCTAAAAAGGTGAACCAAATAATTTTAAAAAATAAATATAAAAGAGGGTTTTGATTACAATTCAAATAAAAAATGAATATAATGTAAAAAACAATAAAAAAGGAGAGACGAATCTAATTATAAAAAACAATTATAATGGGAATTGTAAAATATAAAGACTAAAATGGAAATAATGACGAATGCCTCCTTCCCTAACATGTAGCCTCGCCCCTGGCAGTTGAATCGGTCTAGTAACAAGCTACCGTCCACATGCATGAATGGTTCTGTCGAAATCACGAACCTAATTCTAACCTCCCTCCTACGTAGTTCGGCGTCTGATTAGACTTGCTTTCTTCTAAACTTCATGCTTCTAGGTGCTTAATTACTTAATTAAATTTTCTGACTCCCAAAATGCTCTAATCAGTATCTAGGCAGCAAAGTCAAATTCCAGTACTGGAAACATCATCATTTTTTTTTTCGAAGGGGAAGACTGCCGCAATTATTTAATTGAAAAATAGCCACCTCTACCTGTTATGATACTCCCATTCACAGAAAATGACGTCGCATTGGAACGGCCACAAGGGCAGAGACAAGAGGGAGGGGGTGCAATAACTTGCATCTGTCAAAAGACTCACACGAGTAAACACCGCATCATTTTGCACGATCTACTACTAGGTTTTTCCAATTAATTACCACAGCAACATTCAAATTTACAAGACAGTCTTGATCTCCTAAGGTTTTGGTCATCAGCATATGCACCGATCAAAGCAAATGCCGGACGCTCATTTTCCACCACCGGTCATTGAAAGGGAGGAGGAGGAAGAAGAAGGCCTATTTGGATGCCATTGAAATAAAACCATTACATTTACTAGTGACATTGCACGTGAGATTTTAGCTGTTTCAGTTTCAGACATGGACTTAATTGTTGTCAGGTTCTACGGAAGCAGCTTGTTAGCTCAGTGAAGGCATGGGACCCTCCTTATTGCACTGGCATCTTCTTTACTTGATACCTGTATCAGATAGATCAATAAATCGTGTTTTATAACATGCTATTATTATTAACCCCAAACAATTACAAATCCTTTTCTTTTACCATCCAAACAATTACAAACCTTCTAAGATAAATGGTCGGATTTCAACAGGTGGTGATTCAAGCTGCTGGTTTGATTCATCTTTTTTGGGTGGACGAGGATCCAGTTGCTGGAGTTGTTTTACCTCGTCAGGGTCCAAAGGCTCAAGTTGTACCTGTGACTGGATTTGTTCACGACACGGTGGCTCAAGCCTTTGGTAACTGGGCTTGTTTTTCTCAAGGAGAAGGTACGTGGTGCAATACAAAAACAACAAAATTCTACTTTGAGCTACCACAGTATCCTTAATATGTCTTCCACCGAACGAGAGCCGCTCAAGTGCCTGAGAAACAAGAAGAGGAAGAATGGGTAAATGCTGGATGCACAAGACGGAGAAAAAAGTCAGGCACAGGCACATCCAAATTAGCCATTTTGTCAATTTCATCACTATATTTCAAGTCATTGGCACAGAAAAATACAATTCATAGCAATCCTGAAAATTTGATTTTAAAACAGCTAAAACGCTCGAGAAAAGCACAACTTTGGTGGCTTAGTGGATCATTTAAGGTAACAAGTTATAGCTCTAATAAGGGCTATAGGCACATTTGCTCCAATGCATATCAATGTAGACCTTTCATCAAATTGTGAGCTGAAAGCATAAATGAAGAAAATATTATAAAATAACTACCAAATTCAAGAGAAGAGATAGAACATGGATAAGAAGCTGATGCCAATTCAACTGGGTCCAACCTGTTTTCCTCGGGAGAACTTGTCGATATACACGACTTCTCATAGAACAAAATAAAGTTGTGATGAAGTTTAAGAGCTTAGATAATGTGCATTACATTAAAGAAGAAATGTATTATAGTGCAAAATATTATATTATTGCTGTATTACCTTCCACCATGACCTGAGCAGCTTAGCTTTTGTTGAAAATCCAGTTCATCTTAATATGTTTTAAGGTTCTAGATTAAACAGGTCATCCTTTTTCAAGATTTTTCTCTTTTCTCAACTACAATAGAGAACTCTCCTATGTTACAAGCAGGAAGACAGATTCAGGGCATCACATTACCTGTTCACCAGTTTCTACATCAATTGAACTTTGATGATCAAACTGAAGACCTCTAAATTCATTGATGCAAAGTCCTTGAAAGGCCCTGAAACCATGTGCAGAAATAGTCATACAACAAGGCCAAAATCAACTCGTCCAGTATAAAGGGAACTAATATAAGAGGACGACTTTCTGTATAAGCAAGACATGATTGATTTACCATCTTATCAGGGAAACATTAGGAATCCATCGAAAGATGATTGGTGTATTATCTGCATTGACATAATAACCTCCGAATACTATAAAAACAGTCATAAGAGAGGGTCCGACAGCCATTGCTGCTTCAGTGGTTGGAACCATAGCTCCCACAGTTAGACCCATTGCAGATGCAGCAAATGACTCTGCTGTCACAATTCCACAGAATTTTCCAAACCTGGAAAGCACCAGTCCAAATTCAGTAACTTCAAGCATTGTGACTGCAATAAATATAGCATTTCCAAACCTAAAAGAGGTTTTCTCTGTGTTTTATTTCCACTGACTAGGGATTGTTCTTCTCTGAAGAACAGCTCATCTGGGTTCTTTTCTTTTCAGTTTTATATGCGTGCATGTCAGCCAGTTACTTCAATACTCCAAAAACTTTTACAAATTTCAGTTACTGATCCATGTACTTTCTGAATCTGTATAAATTCAATTGCATTCATTCAATATACAAATTGCAGAAACCCATGTGGTGTCAGAAATCAAAATGGTAAAATATGGAAGCACACCTTGAAAAGGTAGGGTGAAGACGAGACATGGGATACAGTACAGCACCAAACATTAATGGAAATGCTGCTCCAACAGGAATCTCAGCTATCAATTTGGAAAGTAGATAGGGTCCTAATGCATAAGAGCCCTTAGCACGCTCTCTATCTACAATTGCACGTTCTTTTGGAAACACACCCACTGTTTTTGTGAGAGCAGCCATTGCCGTGTTTATTGCTGCAACCTGAGAAAGACCAATTGTCATGCACAGAATTTTTTAAAAAAATATCTTAAAACAGTTGGGATTTTCATTGAATTTCAAAATTGCCACCACGCTGATCAGCTAATCTGGGAGCTTATTATTAATGATCATGTTGCGTCCGTGCATCAAAGGGCATCCAAGCTAAAACATCTGTTCTAAAATTTTGACCTATCTGAATTAACTAGTTGGGTGCCAGTGGTATCTTTTACTGGTTGTACCCGCCTAATACATGTTAAATGTAAGGTAGCTTCAGCTCCCTGCACTCCACGTGAACCATGTCTATCTCTTTTCTGTTTTATTTATTTATTATTATGTTTATGAATGGCAGTAATTTGGGACATAAGTGATCAGGAAATTCATATCTGAACTCATAACGAACATTAAAAGGTCTTCCATTACCTTAACTGGTCAAAGTTAAGATGCAGTCTAGGATAGTGCATGACAGGCTACAGCTATCACACAAGCTTACAAGAAAAGGAAAAAAAAGAACTCAGGTCATAGATTCATAGCTGGTGGATTAGAGGGTTGCTAGCCAGGCCTTGAGTGTATGTCATTAATCAAGCTGGCAGTTTTTTAGTGATGTAGGTTTGTATTCTTAGCAAGGAAACTGAACGTGAATGTGGCAGAAATCGTAAAAGTGGGAAACAATGCAGAAGATGCAGAATATAGGTCAGTAGCAGAAAGCATATATATTGGCACCAACAAATTAGGTTGGAGTCAAGATCATGACCCAGGTCCTTTGGTCAATCACTGGTGAACATAATCAGCGCAGTTAATGAATAGCTGATACTTTCAAACTAGAATCTCGTGTCACATATTCAAGCAAATATAAAAAACACGTAGAAATTAAAACCACTATTTGACATCACGAAAGAACCAAAATCTGCACATTTTCAGTTATTTTATGATGTTTGAGATCTTCTCATTCTATTGTGTATTGATCCTTAAAAAGAGCACGGATTTGAAGGAGGAAAAAACAAGGTAACATACCTGAAGCAATCCCATCCTATCTTGTATTGATGTTTGAGATTTTCCCATTCTCCAAAAAACTGATCCAAATATTATAGCTGATGCAATTGACATTGTTGCCCGAACTTTGTTTGTTGGCCCATCACGAGAAGCCTAGTCATAAAAGGTGCAATAAGGGAAAAGCAGGAGCTAGAATTACAATTATCTGAAATTTATTTTTCCGTGAATTTGTCAATTAATACAATGCATATCTCTATGCCAGTCATCCCCTTCCTAGGGGTTTATTTTGTCATCTAGAATTGAGTAGAGATGATTTGCTATGTTCCACTTCTTAGTTTTGTTAATTAAAATGAAGAATCTAGGATTGAAGACATAAAAAGTAAAATAAAGCAAAGTCATAATTTCAGTCCAAGTCAATGCGATCCAGCCCTTCCCTTTGAGAGGAACTTGTTTCAGGGGTTGGGGAATTGTCTGCACTAAACCAGGTCGTGGTGAGAGACTAATGAAATGACTGTTTATTAATGGAGTGACAGTTGAAAAACCAACCTGCATCCATGCACGTCTAAGGAGCAACCAGAATTCCCTCCACCAAGACCCTTTGCCTTTCCCCTTTACACCAGTTTTCCTGCTCAATTTCTTGGAGTCCTCCTTTCTGGTAAGTGGAGTTGCATAAAGAATTGTTGATGATTGTTGTGAAAAAGATTCAACTAGACCATCTATCCTTTTCCGCGAAGAGTAGACACTTTCTGCAGAACTGTAGTCAATGGATATGAGATCAGCCAAAAATTCAGCAGGATTGACATGGTCTGGGCAACGATACCTGTTGAAGGAATCAACAGACAATTCAGTAATTTTGGAAAACTGAGACAACAGCTCTACTTTTTTAATGATTAATCAAATGCACCGCCAACAACATATTTTCCTCAGAGAGAGAGAGAGAGAGATAGTCAAGACAGTAAGCCAGAGCACAGATTAATATTTGTATAGGAGAAAGGAAAATACAGACCCAAAAAAACAGGAAACACAAAAACCTAAAGAAAAAGGAATTGCTCTAAATGAGAAAGCAAGAACTTAAAATCAAATGGACATTCTATCAAAAATCCAACTAACAGATTAGTAGTTCCAGATATTCAAAGTTGAAGCATATACATGACAAACATAAGCTCTTAATTATGAAATCACTAGTATTGCATTGAAAGAATAGTAAATGGTCATACACCATAGAAATGAGAGGCAAAATGTTCAACGTAAACAGTTATATATTTCTAAACCACAGTAAAATAATAGCTTGCAACACTTGTAAGTCCCTGCCATCTCATAAACTCCTATCCACAATCCCAGGAATTAAGGCTGACATCTCAAGATTCCCAAGTTTAACCACTACCTTACCCAGTAAGTTGTCTTGTCATGCACAAATGTATTTAATTGAGTATGAAGTGCCATTACAATTCCGAAAGCATATTAGTTAACATAATATACATAGTCCCAGGTCAAAATGTAATTCAAGCCATTCAAAATGTTAGAAAAAAAGTCATTAAAAATCAATCTGTCTATAGTCTAAAAATGTAAAACAGCATTGCCAGACGGAAAAAATTAGTTCCACTGGCAACACAAAAACATCACCTACTCCCCCTTTTTCCCTTCCATCCAGCTATTATTCTACATGTACTTTGGACCTCTATATCCATCCCAAGATAATAGTTTAAAGAGAATATAAATTGTTGAAGTTGAGAATAATGAGCAAAATCAACAGTAAGCAGCAGATATAGAAATGAGAAAAAAGATAGGCAAGCTTAGGCTAATAACCCGAATTTTGAGAAATATGTCAGTGGCACATCATGTGCTGAGCCAGCATAGACAAGTGCACCCTCTGCTAGTAACACAATGTCATCAAATTTACCATACACTGAGCCTCTAGGCTGGTGTATGGAACAAATTACAGTATGTCCATCCTGCGCCAGTTGTCGGAGAGTTTCCATTACTTTCTCTGCCTGAAAAGCATCAAGCCCTGGAAACACCATGCATGACCTTGTTAAAATTGGAAAGAAGATTTACTTCAGCAGTGAACCATATGGGTTACATGATCAATAGTTTATAGATTTTTATTTTCACTTCAAATTGATAGTCTTGCTAATACCTATCCAAGATTAAGGAGTCAAATAAAATCTCTTCATTGATGTTAGCACGACACAGCCCAAAAGTTGAGAAACCTTAGTTTCAAATACTATTGAGTTCACTCTGCATTACAAAATGCTGGGAATCAATGCAAAGCCAAATTCAGCACATTCAGATTCAGTAGAGCAGGTATTTATCCATATCTACCGGGTCAACCCTCACATTTGAAGAAGAATTTACTCCATCATCATCATAGCATTGTTAAACACTGGTCTTAACTCTTAAACATGCCTTGTGCACAATGAATTTTAGTAAAACACAAGGTCATTTTGCCTCCCTAAAATACAGTAATAGCAAATTCAATGCACATGTATCCTGTGCATGCTGCATTATGATCGTATACATTAATCATATCAAAGCTTAATGCCTCCACAATTCAGATCAAATCCAGACTAGCAACAGTTCAGGATGCAAGCAAGCACGCATACCTGTTGTAGGTTCATCAGAAAATATTACAGATGGGCTAGCAATGAGTTCGCATGCTAGTGACAAACGTTTCTTTTCACCGCCACTTATCCCACGAACTTTTGCATCACCAACATTGGTATCAGCACAGCTGGCCTTTGGAGAAAGAGAATAAAAGCAAATCCCCCGAAAAGAAATCAAATCAGAGAAAAAATGCATAATATAAATGATAAGTAAAGAATTGAAAGACAGATGATAGTTACATGACTTCATTATATAAACCATTAATTGTTTGCGAAGTAGAAGGGACATTAGCTTGAAGTGTAAAAGTAAAAGTGAGGGCTTGGTATCTAATTTTAGAAGAATAATATTATGTCTGCAAAGGGGATCGATCAATTTAATTTATGCATTTAAATTAAACTTCAGAAGAAGTTTGCCTTACCAAACCGAGCTTGAACAACAAATTATTCACGTATTCATCTCTCTCTTCTACCGAAGCTATCTCTGGAAGTTGAAGTTCAGCAGCAAGAGACAGTGTTTCCCGCACCGTAAGCTGCGAGAAAAAAAGATCTTCCTGTCTCACATAAGCAAGCCTGTAACAACAATTGACCTCATAAACACAATCGAAAGCTTATACATTGAGCTCAGCATCACAGGTCTACAACAAAGCACCATACTTGTAAGCTCTATTTGAACTAGGCCTCCCATTGACTTCCAAAAGACCTGACAAATGCAGTCGCGGTGATGCCATTAGCTGTCCTGCCAAAACATTGAGCAATGTTGTCTTTCCTGAACCTGATGGTCCCATTATTGCAAGCAATCTTCCAGGCTTTGCTTCTCCACTCACATTATTAAGCAGAAATCTCACCTATAAGTTAAATTTCAGTCAAGCATACAAGTGACCCAAAATTCCACGCTATATTTGATAAAGCAGGGAAATTAAATTAAGCAAGGATGAACATCATGTAGTTACAAAAATAATAATAATAATCAGCACACGAGAGTGAATCATCTAGATTCGATCAATTTTCTTTTTCTTCATTTTCTCAACAACCAAACAGAACTTGAAAGAAACGTGAAACTCCCAGAGAGGGGAAATAAAATTCCCACTCACTGATTTGGAGGATTTATCAGAGAGCGAGCATGTGATGTTGCTCCACCGGATAGTAACCGGGAAAACTTTCCCGACATCTGGACTATCGTCGTCGGCTGCGTCGTTTTTTTCGTCGTCAGGAGACTCGTCCTCCGGCATCAGAGCGGGGCCGGGACTGGAAAACAGTCGGAGGAGGAGAGCGACTGCGGCAGCAGCCAGAAACTGGCCGGCACCGTTCCCACCCAAACTCACTAGCTGACCCGCCATTTTCCCGCCAAAACGCACCATCTCGCTCTCTTTGTGCTTCTCCTTGGAGCAGACTCCGTTGGGGCAGGGGACTAAAGATCAAGCTAAGCTACTGCTCTATTCTGTGACTATGATAGTGATCAAGGTCCGTAGATAGGATAAACGGCGACGTCTGGGGCCAAAAACTGCTGCTGCTGCTTTTGTAAGACTTGTCGTGGTCTCAGAAAAAGGAAAACGGTGGTTCAGATTTGGCTGGGGTTCTGAGAACACGTGTCCAGTCTAAGGATAAGGTAGATTGCTTCCTTCGGTGTAGACAAAGAGTTCACATCAATGGGTAGGATTATCAGTTTATCATACTAAAAAAAAAAAAAAAAAGCGGGATTAGCTTAGGGGCATGGTTGGTTTTACTTTTAAAAAAAAATATGTCGATAATTAATTTTTCTACTGAGCAGGGGTGATGGAGTGTTTTGTTATTATTAGTTGTTAATAAGAAGGTAATTATTATTTAAAGTGTTTTTTATTTTAAAATGTATTAAAATAATTTTTTAAATATATTTTATTATTATTAATTGTTTATAAGTATGGTAGTGGTTATTATTTAAAGTGTTTTTTATTTTAAAATGTGCTAAAATAATTTTTTTATTTAAAAAAGTATTTTTGATATTGGCATATTAAAATTATTTATAAATATAAAAAAACTTAAAAAAATATTTTTAAAAAATATTATTTAAAATACAGTTTCAAACAAGACTTATAATTAATTGCTATCAAAATATAATCGGCTCTTTGGTTGGTTGAATAAGGTTATATTTACTTCATTATTTTAACTTAATCATTGAATCAGTGATTTTAATCATAAGTAAGCGTGATATGATGAGCATATGTATTAGACTAGATTTAGTTTTATTTAAGAGGGTGAAAGATATTATTTTTAAAAATATTTTTATTTAAAAATATATTTTTTACGTTAGTATATTAAAACTATTAAAAAACACATAATTAAAAAAAATTAAATTAAAAAATTAAAAGTAATGCCAAAAACCTTAATCGCTTGTTAGCAATGATAGTTCTATCATCACCGATTTGTCCTGGAATCTAAAAGTTAAGCATCCATTTATTCACCATTTACATGATTCAAATATTTTCAATCGATAATGCTTAATGTAAAAAGCTTTTTTCAAGTGTGTTGATTAAATTGATGTTAATGTTCAATACAATATTAAAAAAAAATTAATTGAAGAAGGATGTTCGCGATCACACTGGACTCGGATAAATATTATTGGTGTAAACTTTTTCAGAAAGTCTTTCATGTAAATATATAACTATAACACATGAAATAATTTTTTAATACACTTTTCAAAATCCATGGAAGTGAAAATTATAAAAATGAGATTTTATCTGGAGAATTGGAAGGTAAACGTTTTTTTTCAAATTATCTGGAGAATTGGAAGGTAAACGTGTTTTTTCCCTCTCACTAGTGTGAAGAAAATCTTGCAAGAAGCATTTGGGTCTCTAATTTATTATAAATATATTACAACAATATTTTTTATTTATTAAAAATTAGTTTTAATATTTACATATCAAATGATTATAAAATATACAAAGATTAATTATAGACAAAATTTTTAATTTTTTTAAAACACTGTTTGTAATACAATTTCAATCTGCACTTGCAAGTTGCAACCCATGATCACCACCTCCATTCAATCCACGTCATTTTTAGTCCACGTGTAACAAAACCACTTCCCGCACTGCTCCGACCCCACAAACTCACAACCCAACCGAATATCTCTCTCGCAAATATCCGTCTCTCTCCGTCTTCTTCCCAGAAAAGAAAAAGAAAACCCTACAGCTCACAACACAATAACACTCTCTCTTCCTCCATCCCTATGAGGCAGCGTAGGCAGAGCGGTACTGTACTTCCAGTACCCATTACTCAATGACAGATCTTGCCATGTGAGCAAAACATGGCCAACAATTCCAAAGAAGAGCCAAAAAGTGCTCCACAACCAGATCGGTGGTACAATCTAGCCCTAGGTCCTTCATTCAAAGAGCAATCCTCCAATAAGTTCTGCACTCTGCGATACGAATTTAAGCCAGCTTCGATTGACAAAACCAAGCCTGGATTATTCCACAAGAACAAAGACAATCGAGTTTCGGTTGAGTTTCAGAACAATCAATTAGGCAAATCGAAAGTCACTTTTGAAGGTAGCAGCGAGGATTATAAAGAAAACGATGCCGTTCTGTTTTTCGATGGCCAGACTTTTCGATTGGAGCGCCTTCATCGGTCTGTTAAGCAGCTCAGGCACCTAAGATTGCCTGGTGAATCCGCTGCAGCGGCTTCTGCTCAATCTATGCTGGCTGTGGAGGCTCCCGGCTTGTCTCCTCCTGTTGGGAAGGGTGCGAAGCCTGTTCAGATTGGGCGAAGTGCATTTCCTACTGTGCCTGTAAGTTTCGATTGAATTTTATTTGATGATAACCGTGATCGCTTGGAATGGCGCAAAATGATCCATATAATCAGCCTGAACTAGATTGGGATTGAAGATTGGTTGTTGTTAAGTCTTTGTTTGTTAGTTTGGTGTCTCTGCATCCGCTGTTTTTAAAGTGATCATCCAAATCTCTTTGTTACTCCGCTTCCCTGCTGATGCTTTATATTTCTTCCTATGCTTTGTGTATGAACAGGTTGAGGTGGAACGGATTGATGTCGGCGAGCCACATGTTTTAGGTATTTTGAATACACACACATGTTTGGATTCAAGTGCATGTTTATCTCTGATTTCACCATGGATTTGGCCACAAACCAAAAATTTATTCGCACAATCCAGTTATGGATAAAATAAAAGTGATCAGAAAAACAAACCAAACTTTAATTCGAGAACGTAACAAATAAATCCCGTCACAAATAGTTAAGTAATTTCTGAATCTTGTTCAGAACCTTTGTTAATTAGTTGTATTTGTTAGTCATTTAACAGGATATTTTCTTTTCATCTATTAGGATGGATAAACTGTGCATTTATTCTAATTATGGTGACCTTAGTTGGATTATCTGCCCGGTTAAGATTTTTTTGGTTCAGATTCTAGTTATCATATCACAATGGCCATGCGGTGCTGTTTGCTTGTGAATTCGCACATAATTTCCTTGCATCTCTTTTGTATAAGCCAACTAGATGTTTCAATGTAACGTTATGAGGGGGAAAATCATTTTAAATCATGCTCTTACATTGGTAGATAGGATTTCTAAATAAAGATATCGCAGGGCTGGATATGTTTTTTTTTTAAGAAAAAAAAAAACACTCTTAATGAACCCTCTGATTTTTTAGTATTTGAGTTGGGTTTTACCTTCTTTTTTTTCTGCATGAGATTTTTTTTTAGAATTTCTAGTGGAAACAATTATGCATTCCTTGTTATTGTGAAGAACTATATTATCCTCAAGGACTCTTGATCATGGATCAAATCTGTCACTTAGATTCAGACCCTCTTATATTTCCATTTTCAATATCCACAACTTATCCAGTTAGACAACTCTGCTTAAGTTAAAAGGTTTTGTGGTCATGACACTATGTCTGTATGGCAACTTCAACAGTTCCTAACTGGTACTCCTTGATCTGCCTTTTCTGGTCTCAGTTTCTATTATTATTATTTTTTGCTTTGGACCTATTTTAGCCTTTTTTTTTTGGTTGTTTTTCTTTCCTCCTGATATCCAAGAATATTTAAAATTGTTTGATTCTTGGTTATATGAAAAAATTGTTTGATTCCTGGTTATATGAAAAACACTTTCTTTTTCATTCTTACTGTTTGTCAACATCATTCAGCCATTTGAAAAGGTCACTTGCAAACGATTGCCAAGCAAAGAACAGGGATATTTCCTGAGTTCCAATGATTATTCCTATGTTATCTTCAACCATTGCTCGTCATAATGATTGATATTTAGTGTTTCAGCTTACTGTTATCTGCCACTTATTGCGTGTTATCATGAATTCATCATATGATAGGTACAAAAGCAGCCAATGAGGGGATTACTGAGCATCCAACCCATGTACCAAATGTATCAACTTCCTCACCAAGCCCTAAGAATGATGAAGCTGAAGAACATCAAGACATAGACATCGAGGACATTTTTGGTGCTGGCTCACCTGATGATGGGAATGCAACTGAAGAAAAAGTTGATGTTGACTTTGATATGCATGCACCACAGCAAAACAACACTGATGATGAGATTGCTGATGTGGACGATAATGGTGATGAAGCAGACAAGGGTCTCAATGCTGCAGAAGCCCTTAGAGCCCAGGAGAATGCAGATGAGAGAGATGAGCAGACTTCCAGTTCTAGTAGTAGCAGTGGAAGCGGAAGCAGTGGGAGCGGGAGCAGCAGCAGCAGCAGTGACAGTGAAGGCAGTGATGAAGATTCTGTCAACTCTATTTGAAAGTTAAAGCAACTCTCAAGAAACATCTAAATACTATCAAGCGGGTACGTGCAAAATTATAACAAAAGCTAAAAGAGTTCACATTTTACTGTCGAAATCCACAGTAAAATTTATTATTTTACCCTTGATTGATAAAGTCATCCAGGAGATCTTTTCAATGGACCCATTAGTGTTTTTGTATTTTTATTGCAAAGTGTAATTATTTCATTGCCCTTAAAAGTAAGAAATATTAAACTTGGCTAAACGGGCTTTGACTTACTTTAAAACAATTAAGTTATTTCATTGTCTTTAGAATTAAAAAAGGTCGTGCCCTTGATATAGGGTTCTTTTGTCTTTTACATTTGCTTGTTTTGTGGTTATTTGGTGTGGTTAGGGGTAATAAGATAATTTAGTAAATAAATATTTTTTTTAAATAAAAACATATGAATATTATCCATATTTTTTAAAAATTATTTTTTAGATTAGTATATCAAAATAATCCAAAGCATTAAAAAACATTAATAATTTTTTTAAATTTATTTTAAAAAATACAAGTTGGCGTGTTTCCAAACACTCTCTTAGTAAACTTTACTTTGAGGTAGCTTCCTGTTGTGTGTAGTATAATTGTTACTAATTTAGCATGTGTGTTTTTATTTTTTGTTTTTTTTCCTACTTGATATGCATATTAGTTTTAAAAAAATATTAAATAAACCCTAAGGTTTATTATTCTTAAGATCTCATCCTTGTTATTTTTATTATAATTTTTTATTTATTTAGAATAATTTATGAAATTAAAGAATTTTTTTAATTTCATCTCTTGTATATTTTTTTATATGTTAGATTTGATCCTTATTCGTTTGATTATTATTTATTTTAATTAAGATGGTTTTTGAAATTGTTTTTTTACAATTTCATTTCTCTTGAGTTTTTTTCCTGTCAAATCTTTTTTTTATTATTATTGTTGCTATTTCTTTACCTTGCAAAAAAAAATTAGATTGTTTTCTTTTATTATTTCATCCTACAATATTTAACTAGGTAGATGTTTAGCTTTTTAGTTGAACTTGAGTCTAATAATTAACAGATTACAAGTTTAAGAGATTAACTTCAATTTAAGAAAATGACCCAAACTTACTTGGTATTTTTTTTCTTTTTTAAGTTTTATTTTTTCATCCCGTAACATTTTGTTATTTTTTAGTCATTTTCTATGTGAGTTTTTAGTCGTTTTGAAAATAACACGGGTTGCCTTAGTTTTTTCCGTTCTTTCTTAAATTTATTTTTTTAAAAGGAAATTTGTTTTTAAATTAAATTAAACTAATTGATTTCATTATTTAACATTTAATTATTCATGTGTTGAGCTTCTAGGTTTAGCTCAGATTGAGAATTTAACAAATTGCGGGTTTAAGAGTTTTACCTAGGTTTACAAGGTCTATTCAGGCTTGTTTAGTTGTTTTTTTTAAAAAGCTCATTTTTTTTATGATTTCTTCCTCCAATATTTTTTTATTTGTTTTATACGAGATTTGTCTTTATTTTTAAAATAACAATGGTTGTTACAATTTTGTTTTCCAATCTTTGTTAAATCTAGCTTTTTCAAAATGAATTTTGTTTTTTTTAATTAAATTAAATTTATTAATTTAATTCTCCGATATTTAACTGGGTGGGTGCTGAACTTCTTAGCTAAGCCCAAATCTATAATTTAACGAGTCATGAGTTTGAGAGACTAACTTGGTTTTACGAGATTCACCCGAGTTTGCTTTGTTTTTTTCTTTATTTTTAAGTTTTTTTTTTTTATTGGTTTCATCCACCAACATTTTGTTATTTTTTGTATTTTTTTCTATGAGATTTTTTTGTGTTTTTGAAAGTAACAAGGATTGACTTGTTTTTTTTATTTACCCTTTG
>Ga0307514_10002337_pt1 | contig 19911 bp, 14 predicted proteins | sample 16_EM_MG_FD_203088 | JGI IMG/M metagenome (GOLD analysis project Ga0307514, IMG submission 203088) | Populus trichocarpa ectomycorrhiza microbial communities from riparian zone in the Pacific Northwest, United States - 16_EM | ecosystem: Host-associated > Plants > Roots > Unclassified | place... | reverse complement strand
CGGAGTACCTCTTCGAGTTCCGCTGAGATGAAGACTACCGAAAGGCCACTGTCGGCCAGTTCACCGACCAGGTTCTGCACGTCGACCTTTGCGCCGACGTCGATTCCTCGCGTCGGCTCGTCGAGAACGAGAACACGTGGCGAGAGCGCGAGCAGACGGGCAAGCATGATCTTCTGCTGGTTGCCACCCGAGAGCTGGCCGGCCGGCCGGTCGAGGTCGGCTGGGCGTATTCCGAGTGCTTCGACCCAGCTGGCCGCGAGCTCGCGCATGCGGGCAGGCGGTATACGCCGCAGTACGCCCTGCTGTGCCTGCAGTGCAAGGCCGATGTTCTCGACGACGGTGAGCCGATCGATGATGCCGTCGGTGCGACGGTTCTCTGGTGAGTACACGACGCGGTCGAAGATCGCGTCGCGGGGGCTGCGGGGGCTACGCCCGGATGCCGCGACCACCAGCGTGCCGCTGTCGAGCCGGTCGACCGCGGTGATCGCGCGGGCCAGCTCGGTGCGGCCAGAGCCCAGCAGACCTGCCACTCCGAGAACATCACCCTCGACGAGTTCGAGGCTGGCGTCGGTGATTCCACGCCGCACCGTCAGGTTGGTGCCGGTGAGCACGACGCGCCCAGCCCTCTCGCTCGACGTTGCCGCCGTTCTGGGGGCGATCTCGTCCGGCGAGCGCCCGAGCATCTTCTGCACCAGGTCGATGCGCAGCAGCTCTGACGGCTTGTACTCGCCGACGAGGGTGCCACTGCGCAGTACCGTGATGCGATCGCAGATCTCGTAGACCTGGTCGAGAAAGTGCGAGACGAAGAGAATGGCGACGCCACGCTGCTTGAGCTCGCGGATCACCCGGAACAGCTCGGCAACCTCGTCGAGATCGAGGCTGGATGTTGGCTCGTCAAGCACGAGCACCTTCACGTCGGTCGACAGCGCGCGCGCGATCGCGACGAGCTGCTGCACGGCGAGGGAGTGGCTCCCGAGCATCGAGGCCGGGTCCACGTCGAGTCCGAGGTCGGTGAGGGCCGCGCGCGCCTGTGCACGTAGGGTCTTCCAGTGGATTGCCCCGAACCGGCGCGGCTCACGGCCGAGCATGATGTTCTCGCCGACCGAGAGGTTCGGCAGCAGGTCGATCTCCTGGTAGACCGTTCGAATTCCGGCGAGCTGGGCATCGTGCGGGGAGCGGAATCGGATCGGCGAGCCGTTCAGCCGAACCTCTCCGGCATCCAGCGGTAGTGCCCCGGTGAGGGCCTTGATCAGCGTTGACTTGCCAGCACCGTTCTCGCCCATGAGCGAGTGCACCTCGCCGGCGAACATGCGAAAGTCGACGGACGACAGCGCGGTCTCGGCCTGGAAGCGAACCGTGGCTCCCAAGACCTCAACGAGTGGTGGAACCGCGCTGTCCATCGTCCCATTCTGCCGGTAAACCGGCGGTTCGCAGACTAGGTTCGCCGCGACGAGCGAGTGACGATCACGCGCTGCACGACGACGAAGACGAGCAGGAGTCCGCCGACGATGATGCGCTTCCACGACTGCTCTGCACCGAGGAAGTTGATGAGCGTCGCGATGGTGCCGTAGACGAAAACGCCGATCATCGAACCGAGGACGTAGCCGCTGCCGCCGGCGAGCAGGGTGCCGCCGATCACGACCGCGGCGATAGTGTCGAGCTCTGCCCCCGAGCCGTTGAGCGGGTAGCCGGATCCCTGGTAGGCGGTGAGCACGAGGCCCGCGATACCGCCGCAGATGCCACTGATGACATAGGCGAGGATCTTGGTGCGCGTGACCGGCAGACCCATGAGGCGGGCAGACTGCTCGTTGCCGCCGATGGCGTAGATGGTGCGACCGAAGCGGGTGTACTGCAGAACGAGCACGCCGGCGACGACGACGAGCAGCGCGATGATTCCCGTTGGCGTGATGTAGAAGTCACCGAACCTGAAGCGGGTCGACTGCAGAAGCAGGATCGACTCGTCCTCGACCTTGATCGAACGGAGGCTGACGAGGAACGCGAGGCCGCGCGCGAGGAACATCCCGACCAGTGAGGCGATGAAGGGCTGAACGTCGAAGTAGTGCACGAGCACCCCGATAAGGAGCCCGACTGCCGCACCGCTCAGGATCATCAGCGGCACCGCGACTATGGAGGGAACCCCCTGCGACACCAGGCTCGCGCACATGATGCCGGTGAAGGCCATCACCGAGCCAACCGAGAGGTCGATTCCACCGGTCAGGATGACGAAGGTCATGCCGACGGCCAGCACCAGGAGGTAGGCATTGTCGAGCAGCAGCGCAGAGATGAGGCGCGGGTTGAGGAAGTTGCCGAACCACCACTGCGCGACGCCGAACATGATCACCAGGATCAGCAGGGCGGCGAACACCGGGATCCATGAGGCGTGACGGCTGCGGAACGTGTTCAGCGCGCCGAGCACGGTGCTGAGCGGTGAGGGCGCCGCTGTCTTCAAGTCGGTCACTTGGCCACCTCCGTGGTGTTCGAGTTGGCGTTGCGTATCGAGCGCACTGCCCGAGCCGCGGTGCCGCGCAGCAACGGCGACTGCACGGCGACGACGATGATGACGACCGCGGCCATGAAGACCGGGGTGACCGGCGACGGCACCCCGAGAAAGACGATCGTCGACTTCAGGGTCTGAATCGTGAAGACGCCGATGACGGTGCCGGCGATGCTGAACTTGCCGCCCATCAGCGAGGTGCCGCCGAGAACTACCGCGAGGATCGCGTCGAGCTCGATCAGGTTGCCCGCAGCGTTGGAGTCAGCGGCCATGATGTTCGAGCTGTAGAGGATGCCCGCGAAGCCCGCGAGGAGGCCACTCGCCGCGTAGGCCCCCCAGATGATGCCGCGGGAGCGAACACCCGCGAGTCGACTTGCCTCCGGATTGATGCCCACGGCCTCGGTCAGCATGCCGAGGGCCGTGCGGCGCTGCACGAGCACCACGATGACGACGGCAGCGATCGAGACGAAGAACGCGAACGGGAAGCCGAAGAGGTAGCCCTGCGACATGAACTTGTACGGAGCGCTGTTGACCGTCGTGATCTGGCCGTTGGTGATCAGCAGCGCGATTCCGCGGCCGGCGAGCATGAGCACGAGTGTGGCGATGATGGGCTGGATGCCGAGCACGGCCACCAGGAACCCGTTCCACGCACCGGCGATGAGGGTGACGATCAGGGCGGCAACGATGGCGATGGCAATGGTGCCCGGCGCCTCGGGAGTCGGCGACTGGGCGATGATCGTCAACGCAACGGCACCGGAGACCGCCATGACGGCGCCGACCGAGAGGTCGATACCGCGGGTCGCGATGACGATGGTCATGCCGAGGGCGACCAGCATGAGCGGCGCACTGTTTCTCAGCAGCGAGATGAGCGTGCCGTAGAGCTCGCCGTCTTGCACGGTGATGCTGACGAAGGACGGCCGCACGATGGCGTTGAGCAGCAGGAGCGCAACGAGGGCTACAACCGGCCAGAAGACCCGGTGCTTGACTATCTTCTTCATGCCACGTTCTCCTGGCCCTCGTTGGCGATGTAGTCGATGACATCGTCGACGCCGAGCCCGTTCGACTCGAGTTCGCCGATCTTGCGTCGGTCGCGCATCACGGTGATCCTCTGAGCGAGCCGGATCACCTCTTCGATCTCCGATGAGATGAAGACTACAGACAGCCCCTTGGCTGACAGCTCGGCGACCTTGCGCTGAATGTCTGCTTTGGCCCCGACGTCGATGCCTCGGGTCGGCTCATCGAGAATGATGAGCTCCGGAGCCGTGGCAAGCCATCGCGCGAGGAGCACCTTCTGCTGATTGCCGCCCGAGAGGTTGCGCACGGGGCGGTCGGGGTCGGCGGGGCGCACGCCGAGTGCCTCGATGTACTCCTTGACGATGGCGTCGGTCTCGGTGCGCTTGACCCGTCGCAGCCAGCCGCGCCGTGCCTGAATGCCGAGCACGATGTTCTCTGCGACGGTGAGGTCGCCGACGATGCCCTCGGCGCGACGGTCCTCTGACGAGAAGGCGATGCGATGGTCGATGGCGTGACGCGGAGTTGTGATGCGCGTCGGCTTGCCGTGCACCTCGACCTTGCCGTGGTCGGCGCGGTCGGCGCCGTACATGAGGCGAACGAGCTCGGTTCGTCCGGAGCCGAGGAGTCCGGCGATACCGACCACTTCGCCCTCATAGATGTCGAGGTCGGCGGGCTCGAGCACGCCCTTCTTGCCAAGGCCGGTCGCCGTGAACACGGGGGCACCGCTGCGATCGATGTCGCGGGCAGCGGAGCTCGCGAGTTCGGCGAGGTCTTCGAGCTCGCGCCCGATCATGCTCGAGATGAGCGTGTTACGCGGCAGCGTGTCGGCATCGTAGGCGCCGACAAGAGCGCCGTTTCGCAGAACCGTGATGCGGTCACTGATCTCGTACACCTGGTCGAGAAAGTGCGAGACGAAGAGAATGGCAACGCCGCGCTCGCGCAGATCGCGAATGACGCCGAAGAGCTGCTCTACCTCGCCGCGGTCGAGGCTCGAGGTCGGCTCGTCGAGAATGAGCACCTTCGAGTCGGTGACCATCGCGCGGCTGATGGCGATGAGCTGCTGGATCGCGATGGAGTGGCTGAAGAGACCGGTGTGGGTGTCGAGCTGCACGCCGAGCGCCTCGAGGTGACGTGCGGCCTCGCGATGCGTTGCCCGCCAGTCGATGAGGCCGCCGCGGCGAACCTCGTGGCCGAGCATGACGTTCTCGCCCACCGACAGGTTGGTGCAGAGGTTGACCTCTTGATACACGGTCGAGATGCCTGCCGCCTGCGCGTCGGAGGTGGTGTGGAAGACGCGCTTCTCGCCAGCCACGGTGATGGTGCCGCTGTCGACAGAGTAGACGCCGGTGAGTGCCTTGATCAGCGTGGACTTGCCTGCGCCGTTCTCGCCCATGAGGCTGTGGACCTCTCCACCGCGAAGGGTGAAGTCGACCGAGTCGAGGGCCTTGACGCCAGGGAACTGGATGGTGATTCCGCGCATCTCGATGATGGGCGCGACATCGTTGTCGACGGGCATGAACCGCTACTTCCTGAAAATCGTGGGGGTGGTGTCCTCGCGGGGGCCGGACACTGTCCAACCCCCGCGAGGATGCCTGCTACGTGGTGCTGCTGATCGTGCTGCTACTGCCTAGTACTTGCGGTCAGGCAGGGCAGCGGTGGCAGCCTCCTGGTCGAAAGCGCCGTCTTCGACGAACGTAGCGCGCTCGATGGTCTTGCCGTCGATGACGTCCTTGACCAGTCCGGCCGCGAGCTCACCGAGCAGCGGGTTGCACTCGACGATGTAGTTGATCTTGCCGTCGGACAGTGCCTGCATTCCGTCGTGAACAGCGTCGATCGAGATGATCTTGATGTCCTCGCCGGCAACGAGTCCGGCTGCCTCGATCGCGTCGATCGCGCCAAGAGCCATGTCGTCGTTGTGTGCGTACACCAGGTCGATGCCGTCCTTGCCGTACTTCTGCAGGAAGCCCTCCATCACCGTCTTGCCCTCAGCGCGGGTGAAGTTACCCGTCTGCGAGTCGATCTTGGTGATCGAGGAGCCTTCGATCGCCGAGTCGAAGCCCTCAGCGCGGTCGTTGGCCGGTGCCGAACCGGTGGTGCCCTCAAGAACGACCATCTTGGTCGGCTCCGTGAAGTTCTCCTTGGCCCACGTACCGGCCGTGACGCCCTCCTTCTTGAAGTCGAGCCCAACCCAGCCTGCGTAGAGCGACTGGTCGGCGGTCAGCGTGCGGTCCTCAAGGATGACCGGGATGTCGGCGTCCTTTGCCTCCTGCAGAACGTCGTCCCAGCCGTCTTCGACGATGGGGGCGATGACGATCGCGTCGACGCCCTGCGAGATGAATCCACGAACCGCGGCGATCTGCGCCTCGATCTTGTTGTCTGCGGCGTTGAAGACGAGCTTGAACCCGTTCTCCTCCGAGAACGCGGTCTTCATCGACTCGGTGTTGGCACTGCGCCATCCACTCTCAGAGCCGGTCTGGGCAAAGCCGACGGTGATCAGGTCGTCCCCGCCGCCAGCGCCGTTGTTCGCTGCGCCGCCGCCGGCACAGCCGGAAAGTACGAGAGCTGCTGCTCCCACGATCGTGATAGTGCTCAGGAATTTCTTCACTTCCAAAACCTCCTCGTTTTGGTCCGGCTGCGTCGCCGGCTTGGTGTCGTCCAGTCACGCCAAAAGGGGTTCGGCGTGACTGAATGTTAGCGCTCACAACTCCCCGGAATGCAAACAAAACCGGGTAACGGTTCGATAACGGGCCAGTAACCCCAATGATTTGCGGCAAAAAAGGCACCGGTGACGCGGTGAGGCCGCACTGCGAAATGTGATGAAGCGCATGGGTGGGCGGCGTCATCCATCACATCCCGCGCTTCGCGGAGTAAACCGACGGCCCGCCCGAGACCCAGCCTGCCGATCCACAGAGGGGCCGTCGACGCGGTGCGGGGACGGACCCTGGCAGGGTGGGCGTCGCCGGTTCGACGACGGTGCTTGCGCAGCTGCGTTCAATCGCGCTACATTTCATCGAAGCGGTTCGACGATGAACGGAATGAGCATGGCAACAATCAGCGATGTGGCTCGCGAGGCAGGAGTCTCGCGTAGCACCGTGTCGTACGCGCTCTCCGGCAACCGACCGATCTCGCTGGAGACCCGCCAGCGCATCGATGCGGCGATCGCCAAGCTGGGTTTCACCATCAACGCGGGGGCGCGCGCGCTCGCAACGTCGGAGACCATGGTCATCGGGCTCCTCCTGCAGTTTCACGATGACGAGTTTCCTCCCGCGATGCTGCAGTACATCCTTGCTGTCTCGACCGCGGCGCGTGAGAGCGGCTATGACATCCTCATGGTCACCGACTCCAACGGACCGGGCGCGGTCAAGCGGATCACGTCGTCGAACATGGTCGACGGCGTCGTGCTGCTCGACGTCACCCATGAGGATCCGCGCCTCGACACCCTTCGCGCCGCGCGCCAGCCCGGTGCCCTCGTCGGCCTGCCGCGGAACACCGAGGACCTCGACGTCTTCGACCTCGACTTCGGGGAGGCCGCGAGAATCCTGGTCGACCACCTCTACGGCCTCGGCCACCAGCAGGTCATCCTTGTCTCGCCGCCGCGGCACGTCTTCGAGCGCGGCGGTGCCTATGGCTGGCGCTTCCGTGACGCGGCCGTAGAGCGCGCCGCCCGGTATGGAATGCAGATCTACCCGTACTACGGGGAGTCCCAGCAGCCGGGGATTTCGCGAAGCCTCAACGCCATCCTCGATGCGCGCCCCCAGGCGACGGCGCTCATCGTGCACAACGATGCGTCCATTGCCGTTCTCCCCGCCGTGCTCCACGAACGCGGGGTCGAGGTGCCCCGCGACCTCTCGGTCGTCAGCCTCTACTCACAAGACTTCGGACGAAGCTTCCTCCTGCCGTACACGGCAGTGGAGACGTCGCCCGACAAGCTGGGCCGCGAAGCGGTGCAGCACCTGGTTCGACGAATGCGCAACGCCGACGATTCGCCGGCTGTTGCGAAGTTCATCGAACCGGAACTAACGATCCGGGGCAGCACGGCCTAAATCAGGCGGCGCTCCTCGGAGCATCTCTTGGCCACATGTCGAACCGGTTCGATTCCGTCTCACCCGTACAACAAGCGATTGATTCAGAGAGGAAACATCGTGAACAACACAGCTAGGAACAGCCGGATCCTCGGCGCCATCGTGCTCAGCTCCACCCTCATCGCCAGCCTCGCCGGGTGCTCGACTCCCGCGACGAACGGCGGGGGAGACGCCACGTCGTTCACCCTGTGGGACCCGTACCCCGACCGCGACGCGAGTTCGACCTGGGCACAGGCCATCGACGCCTGCGCGACCGAGGTCGGCGTGACGATCGAGCGCAACGCCGGCAACACCGGTGACACCGTCAAAGACCTCACCACCGCGGCGAGCAACCTTCCCGACATCGCCATGGTCGACAACCCCAAGGTCTCGACGCTCGCGGACGCCGGCCTGCTGACGACGACGGATGAGAACGGCTTCGACGTCTCCGACATCTCGGCCAACATCCTCAGCGCCGGCGAGATCGACGGCAAGGTCTACGGGGTGCCGGTCGGCGCCAACACGCTCGGTCTCTACTACAACCCGACGGTGCTCGAGGCCGCCGGCGTCGACATCGCGACCGTGACCGACTACGCATCGCTGACCGCAGCGCTCGAGAACGTCGTAGCCTCCGGCAAGAAGGGCATCACCTTCTCCGCCGTCGGCACCGAGGAGGGCAGCTTCCAGTTCCTCCCGTGGTTCTGGGGAGCCGGCGCCGACCTCACCGAGCTCGACTCGAGTGAGGCAGAGGCAGCGTTGACCCTGTGGACCGACTGGGTGCAGAAGGGCTACGCGCCCAACTCGGTCATCTCCAACACCCAGGGCACCAGCTGGGACGAGTTCAAGACAGGCGACTTCGCCTTCGCAGAGAACGGCTCGTGGTTCAAGGGCGACGCGGATGAGAACGGCTTCCTGTCCATCCAGGTCCCCGGCATCGACGGCGGCGTTGCTCCCGCACCGACCGGTGGCGAGTTCATCACCATTCCCGTGCAGAAGGACACCTCGCGCTACGCCACCTCGGCGAAGATCGTGAAGTGCCTCAGCGAGGGTGACACCGGCGCGACGGCACTCGGGTACGTGGCTCCGACGCAGGCAGGCGCAGACGCCCAGCTCGCCGCAGACCCGACCCTCGAGTTCTGGATCGGAGCCGTTGGCGACGCGAAGCCGCGTACCGCTGACAACCTCGGCGTCTCGTACGGCGTCATCTCCGAGCAGCTCTACACCGCGGTGCAGGCCGCGCTGAGCGGGTCGGCGTCGCCCGCCGAGGCCCTCGCCACGGCGCAGGCAGCGGCAGTCGAGAACCTCAAGTAAGAGCAAGCAAGCAAGGAAGAATGTCATGTCAGCAACACAGGTCGCCCGCAAGAAGGGCACACCCGCGTTGACTGCACGTGGCCGTTCCGGAGGGGCAGCGTTCGACGACGCTGTCCCTTCGGGACGCCGCATGCGGGCGCGCCAGCACCGTCGTGCGCAACTCACCGCCTGGGCCTTCGTCGCCCCCGTCGTCGTGTACCTCGTCGTGTTCTACGCCTACCCGCTCTACCGCAACCTCGACCTCAGCTTTCGGGACTACACGCTGCGCTCGTTCATCGACGGCACGGCAGACTTCGTCTGGTTCGACAACTACGCGACGGTGCTCGGCAGCGCGACATTCGCCCCCGCGCTCATCAACACGGCGGTATTCACCGGCGTCTCCATCCTCTTCCAGTTCTCCATCGGACTCGCACTCGCCGTCTTCTTCTTCCGCAACTTTCCCCTTGCGGCAACCCTTCGAGCGCTGTTCCTCGTGCCCTGGCTCCTGCCGCTGCTGGTCTCCGCCTCGGTATGGGCGTGGATGCTCAACAGCGAGTCCGGCATCATCAACGCCGCTATCGAGGCGCTTGGCGGCCCGCAGGTCAACTGGCTCACCTCGCCGGAATGGGCGATGGCGAGCGTGCTCATCGCCAATATCTGGATCGGCATCCCGTTCAACCTCGTCATCCTGTACAGCGGGCTGCAGGGCATCCCCAACGACGTCTACGAGGCGGCATCCCTGGATGGCGCGAACGGCTGGCAGACATTCTGGCGGGTCACCCTCCCGCTTCTTCGACCCGTCTCTGCCATCACGATCCTGCTTGGCCTCGTGTACACCCTCAAGGTCTTCGACATCATCTGGATCATGACCAAGGGCGGTCCGGTCAATGCGTCGACGACGCTCTCGATCTGGTCATACCGCCTCGGCTTCGGCGGTCAGAGCCCCGATCTCAGCCCCGCGGCGGCCGTCGGGAACCTGCTCATCATCCTTGCCTTCGTGTTCGGCCTCATCTACATTCGCGCGCAGCGCAGATTGGTGAACTCGTGACCGCCCGTCGCTCGTGGTGGAAGACGCTCATTGGCGTCGCTCTCACCGGGATCATGCTCTTCCCTCTCTACTGGATGATCAACGTCTCGCTCACCCAGCCGACCGACCTTCGCCGTGACCCGCCGAACCTCTTCCCGGTGAACCCGACGTTCGACGGCTACACGACGGTGATCAGCGAGCAGCTGCCCTACCTCGCGACGAGCCTGCTCGTCGGTCTCGGCACCGTGGCACTCACCCTCGTGCTCTCGGCTCCGGCTGCCTTCGCGCTGGCGAAGCTCCGACCGGTCGGCGGCACCGCGGTGAACTTCCTCCTCCTCATCGCCCAGATGATCCCCGGCATCATCATGGCGATGGGGTTCTACCTGATCTTCAACAGCTGGGGCCTGCTCGACAGCATCCCCGGCCTCATCCTCGCCGACTCCACCCTTGCGGTGCCGTTCGGAGTGCTGATCTTCACGGCGTTCATGACGGGGATCCCCGACGAGCTGCTGTCGGCGGCGAAGATCGACGGCGCCGGCGCGTGGCGCAGCTTTCGGTCGATCGTGCTGCCGATCAGCCGCAACTCCGTGGTGACCGTCTCGCTCTTCACCTTCCTCTGGGCCTGGTCAGACTTCCTCTTCGCCTCGACGCTCAACCGCGGGGGAGACCTTCAGCCGATCACCATCGGCATCTACAAGTACATCGGCAACAACACGCAGGACTGGAACGCGATCATGGCGACCGCCGTCGTCGCCTCCATTCCTGCCGCAGTGCTGCTCGTCGTCGCCCAGCGATACGTCGCCGCGGGAGTCACCGCCGGCGCGGTCAAAGACTGACCAGCGTCGACTACCGCATTCCCTTCACCGAAACCCTCGGAGGCATAACCATGGTCATTTTCAACTACGAGCCACCCGCACACTGCACAGCGGTGTCCTTCGACGTGCGCGAGATTCCCTTCAGCCGTCGCGGCTCCTGGCTCGACATCTCGCCGGTCATCGGCCTGCACGAGTCGAGCGACGACCTCCATCTCGTCTCCCACCAGAGCGGCATGCACGCGGTGCTGCGCTTCGAGCCGCAGCGGAATGGCTCGCGGCTGCCCACCACCGTCGAGAGCTGCCCTGAGCTGCTGCGGTGGATGGTGGATGGCGAGGCAGTTGCGGAGGCGACGTTCGAGACGACAGACTCCGTTCGCCTGCGGGGGCGCGGCAGTGAGCTGCGCATCGCCGACGCCACCGCCGTGCTCACGCCGTTCACGGGAACCTATTTCTTCGAAGACCCCATCGACGGCTCCGCGGTGTTCACGTCCTATGGCACCGGTCGTCGCTATCGCGTGACCCGCATCGCCGGCGAGCTGCGCTTCGAGGGAGCAGAGTCGCTGGGCGCGGGCGCCAGAGCGGTCGTCGCCTCCGGCGACTGGGAGCTCGTGATCGAGGAGTTCGAGGCGGCTCGTGCACCGTACGCGTCGCGCTCCTCGTTCGACAGTCTCGTCGCAGAGTCGGCGAGGCAATTCGGTGACTACCTCGACGCAGTGGCCGCTTGGCGATCCGACCGCACACCCGCTGCCGGCCTTGCCGCCTACGTTCTCTGGTCGGCGACGGTCGAGCCCCGCGGCTTCCTCCGACGGGAGTCGGTGCTCATGTCGAAGCACTGGATGGACAAGGTCTGGAGCTGGGACCACTGCTTCAACGCCCTCGCCCTCGCTCCGGCAGATGCCGCTCTTGCCATCGATCAGTTTCGAGTGCCCTTCGACTACCAGGATGACGCGGGGGCGCTGCCAGACTCCGTCACCCATTCCGAGGTGCTCTACAACTTCGTCAAGCCGCCGATCCACGGCTGGGCCCTGTCGCGCCTGCGCGAGCTCGTCGAGATACCGATCGACGAACTCACCGAGATCTACGCGCTGATCGCGCGCTGGACCCGGTTCTGGCTCGACTACCGGCGTGTGCCCGGCCACGCTCTCGCGCACTACCAGCACGGCAACGACAGCGGATGGGACAACTCGACGGCCTTCGACCTCGATCGCGTGCTGGAGTCTCCCGACCTCGCTGCCTTCCTCGTCGTGCAGCTCGGGGTGCTCGCCGACCTGGCCGACGAGCTCGGCCTGGCTGCTGACGGCTGGAGGGACGAGCGGGTGGCACAGCTCGAGGCGCTCATCGGGCAGCTGTGGGATGGAGAGCGCTTCGCTGGCACTGGCGCGCTGTCGGGGACGACGAGCGGAACATCCAGTCTTCTCACCCTTCTGCCCATCGTGGCGTCGGAGGACCTTCCTGACGACATAACGGCGAAGCTCGCCGCCGGTATCGCAGCGCATCTCACCGAGTTCGGGCTCGCCACCCAGCTGCCTGGCACGACCGAGTATGAGAGCGACGGCTACTGGCGCGGACCGATCTGGGCGCCATCGACGGTGCTCGTCGAGAACGGCCTGCGTCGCGGCGGCCACACGGAGCTCGCGAACCAGATCAGCGAGCGATTCCGCGCTCTGTGCGAGCGATCCGGCTTCGCCGAGAACTTCGACGCTCTCACCGGGGAGGGCCTGCGTGACCGCGCCTACACGTGGACGGCGAGCGCCTACCTCACGATGGCGCGCGAAGCGGAGCAGCGCCGCCCCTAGCGTGCGTCGGCCCGCTCAGTGCTCGAGGGTGGTCTCGAGCGCCGACGTCTCGGAGGAGGCGATGGAGAAGCGGCCGACGGCCTCGGCTGCCCGCACCTCGTAGTCACCGAGCCAGCCGGTGACGCTCACGCGGCCCTCGCCGTTGGTGCGGAGGGTGGTCGGCGTCATCCACCAGTCGCCCTTGATGAGCGAGTGCAGGGCGTCGTATGAGGGCTTCGGGGTTCCGTCGGCGCGCACGAGGCCGACGGGGGCGCCCAGCCAGGCACCGTCGTCGGTGAGCCCCCAGTAGTTGATCGCCTCGACCGAGGGGTGCGACAGGAGTGAGCGGTAGTGCCGCACGATCTCGTCGGCCTGGCGCTCCTCGCCCTCGGGCGTCGACGGCCATGCCGGGATCTGGTAGTCGTTGAGGTCAACGATCTCCGGCGGCATGAGGTGGCCGCTGAGCAGAGTGCTCTCGGTCAGGTGCAGCGGCAGGCCGAAGCGCGCGAAGCGATCAACCATGGCGAGCATCTTCTCCTCGCCCCAGTAGCCCTGGTGCATGTGGGTCTGCAGGCCGAGCGCGTCGACCTGGATGCCGGACTCGAGAACTCCCTCGATGAGGCACTCGTAGGCGCTCGAGAGGTCGAAGTCGTTGAGCAGCAGCGTCGCGGACGGGTTGGCGGCGCGTGCCTCCTCGACGGCCATCCGGATCATCGGAATGCGACCCCTGGCGTGGGCCAGTCGCGTGATCGCGTTCTGCTCCGCCTCGAACACCGGCATGATGACGACCTCGTTGATGGCATCCCACGTGTCGATGACACCGGCGAAGTCGGTTACCTCTCGCTGGATGCGGGCGCGCTGCACCGCCTCGATCTCGTCGAGCGAGGCCTCGGCCAGCCACTCCGGCGCCAGCGTGTGCCACACGAGCGGGTGGCCCTTCGCTGTGACACCGCGCTCGGTGAACCAGCGGGCCGTTGCCAGCAGCCGCCGGGTGTCGGGAGCGCCCCGTTGCGGCTCGAACCCCCGCCAGTAGAAGGGAAGGGTCGCGGTGTTGAACAGGTCGAGCCACAGGTCGGCCAGGTGCTCCAGCCCGCCGCTCGCGCCACCGAACGCCGAATCGACGGCACCGGTCTCCCCGTTGGCGAGCGGCACGAGGTCGAAGCCGATGTTGCCGAAGGAGAACGCGTGCCTGGTCTGCTCGATGGTCACCTCGGTGTCGGCGAGCGGATGGCCGTCGTCACCCCTGACGGTGACGACGGCCTCGCCGGAGCGGTGGCCCATGGACGATGCCACGCTCACGCGCTGCGGCGGCTTCGCTCGCTGAACGTCGCGTGCAGTGCCCGGTCGACACCGACGACCCGGGTCTCGCCCGTTAGCTGCACGCTGCGGGTGATCGCAATGTCGGAGCTCGACCGGCCGAAGCCGAGCACGATCTCCCCGCTCTCGACGATGCGCTCGCCGGAGCGCGAGGTGAACGCGGTGAGGTCGGCGGGCACCTCGACGGAGAGGGCGACGTCGCCACCCGCCTCGAGGTCGACGCGGAGGTAGCCGACGAGGCGCTGAACGGGGCGAACCACGGAGGCCACCGGGTCGTGCAGGTAGAGCTGCACGATCTCGGTGCCGGCGCGCGCGCTCGTGTTGCGAACGCGCAGCCCGAGGGTCGCCGTCCCGTCGGTCGGGATGGTGGCCGGACCATGCTCGAGCTCTGTCCATTCGAAGCTCGAGTAGCCGAGGCCATGGCCGAAGGCGAAGGCCGCCGTCGTGTCGATGTTCGATACCTCGTTGCGGCGGGCGAGCGGGGCAGCGAGGTAGGTCGACGGCTGTGCGCCCGGGGTGGCCGGAACACTGACCGGCAGGCGACCACTCGGGTTGATGCGGCCGCTCAGCACGCCGGCGATCGCGTGGGTGCCCTCCTCACCCGGGAAGAAGGTCTGCACGATGGCGGCGGCATCGGTGACCGCGCGCCCGAGAGCGTAAGGGCGGCCAGACAGCAGCACGACGATCGTCGGGGTGCCGGTCGCGAGCACGGCGTCGAGCAGTTGCTGCTGGGCGCCGGGGAGTGCGAGGGACTCGGCGTCGCATCCCTCGCCGCTGGTTCCGCGGCCGAACAGGCCGGCACGATCGCCGAGCGCGACGATGGCGACGTCGGCACCCCGTGCTGCGGCGACCGCTGTCTCGACGTCGTCGGTCTCTCCGCCGTCGATCGTCGTGCCCTGCACGTAGTCGACGGTGCTGCCGTCGAACTCGGCGGTGAGGGTGTCGACGAGGGTCGGCAGCTCGATGCCGACGGGCTCGCCCGGGTGCTGCACGCCGACGTGGGCGGGGAACGAGTAGCAGCCGAGCACCGCGAACGGGTCGGTCGCGGTCGGGCCGATCGCGGCGATGCGGGCCGGGCGGGCGCGCGTCGAGCCATCGAGAGGCAGGATGCCGTCGTTGCTGAGCAGCACGATGGACTGCTCCGCGATCTCCCGGGCGGTGGCCCGGTTGGCGGCGGAGTCGAGGTCGATGGCCGAGCTGACGGCCGCGATGTCGTCGAGGTCGACGCCGACGAGGGCGTCGGGAACCGGTGACCACTCCGGGTCGAGCAGCCCGAGCTCTGCCTTCTGCGAGAGCACGCGACGAAGCGCCCTGTCGACGAGGTGCTCCGGAATCGTGCCGGCACGCGCTGCCTCGACCAGAGGGGTGCCGAAGGTCTTCACGGTCGGCAGCTCGACGTCGACCCCGGCGGCCAGAGCGGCCCCCGCAGCCTCTGCCCAGTCACCGGCCACCCCGTGCAGCAGCTTGAGGAAGGCAATGCCGAAGTAGTCGGCGACGACAGTGCCGGTGAAGCCCCAGGTGTCGCGCAGCAGCGTCGTGAGGAGGGTCTCGTCCGCGGCGGAGGGCACGCCGTCGATGTCGGTGTAGGCGTGCATGACCGAGCGCGGCCTGCCCTCGCGGATCACCATCTCGAACGGAGGAAGCAGCACGTCGTTGACCTCGCGCTGCCCGATGGAGACGGGGGCGAGGTTGCGGCCGGCTTTGGAGGCCGAGTAGCCGACGAAGTGCTTGAGCGTCGCGACGATTCCGGCAGACTCGAGGCCCCTGACGTAGGCCGTTCCGATCGTGCCGATGAGGTACGGGTCTTCGCCGATGGTCTCCTCGACGCGGCCCCAGCGTGCGTCACGCACGACATCGAGCACGGGAGCGAGGCCCTGGTGGATGCCGACCGAGCGCATGTCGCGGCCGATCTGGCGCGACATCCGCTCGATGATCGCGGGGTTGAAGGTCGCGCCCCAGGCGAGCGGCACGGGGTAGGCGGTCGCGCCCCACGTCGCGAACCCGGCGAGGCACTCCTCGTGGGCCACGGCTGGGATGCCGAAACGACCAGAGCGGGCGATCTTCGCCTGGTAGCGCAGCAGCGACAGTGCTCCGAGCCCCGGGTTGACTGGCGCGCTGCCGAACGGGCGGGTCAGCTGGCCGAGGCCGTTGGGCAGCAGGGCATCGAGGTCGATCGCATCGTCGAGGTCATGCTGGTGCGGAGCGACATCGCCGCCCTCCTTCGAGGCGCCGACCCACACTCCGAACAGCTGGGCGATCTTCTCCTCGAGGGTGAGCTCGGCGATGAGCGCGTCGACGCGGTCGCCGACGGCGGCCGTCGTGTCGTGCCAGGCGGGAACGGTGCTGGTCATGGTCGTACCCCTAGCCCTTCACCGCACCGGTGAGGCCGCCGACGATGCGGCGCTCGGCGAGGGTGAAGAAGAGCAGAGCGGGGATCATCGCAAGCGAGGTGAACGCCAGCACGCCGGCCGTGTCGGCCGAGTACTGCGTCGAGAACTGCTGCACGCCAAGGGGAAGGGTGTAGTTCGCCTGGCCGGCGCCGCCCGCGCCGAGCACGAACAGCGGCAGCAGGTAGGCGTTCCAGCTGTTGACGAAGGCGAGCACGCCGACAGTGACAAGTCCAGGGCCGGAGAGGGGGAGCAGGATCCTCCAGAAGAACCCGATGCGACTTGTGCCGTCGATCATCGCCGCCTCTTCGAGTTCCTTCGGGATGGCCCGGAGGAACGGAACGAGGATGATGATGGTCGTCGGCAGCGCGAAGGCGATCTGGGGGATGATGACGCCGAGCGGCGATCCGTTCAGACCGAGGGTGCGCAGCATGATCGACAGCGGGAGGATCGCGACGCTGATCGGGAAGAGCAGTCCGGCGGTGAACAGCGCGTACATCGCGTTGCGTGCCTTGAACTCGTAGCGGGCGATGACGAAGGCTGCCATGACGCCGAACACCACGACACCGAGGGTCGTGCCGATGGCGATTAGCGAGCTGTTGCCCGCCTGGTTCCAGAACAGGGTGTCCTCGCCGAAGAGCACGCGGTTGTAGTTCGCGAAGGTCCACGGGTCTGGCCAGCCGGCGAGGCTCTCGTTGATCTGCTTCGTCGTGCGGAATCCGTTGACGACGATGTAGGCAACGGGAACGACGGTGGCGCAGATGACGATGAGCGCGACGAGGTAGACGATCGGCGAGCTCAGGTCGAACCTGCGACGGCCTCGAGTCTCACCGGGATTGGTGGTGGCGATGGCCATCAGCGGCCCCTTCCGGTCATGGCGCCCTCGAGGTCGCGATTGAGAGCGAAGCGCTGGTAGACGAGCGCGATGACGAGCGAGATGACGAACAGGATCACGGCGACCGCAGTGCCGAAGCCGATCTGCTGGCGGGAGCTTCCAATCTCGACGAGATACGTCGCCATGGTCGCGCTGGAGAAGTTCGGGCCGCCCTTGGTCGTGACCCAGACCATGTCGAAGAGCTGGAGCGATCCGATTATCGAGAGGAAGGCCCAGATGCGGATCGTTGGGCCGAGGAGGGGGAGCGTGATGTGGCGCTGCGTCTGCCACCAGCTCGCACCGTCGATCTGCGCAGCCTCACTCAGCTCTTCTGGTACGCCCTGGAGGCCGGCGAGCATGAGCAGCACGGCAAAGCCGACGTACTTCCAGGTCAGGATGAGGAACATCGTCCACATGACCACATCGGGCTCGGCGAGCCAGTTGGGCTTGTCGCCCTTCCAGCCGAGGAGGTCGAGGAAGGTGTCGAAGCCGGCGTTGGGAAGCAGGAGGAGCTTCCACGCGAGGCCGGCGACGACCTCGCTGAGCACGTAGGGGATGAAGATCAGCAGTCGCAGCAGGGCGCGACCGCGCATCTTGCGGTTGAGCAGCAGAGCGATGCCAATGGCAAGCGGGCCCTGGATGACGAGCGAGAGCGCGAGGATGAAGAAGTTGTGACCGATCGCGCTAATGAACACGGGGTCGGCGAACGCCCGCGTGTAGTTCTCGATGCCGACGAAACGGTTGCAGTAGTTGGGGCCGAGCGAGCCGGCAGCCGCGTAGGCGTCGATGCACGTTGGGTCGACGATCGGACCGAGGCCGTCCCAGCGGAACACGCTGTAGAAGGCGGCCAGCACGATCGGAATGATCACGAGTCCGACATAGAACAGGAGAGCGGGGCCGGCGAAGAAGCCGATCTCCAACCGCTTCCGAGAGAGGTTTGACATTTTTTCCTTGAGGGCAGGGCGCGTGACGGCGGGGCGGGGGTCGGGCCCGCGGCGAACCGCGGACCCGACCGGTGGTGATGCTGCCGACGCTGCTAGAGCGTCTTTACCGCGTCCTGGATCGACGTGACGATGTCCTCCGACGTTCCGTTGCCTGCGAACAGGTTCACGATTCCGTCGTTCATGGCGCCACCGACGGTTGCACCGTAGGCGGTGTCGAGCCACAGCTGCACGTAGGTCGCCTTCTTCAGGCCAGCGAGCACCTGCTGAAGGTTCGTGTCGGAGATGCCAGACTCGGAGCCCGGCGTGACCGGGAGGCCGGCGCCGATCTCGCCGAAGCGCTTCTGCACGTCGACGCTCACGATGTAGGCGAGCAGCTCGGAGCACTCGGGCGGGGAGTCAGCGGAGCACGAGAATCCGTCTCCACCACCGAGGGCGGCCGTCGGGTCACCGTCGGTGCCCTCGATGCCCGGGAAGTTGAACCAGCCGAGGAACGCCGGGGGCGTTGCCTCTCCGCCGGACTCCTCCGCGAGGATGCCGCCCATGGTTCCGGGGTTCCAGTGGCCCATGAGCTCCATACCGGCGTTGCCGGTGGCCAGCAGGCCTGCCGAGCTTCCGGCGCCCTCCTGAGCGGTGGTGCCGAGGTAGCCCTCCTGGAACGGCTCACTGGCGAGGAACTCGGTGAGGTAGTCGCCAGCCTCGACGAAGCACGGGTCATCGAAGGTGAGGGTCGCCTGCGCGGCGGAGAGCACGTCTGGCGAGCACGACTTCAGAGCGAAGTTGTACCAGTAGTGCGCGGCCGGCCACTTGCTGCCTGCACCGACCGCGATCGGGGCGACGTTGATCGCCTTGAGCTTGTCGATGGCGTCGTAGAGGTCGTCGAGCGTCTCCGGGGTTCCCTCGATGCCCGCCTGGGCGAAGAGGTCCTTGTTGTACCAGAAGCCCTCGATGCCGAAGCTGAAGGGGAGGCCGTAGGTCTTGCCGTCGACCTGCCACGGTGAGACGGTTCCACCGATCTCCGCGACCTGGTCGGCCACGTCGGCGCTGATGTCCTTGACCTGTCCAGCCCGAACCTGGGCGGCGAGCTCGCCGGCACCCCACTGCTGGAAGAGGTCGGGCGCGTCACCGGAGCGGAGGGCGTTGGGGATGAGGGTGCGCTGCAGGTCCTCGTTCTGGAATCCCTCGACCTTGATGGTCACGTTCGGGTGGTCTGCTTCGAACTCATCGGCGACGTCCTGCCAGAATCCGGCCAGCGGGTCAGCCGTCGCGTTGTGCCACCAGGTGAGGGTGACCTTCTCGTTGCTGGTGTCTCCGCCAGCGGGGGCACACGCTGCAAGGCCAGCGAGCGTGACAGTAGCCACCGCTCCCGTGGCCAGCAGACGCATCATGCTGCGTTTGTTCATCGTTGAACGCCTCTCGAAAGTTTCGACATCTCTGTCGAAAGTGATTAGGATGGGTTGAGCTTAGGCAGTCGCCTCGGGTTCCACAAGTTGTGAACGGCAACAAATAGAAAACGGTTTGCCAATGGTGCAGAGCAACGAGCGCGTCAGGCTCAACGAATTAGCTGGTGAGGCCGGGGTTTCCGTCTCTACGGTGTCCAAGGTGCTCAATGGGCGATCAGACGTCTCCGCCGCCACGCGCGCCAAAGTGGAGCAGATTCTCGATCGCCAGGGCTACAAGCGACGCACCGGACTACCCAACCGAGCGGCCCTGATCGAGCTCGTGTTCCCCGAACTCGAGACCGCCTGGGCGATGGAAATCATCCGCGGAGTCGAAAATGTCGCCCGCGCGAACGGTTTGAGCGTGGTGCTCACCGAGTCGGGGGATCGTCACGCGCCAGCCCCGGAGTGGATCGAGGGTGTGCTGCGCCGGCGTCCCGTCGGGGTCGTGCTCGTGTTCTCGGACCTGGCGGATGA
>Ga0307514_10002335_pt1 | contig 19933 bp, 30 predicted proteins | sample 16_EM_MG_FD_203088 | JGI IMG/M metagenome (GOLD analysis project Ga0307514, IMG submission 203088) | Populus trichocarpa ectomycorrhiza microbial communities from riparian zone in the Pacific Northwest, United States - 16_EM | ecosystem: Host-associated > Plants > Roots > Unclassified | place... | reverse complement strand
GGGAGACACTGTGTTTTTCACTTTCAAGCAGAAGAATCACACCGTCACCCAGTCTACGCTTGCTGTCCCTTGCCAGCGCAGCGCCGATGGCTTCGATTCCGGGTTGTAAGTCCTTTCTTCGAGACGTGGGACGTCCCTTTGCTGAAAAATATTGTAGCATGCCAGTTCCCGCCGAGAATGCAGATGGCCCCTTCCCTGCTGCTCGGTTTCTTGTCCGTGATACTCAGCCTATCTGGGCATACTGTCGTCAAGCAAACCACTGTCAACAGGGGATGGTCTTTGCCGTGAACCCAGGAGACAAGTTCGCCGCTTTCAAAGCGAATGCAATCGCCAGCGGCAACTCGACTCCCCCAGCGGTTACCTCCACTCCACCACCCACTTCCACCTCCACCTCGGTCGTGAACCCTCCACCGACCTCCACTCCCACCACCGGTGCGGATCACCGTGTTGTCGTCGGCGGCACTGGCCTTCTCTCCTTCAACCCAACCACCGTTGTTGCTCAGCCGGGCGATACCGTCACTTTCGAGTTCCATCAGAAAAACCATACCGCCACTCAGTCCACCTTCGCCGATCCTTGCAAGCCTATGACCGGCGGCTTCAATTCCGGTTTGTGAGTAACTCCTTCCTCAGGGATGAGAGCGCTCCGATCTAACTTCCCATTCTCTTGCAGCCAACCCGTTGCCGATAGTGTTACCAACTTCCCCACTTTCAGAGTCCCCGTGAATGATACCAAGGCGGTTTGGGTTTACTGTGCCCAGGCTAACCACTGTTCCAGCGGAATGGTGTTCGCAATCAACGCTGCCACGAATGGAACCAACACCTTCGACGCTTTCCGCGCTAAGGCCATGGGTACTTCCACTTCACCCTCGAGTAACGCCGGCCCTTCCTCTACCGGGACTGGTGCTCCGACCCCAACATCAACTGATGCCGGTGCTGCTGGAAGGGCTGACGTTCAGTCCATCACTGGTTTGTCGGCGGTTCTCCTCACTTTCTTGTTTTTCCTTCTGTAATCCCTCTCTGGAGTTCACGCACGGACTTGATGGTTATGTATCGAGTAGTTTCCCTCTTTTGTAACTTCATTCGTTTAACTCTTGCGAGTCTGCTCCTGGGGAGCGTTTTTACGATAGGGTCGTTGTATATGGATATGTTCTACACTAACCCGTCACGTGGGGGCTAAGTTACACCTCTTAATTCCAACCATCCAGTTTCCTCTCCCTTAATCTCCTTCGAGGCTGAACCGCTCGGACCTTCCCCACTGTCTTTACTCAGCATAATGTTTGGATCCCCAAGCTCTTCAGCCAAGTCCATCAGTACTCAGTCTCAATCGGCACACTCCCTGGATAAACTCTCCTTGACCTCGCCCATGCACCCCCATGACTATGATTCTGTTTCTCGGCCTGACAGTCGTCTTGCGGATGCTCTCGGTGTCCGGGATCTCCTTGCGAGTCGGCTTATCACTGCATGTACATCGGTTCAGCAGAAGACGCTGGTCATCGAACAACTTGAAACCGAGAAGTCCGCATTACAACAAACCGTTGCTGCCCTTACTACTAAGAAAGAAGAACTCGAGAAGAAACTGGTTGTGGATCTGCAGAAGGCCACCAAAGCTCTGGCGATTAGATCTCCCGGGCGGGAAGCATTTGAACAACCTCCCGGCTACGATGATGTCCGTTGTACCGTTACCTCGAGGAACAAGCGTATTCTGATCTACGTATCAAGGTCATGAGCAGGATAGGGACTAGCACCGGAACTTCAACTCCCCAGATGATCCTTGACTCTCCTGGTCCAATGCTGCCGACTTCGGAATCTCATTCGATCTTCAAGACAGCCAACGATCCAGAGGAACGTCTGAAGGCTCGATACGAATTGCTTGCTTCCCTGCCTTTACCTGAAGGTATCCCCGACGACGAGTTAAAGCCCCTTGTTCTTCCCGGAAGCATGACCATCAAGGAGTTCATCTTGAGTGCATGCAACGTACGTCCTCCGTCTGTTTACGATGTCGAGACTAACCTTCCGCGTTCAGCTCCAGTTTCTCCGAAGCGGGTACCTTGTCGTGTTTCAATTCCATCGATGGGACTGACCCTCTTCACAGGTTGTCAAACTACCGCATCCTCCAAGAACTTACGACCGCCTGGTGTCCCGATCGCGAAGAACATGGCTTCATGTTGACACCCATCTTCAAATGCATCACGAACCCACGGACTGTGACCGCTCACAACTGGAGCACCGTGGACGTCATCGGATCTCTTGCAAGCCCCACGGAATGCTTCTATAGTAAGGATGGAAAGTGGTACTATGCTGGAACGTACCAGGCGGTCAGATTGCAAGATCTGATCTCGGAGGAGTGGAGTAATCTTTCCAATGAGGTAGGTTGTTGACTTGTCTCGTAATTTGAGGTGACTGAGGTACCCCATAGGCTATGCAAGTGATTATCAAAGAGACTCTCATTGGACGCAAGAACCTCTCTGCTCAAAACAATTACGAAACCAACCAGCTTTACGCTGCAGGAGCACTGAAAGTGGCATGTATTGGGTTGCAATGTGTGGGATTCAACGAGGGGTTATATCGTGGGTTGTTGGATCACGCGGCCACATGCGTCCAGGGGACGGTCAAGAGGCGGGTTGGACTTGGTCCCGGTACGGCATGGAACGCACAGGCAAACTCTTTCCCGTCCCCAACCTCCTCTCCGGGACTGGGAGGGTTTAATAAGCAAGGTGCTCACAATTATTCGGGCAGCATTCGAGAGAGCGAGAACTACACGGGCGTCTTTACTTTCTGATTTTTGGTCTTGTTTGCGGATGCACTTTCCATGTATGTCGGCACTTGCCGAACACAATCACTTTCTTCTTTCCCTACCTCCGGTCTTGACACTTCGACATGGCCGATGATCCTGAGCTCGCGGCTATTCGTGCTGCCAGAATTAGCCAGTTGCAACAGAATGCTGCTGGTCGCACGGGTGGACCGGATGATGAGGAGCTGAAACAACGTGCGGCGAACGAGGAGATGAGACGAGATTTGTTAGCCACTGTGTTGGATTCTGGTGCCCGAGAACGACGTGAGCCGTAACAAAGCCATAGGTGACTAGCTGATCACTTGCTGAGTCGTTCATTCATGTCAGTTGCTCGTATCTCCCTTGTCAGTCCTGAACGATCCAAGCAGATCGAGGCAATACTCTTGAGAATGGCCCAAACGGGACAGCTCAGAGGGAAGGTCACAGAACCTCAACTCATTGACCTCCTGGAACAGGTACGTTTGCCTTGGAATTTTCCCTGCTGCGCAAAGGCTCACTCTTGCTCAGGCTGAGGAGGCCCACAACAAGTCCAACGCCAAGGGATCCATTGTGGTCGGTGTCCCCTCGGATCATCCTCCACCCACCCTCACTGACATTCGTTCTCCAGTTCCAGCGCAGAAAGGATTTGGATGATGACCTTGACTTGGATCTCTAATCGTGTAAAATGGTCCTGTAAAATGTGTACATATCATTATGTCATCACCCATGAGACTCGGACCGTGGGAACCTCTGAACCGGCCTACGCCGAGGCTCCTGGTCAGGAACTCTTGAGTTTTGTTCGTCGCGTTTCTGCACGCCCTTCCCAATCGCTCACCGTCAACGTACCGTTGTTCAGGATAGTTTTCGTTTCGAAAGCGCGTCGTCTGTTCTGTCAAACAAGTAGACAAGTATGTCCACCAGATCCAATGCTCATCCTTCCCTGCCCGCCCCCGTTTTCCAATCTGGTGCCACATCGATGCAATCCAAATCTCGCGTCCTCGCGGGTGTGCAAGACGCGTACTGGAGCGATGACGAAGCGGTACGTGTTTGACCGTTGGGTCCGCTGATGACCCGTCCCCGTGCATCCGCTGACCTTTTCCCGTCCGATCGATACCAGGAAGACCAAGAATGCCCGCTCTGTCTCGAGGAGATGGATATATCTGACCTGAACTTTAGGCCCTGCCCTTGTAGTTATCAGGTTCACCTCTTTCTTCCCCAATACCTCTGCGATGACTAATGTGGGGGCCTCCGTTTAGATCTGTCGTTTCTGTTGGCATCACATCAAGGAAAACCTCAACGGCAGGTGTCCCGCGTGCAGGAGAGAGTACACAGATGACGCTGTTCAGTTCAAGCCCATCAATAAGGAAGAGTACGTGTACCTCGTTCCTCATCACCAGAAGTCGCTCACGGGTCTTATAGTCACAAACGGCTTACGCAGCAGAAGAAACAGAGAGAGCGAGAGCGCAAGGATCTAGACACGTTGGGGAGACGACATCTTTCCAACGTTCGTGTTGTGCAACGCAATGTCGTGTACATCGTCAACATGAACCCCCGGTTCGCGAAGGAGGAGGTTTGCCCCGTTGCTTCATTATGATTACGTTACTCCGTTACTGACCAAGTTGCCACAGTTAATCCCGACGTTACGCTCTAACGACTACTTTGGACAATACGGGAAGATATCCAAGATCGTAATCGTCAAACGTACATCCACGAGTCGCAAGAATCCGGTCATCGGTCTCTATGTCACTTATCACAGGAAGGAGGATGCCGTACGGTGTATTAGTGCCGTCGATGGCGCTCCTCCCCCTGGGGGTGGAGGAGACGTCATGCGGGCAAGCCACGGAACGACGAAGTACTGCATGACATTCCTTCGCGGACAGACGTGTTCGGACCATGGTTGTTTGAACCTGCACGAGTGGGGTGACGAGAAGGATTGCTTCACAAAGGAGGACCTCACAACATTGTATGCCTTGCTGTGGTACTCCCTCACCCGATATTAAATCTCTCCCCAGAAAGCATACCCTCAAAGACACTGAGGATAGACCGCATGTGGTTACCGTCAAGAAGACCGACGAGGCGGAAGGTATCACATTATTTTATCCTTCCCCCCCTTTTTTTTCTTCTAATTTTCCCCCTATCAAGGACTCCCTCGCACTGCTGGGTGGGCTAAGAACGCAACTTCGACCGCCACATCCAGTCGGCCGGGTCCAGCGAAGAGAATCGCTACCAGACCTCAACGTTCAACAAATCCAAGCTCAGTCGATGTCCGTACCACAACTCGCGGAGAGCGAAAAACTACGGCCACGAAATCTCCTTCACAACCCTCCTCACGACCTCAAACGCCTAGTTTACTCACAACTACTGCAAGACCCACAACCCCTTCGATCAAGACGAAACATAAAGATGTCGTTCCTTCTCTCCCATCTACTGCCCAGTCCGTGGTATCGCCTGCACTGTCATCACCTGCTGTCGGTTCAGACTCTGGCTCTGTTCTACAGGAAGCTTCCAACAACTCTCCAACTTTGCGGCCTCAGTCTACCCAATCTGAACAACCCGCATTGCCCCCGGCACCTCCGGGTGTACATCCTCCTCCCGGTCTGCTGGCACCCCCAGGTCTTCCTCCCCCAACATGGGCCCAAGCAACCGACTCTGCATTCCCACAAGTTTCTTATCAAATGTCATCACAGGCACAGGCTCTAATCGATGATTTGCGCGCAAGAAGGGAGGCCCCAGCCTCCGTTTCTACTGTCAGCCCTTTCCCAGATATCGATCGCACCTTGCAAGTATTGACAGGTGGTGGTGATGAATACGGAGGATTCAGTTTCAACTTAGATCCAAAGTTAGCGGAGGAGGGCAGTGACACTCAGATGGAGTTCCCCGGTTTGGATGCAGAAGCCAATATGCCCTTCCAGGGAAGTTTCTTGGAGGCTTTTCCTGGACTCTCGAGCCCCGCTTCTCCGGTTATTGGTTTTGCCCCCCCTCCTGGTCTGACCTATGCCCACAACTCTGCCCGCTCCATTTACGACGCCGCCGCCACTCGACCCCCTCCGCAACCAAGTGTTACCCCCGGGTACATGGGATCATTTAACCCTTTCGATAGCAAAGAAGAACAGTCGCAGCCACAATATTCTCCATTTGATGACGATTCGACACGCAAAGTCTCTCGCTTTGGCTTTGCGCGGGGGAAACAGAATTCTGCTACCACCTCCCCTTTGCCCCCGACAGCATCGTTGCAGAGCGATATGATTACACACCCTCCTTACTACGACCCTCCTGATTTGTCAACAACAAACTCAGCTTCGAGTCCGTGGACCTTATCGAGGCGTCAAACTGTCGATTACCTTTCCCCCCAGTCTCGTTCGGTGTCAAATTCCCCTGCTATTCGCCAAGCACAAGCAGTCTCTCCTTTCCACCAGCAGCAAATGAGTCAGTTTCAGCCTTTTGACAACGATATCAGCGAGGCGCAGCTCCGTGATTTCATCAACTCCAGCCGTGATCGTGCAAGCGCCTCCCAAATGCACTCTGGTAAGAAATCATCTCTCGAAAGCGGAGGGTTCTAACCCATGACTCCTGAACTTCAGGTCAGGGATCTCAGTGGGACTCTAGTTTTCCCAACAGTCCCTTCACTGATCCCGCGATTATGTCTGCGAGCATGTCCCACAATCATGTAGACCCATCCGTCCAAACGAGCCTGCAACAACAACTGGCCCCATACCCTCCCAACCCCGGTTTTGGCCCTCCCCCTGGTCTGACGCAACCCACGCAGCTCCGTCCGGGTCCCAATCCCACACACCCCTATAACAATGTCTCGATGTTCCAAAAGGATGCTGTTCAAGCAAGTGGGTCAGTGCATGGTGAGTATCTTTTCGCTTTACAAGGGGAGGGAGCCCCAAGGACACCGTACCGAGCGCCGTACCTTCCCCAGCGCGGAGACTCTACCAACAATCGTGAACCGTATTACCGCGCAAAGGCGTTTTGATGTTTATGCCACTCCAATCTTATGCCATAATTCCCCGCCCCACGAACACCGCTCCTATTCAACTCGGTCTCGCCCGCCACACACCCGGAGAGGGAGAGGAACTCGTTTTACTCGGCGACGATTGCGTTTTAATCTCATTCAATCCTCTACATCCCGTTTTCCAGCCGTACAGCCTTTCTATTCTCCCTCCCCCTGTGTCCCTTTGGCCTGATTACCAATCATATCACTAATATCCCCTTGTTTTCTGCCTGATCCATGTTCAATTTCCCCTTGCGGCTCGGCTATTCACTCCAGTGTCACCATCCCCAGCGTCTTCGGCTGTGTTATCATTAACGGACTTCCCAACGCTCCAGTCCTCTTCGGCAGACGCCAACCCACCCTCTCGCCCGGACCGGCCTTCATCTGACAGCCAGGAAACCCCTGGTGACTCGGCGTTGGAAGGTACACAACCGAAACTCGACGCCAAGGCGTTGAAAAGGGCCACACAGAAGACGGTATCGGCGGAACGAGCGGCAGAGAAACAACGCATATCACAGGAGAAGGCTACTTTACGAGCCGCGGAGAAGCAAAAGGCTGCCGCGGAGAAGGAGAGGTTGAATAAGGAGAAGGGGGACCGGGAGAGGGAGGAGAGACAGAGGGCAGACCGCCTCGCTGAAGAGAAGGCCGAGCAGGAGAAGGAGAAAGCAAAGAGGGACAAGGTTGCCAAAGAGCAGGCTGTCTTGGTTGCGGCCGAGAAGCAGAAACAACAAGAGGCCAAAAAAGCGGCGAAACTAGCCAAACAGCAAGCTCCCACCCCTGCTCCTGCGACGGCCGTTGGTACCGATCGTCCCCCTGCTCCCGCCAGTACGAATGCCGCCGAAATCATCCCAATGCTCTCCAAGATGCCGAAGAAGTATAGGCCGGTGACAAAACCCCTCAAAATCCCGAAGGATGGCCAGAACCATGATGGCAATTCCGCTCAGCCTTCCGCTGTCACCGCCGAAACTCCAGACCTCCCGGAGGCACGCCTGTATACTGGGGCAGAAACAAGTTCTGCCCCTTCACGCTCGATTTCTCCGGATCGAGCGTCGCCCACCGAAGGGACATCGGTGGAGGAATTACTTCTTCAGATCGACATGCAGGCACCTTACATGAATGTTTCTCGCCACCCAATCTTCGACGTGTCAAAAATCAACCCTGCAGCCAAGATGCCTTTGGAATACGGGCCGCTCGTACACGCTCTCTCAGCACTCTCTGTTGGCGGTGGATCATTTGCCAATGCGATGCCTTCAGGGTCGATCGATAATGCAGTCTCTTCGTTTCAACAACTATTGGAGACGCTCACGCAAACGATATCTGACCTTTTGCGCCTTCTACCTCGAACCACTTGGGACGACAGCTCCTCTTTTGATGGCGTACTCCGCGATATGCTCAAGGGCGATGATTTCCTCGATGATGGGAACGAAGAAGGGGCTAACAAAGAAGACGAAGTCGCCGCATTGACAATGGCACTGGAGCGGAGGGCACGGTGGATGGAAGTTCAGCTATCAAAGTTGGAAGAGTTGCATCGAGATATCAACATGGCTGCCGTGCGAGCTGTTCTCTCTTTCAACGACAATGGGTGGGACGTCCACGGTTTCATGCCGAGGACGGGGAACTCGCTGGAGAAGTTCAGCAGTCTGGGAATAGTGCGCGAAGGGGACGGAGTGAGGCTGATGACGGTGGAAGAGCTGGAGAAGAAACTAGCGGTTGCGAGAGAAGCGGCCGCGTTCGCGGAGACGGAAGTGAAGGAGATGATTACAAAGCTCGAGGAGTTACAGCCGGAAGTTCATGACGAGTGCTATTAGTTTCGGGGACGCCAATGCGATGTATGGGATACAGTTTGAGTTTACAACCGGATGCGTGTCCGTTGCGAGGAGGGATCGTGCCAGCCGCCCTTGTTCCATGCTTGATAATAACCTGTTACTGCCGACTGCTACGAGCAGCGAGGGTCCGATATAGCTAGACATGCGAGTTCGGGTCTTTTCCTTGGACAATTGTTTCACCAGGCGCCGGTGTGCAATGTTCTGTTTTCAAGGCCGGATCTCGTCGGCAACTTATTGAGACCGAGTTCTAGAAGCTCCAAGCGGCCAAGGATGTCGGGCGGGCTGACCGAGTGTAACTAATGATGGTCAAGGGCTGGCGGGAGTCTCACACAGGGCGTTTCAGACTCTTTGAAAACGTAAGGAAATTGTCGGTGTACGGTGACCCACTACGGCAACCGCTCCCACGAAGAGTTTGACTCTAAGGCGGACATTCTCGACTAAATGATCGGGCCGACTAAAACGTTGGCTGATCCAGAACAGGCTCAAAGGCATAGCCGAACTTTCGTCTCGGTTACACAAAGGCAGAATCCTGCCCCTCGTATAAAGTGTCCCGGTCATGAGGACAACGGTCCGCTTTGCTCTCCTTCCCCTTTTTTCGTAGCCTTATCCCGTTATGGCTCGAACCATATCGCGTTTATGCGCCCCATCCTACTCTGCTCTATCTGATACTTCCTCTACAAACTCCTCGCTGGTGAGATTTTCCCTAACAGAACTGATTTACCTCCCGGTACTTACCCACGCTCAGTCTAATGCATCTATGGGCCCGCACAAGGTCAAATATCATGGCACCGGAGAGGACTGGGACATGACTATCGAGAACGAGAAGGCGGTCGATGTCTCTCTCGTTCTGCCCCAACATCGAGCCCGTACCCAACCCCTCGACTACCGGATGAACATGCATGTCGCTGGTAGGGATGACGTAAAAGTCAAGGTGGTAAGTGCCCCATTCATGACAAAGGCGTACCAGACGCCCAAACTGACCAACCCTTTCGACAGTGCCGCCCCATGACCTCTCATCGATGTACCTTCTACCTCCAAGTCGCCTCGACTTCTTCCTCCGATGTGACCGTCTGGCTGCCTAGTGACTTCCACGGGACCATCTACCTCCAATCGAAAACTGGTTCTGGACACCGTCCGAGACTCACCATATCTCCTGGCTTCTCAAACCACATCCTAAAAAATTCAAACCTCTACCTAGACGGTCAAAGGTCTGGTGACGAGAGCGGAGCTGGTGCTGATACCGATGGCTTTGATCTCGTCGATATAACAACATCTGGGACCGTTCATCTCAAGATGTGGGATGTATGGACTTGTGCCCCTGAAGTCAAGTCGAAGGAGACTTTCGTAAAGCTCTTCGGCTTGACCAAAAAGAAACCGAAAAACCACCTCAATTGGGATTTTCTCCTTGAGGATTGAACTTTGCTGTTCGGTATATTTGCATTCCTACTTATTGTCCCTTCATTCGAGAGCTTGTCTTTGCATTTTTTTTTCACCCTTCGTTTCTGCTTCCGAGTTTCCGTCCTGCGCATATGACCATTGCTACTGAACCCACTCTCTTTGCCCATACTCAGATCCCTTCGTCGTTCCTTAATATTTCCTGTTCCTTTTCTCGATGTCGTCCCGTATCACTGTAGCCTAGCACCCGCGTCTTACCTAGATGCTCCCCATATTGTAGCGTTACAACCTCTTTCAAACTCTAGCCATGCTTCAATAAACCTCATTTTTCTGCCTTTCGCAACGGCGAATCTGGTTTTCCGGATCGAGCTAGGTCGCTCCATTCCTGTGCAAAACCGCATATGATCGAGATCGACCTGGGTCCATCCCTGGCACAGAAAGATTGTGTCTTATGACTCGTTGGATAATTCTTGGCAAACTCAGTAGGCGCCCATTCACGAACCTGTACGAATATTTAGGGTCCGAAGACAGCTTCTCCAGCACTGGATCTTCTACCAACCTTTTCTGCGCAGCGACACTCCCGAATGACGAATACGCCACCATGGGTTGAACGTAACGTTTACATCCGATTTACGTACCGAGTTCCAGCCACTTTGTGTGGTGTTTTCAGTGGTCGGTTCGGCGGCGATTGCTAACCGATGGAAGAACGGCGGTGATAGAACGAGATGCGTGTGGATCAAGTCCGAGTATTCCACCACGGAAAATTCGGCATCTGACTCGCTTGGATCGACGTTGATCTTGAGCACCGCTTGACGCCTTCCCAAAGTGCGACATCGAGAGACAGAACGAACGGTTTCGCCAGAAACACGTCGGGCGACGTGACTACGTCGTCGGATCACGATGAAACGCCTGTCCGTCATGGTCATTCAAGAGGATTATGTATAGTGCACATGCTTCCCCCACAGTATTATCCGTTCGGGTCAATTGTGTGAGTTCTCCCATCCAAGAACTTTTTTTGCATCTGCATTCGTATCCCGCTACAGCTACCTACACAGGGGCAAGACGCGACTGGCTTTGAGTTTATCTATGGTGAACGTGGCGCAAAGCAGGACAGCTTGGTGGCGGAGGTGGGCGAAAATATTTATTAATCTGCTCATGGTCCCCAGATTGTTGAGCACCCCCGGACCCCTTGGGGAATTTGATGAGGAAACGGATTCATAGAGATCAACGTTCAACTCCAGACCCCAGTCCTCGACGGCTTCTAGAGCTCCATGGAGGGTTCACCGTGTGAGGCTGTAACGGGTCATAGTTACACAAACGAACATTATCGAGGTTTCCTACGAACAACACAGACATTTCCTCGGCGACAGTGATGAAGGACTCCGATTCAATACGGTCGCCCGGTAACCTAGTATCGTGGTACGTTTATGGCCCTTCCCACTCAGCACGATAGTTAGAGTATAAAAATAAGGCGGAATGTAGGGAAGGGAAAAGACTTTATGCATTGAAGGATTCTGACTGTATGAGACACGGAACGCGACTCCTCTTCCTCGGAAATTCACTTGCACTACGGCAGAAGCGAGCACCAACCAGCAACCGTTGGTAACATTCCTACCCAACCTCAGTCACCACCCCGTCTTTGAGATGTCTCAAGGTTTGTTTCTCCCACCCACATGAGGCGAAGAAGGTCGCCGGATTCCTCCTCCAGCGAGTAACACCGCCCACTTCTTTATTATGATGTCGCATCTTGCCCTTGCATTAGGTATCCCCCGTGGGGCAACGATCAAAGTATGGGCACCTCTCTTGCAATCGCATTTTTGGATTGGCCAATGGGGGGGGTGTCGAAGTCCGTGTCTCCTTCTGGAGGAGCGGCGGTCCTCCTTGTGCCTTCGGCCCTCCCGAATTGCGTGTTCTTGGGTCATGGTGAGTTGACCATTGGAGTGCGGCTAGTATGGGTAATATTTCCGGTTGTACACATGACCTGCGCAAATCGAGTGAACCATAAGAACAGCGCTCTTGTAGTGTGTCGTCAGATAGGGAGGTGGTCACCCAATATCGTCCGATGAAGAGAGGTCGATCGGTTTCTTCCCGCCAGGACAGTTAGGACATTAGTCCCGTCGTGCCGACTGGACGATCTCCCAAATCCTCCGCCCACTCGAACAGCTCAACTCCGCCGTAGAATAACTTCTTTAGGAATCAAAGGGCTCCGAGAACCGCTCCGGACATGTAAACATCGTTGGAACGGAAGGTGCATCACCTGGCAAACAGAGGCATATACAACAACAGTCACTTACAGACCCATGACCCGTGGCTCCTGAGTTCTTCCGAAGCATCTTTGAATGTACCCGTAGGTCTTAGCGACGGGGGTATAGAATTGACTTGAAAATTTGCCCATGAATGTAGTGTTCTACCATTCAACGTTCCATTTCTGTTTGATTTCCCCTCAGCGCTGTGAAGGTTGACTTGGTCAGAGGCCTTTTACCTAATGGTTCGGGACTTCGCCAGTCCGTCTGTGTCGTGATCATCATTCTTCCGCTGCAATGGAGGATCGAGGTCGTTGGCCCTTAGCTGACCAAAATAGTCGGCTGCCCAAGGAGTCATCCAGTTCTCACCTCCAGCCTTTGGACCATAGGGTGGAAGAAATAAAATATCCAAGATATATAGCATCGACCGTCCTGGGCCCATTACATACACCCCCCATTACATACACCCCTACTGCCACTTACCCCGGGCAGAATCTCATCCTAGCCCCACGGACTGGTAAGCGAAAACAGCACCGTACCCGGGTGATTTTCTCCTTGACACCCTTGCAGACCATCATGACGACAACCAACGCCGTAGCTGTATACTGTGGCTCATCGCCTGGAAGACAGAAGGCTTATCAGCATGCTGCCCGCTGTATGTCGGCACCTTTTTTGCCTGAGTCATATCCTCACGTCCGTACTGCAGCACTCGGTGAAGCTCTGGCCACTTCTGACCGACCGCTCGTCTACGGGGGTGGATCCAATGGTATCATGGGCATCGTCTCTGGCGCTGCACTAGAGGCAGGAGGTGACGTAGTCGGGGTGATCCCTTATGCGATGCTCGCAGAGGGGGGCGAAGGAGAGCGAGTTCCAGGAAATGAGCCTTCTTCCATTTTCATTAAGCTGAAGGAGGAGGGGAGGGAAAGTGTAGGTCCGACTCGTCTCTCTTACACTCCGATGACTGAGCTGGGTTTCAGATGGAATGGGTACGAACGATCGCTGCCCCACCGACAGCCCCAATGTTTGCTAACTTTCGCCTAGGTCGTTGTGAACTCGATGCATGAGCGTAAGGTCGAGATGGCCCGACGTTCGTGTGGATTCATTGGACTTCCCGGTGGGTATGGCACGTTCGAGGAGGTGTTTGAAGTCACCACCTGGACACAACTTGGGATCCATTCAAAACGTATGCATCCAAAATTTCTCGGACATCTGACGCAACATACTAATGATGTTTGCAGCTGTAATCCTTGCGAATGTTCTTGGATTCTTCGAACCGATCCGGGCCCTCATTCAAAACGCAATAAAAGATGGGTTCATTCACGAAGTGGGGATAAATCTGGTCAAGTTCATCGATGGTCCTTCTGACCACTCACTTCATGAGACGTTCGACTGGGGTGGAGCTCTGCTTGGAGCACTAGATTCGTGGGAAGACGATCCTTCGTACAACATTGGGTTCGATTGGACCAGGCCAAGGAATGGTGGTGAGAAAAATGAGGCCCTGGAAGCCACATAAAAAGATGGATAGTCTGCTACTCTTCGAGCCTCAGTAATGTAAATCATATACATGTGCTGCCCGGTACAAATTTTTCAGACTCTCAGACGGGACAACCGCTTTATGATCGAAACCGCGTGGGATGATTTCAACGTTCACCATTCTCTCCTAGAACTTTCTCGACCAACCCGCCGAGTAAACTGACCCATCTGGTATGGCGATTAAAGACGAGCTCGACGCTATTCTGGAAGAGGATGAAGAAAAACTAGAGGATGAACGACATGACCCGCTCCACGAACAGGACGATGACGACGATAGCCGCTCCTCTCTTGCCTGGCATCTCGACAAGTTTCCCAACCCCTCTGTCTCCGTCTCCCTGCCCAACCGTTCTTTCAGTCCCTCCTCTGAACACTCGAGCTTCACTGCGTCCCCTGAGTGGCGCGAGAGTGGCTCATCGCACGTCACATCTGTCCTTTCTGCGCTAATTGAGGATGTCGAGGCTCTCTCCGAAGGTCTTGACGAGATACAAGCAGACATTCGCAACCTGAGGCTCTCAAAGTATCTTCGTTCCCCCGCCGAAACTTCCGGCCATAACGAACCCCCAAAGTTGGTCTTCACGCCTGCAACCCCTGACCTCGAGGGAGACCAGACCGAACTCGAGGACTGGGAAATCGAAGTCAAGCTCAAGGGAATGCTCACCGATGTTCAGATGATGTACACGGAGATTGGAGAAATGGCTGAAGAGGGGTACTTTCCTGATGGTCTACCTTTGTCCCTTGCAAGAGAAAGGCAGACTTGCGACACTCCTGACTCAGGGGACTCTGATGGCCCTACTTTGGAACCCGAGGATGTTATGCAGATGCTCACGGACTTGAGAATCCCGGAGATGCTGGAGATGGACAGCTCCGACGATGACAGCCTCCTTCATAACGCTCGTTCGATCTCTGTATATTCTTCGGAAACCCAACAACAAGCACCTGCAGAGGAAACGGGGGGAGAGTCGGATCCGGCGGATGAAGATTTGTTCGCTGACGAGGAGGAACCGCACTCCTCCACCTCCTGGTCTTCTCGCTTCGGTTCTGCTCCTTCTCTCTCGGTCCCTCTCACTCCAAGCGACAGCGGAAAAGAGTGTTCCGCCCAAGGCAGCAAGGTTTCTGGTTGCCCCGGCGAGTCCCTCCCAGAACTTTCCATTATCGACGAGACGTTTCTTCGAAACTTTGAAGCTGGCGTCTCCCCGTTGTCCCGGTTCATTCGCTCCCACTCTCCGACTCCTAAAACCACGATCGTCCGTTCGATAAAGCATTCCTCGACGATTCTCTTCTCTGCCCCTCCAAAACTAAAATCTTCCACGTTGAGGTCCAAGAAATCCGGCTCATTCCCCTCATCTCCTACTGCCACTCCGCAAATCGGACCATTGTTCAGCGAACCGAAACCTCTGTTACCGTTCTCCATTCACCTGACTCCCCGCCGCCAGGATGTTAGAGAGGAGTCGCCGAAACAGTCTCTGTGGTCCAAGTTCAAATCCATGAAACGCAACAGCGCCGTAAATTCGATCGTCGGGTCTCCAAGGGCTGGTTCCCCTTTCAAACTTTTCGGTTCTCCTTCGAAACGTTCCGCGATCCAATCGGCGTCCCAGAATCCACCCCCTAGTCTAGTTCATGATATGGCCTCTCTTCGCGGCAATCCCGGTTGTTTGCCTTCTCGGCCTTATTAGATGTCCCGCTCGTTACGAAATTCCTTTCGTTTGTTTCCGACTGCCGTCACGCTGTCCTTTTCATGAAATCCCGCTATATCCGTAGTTGTTGTGCGCTTTGCGAACCCATGTCTCTTTGACAAGATAGTCTTCTTGTATCTCAATGACCAGCAGTTCCCTCCCAACTGCTTGAACCGGCCAACCTTTCACCGTTCAAGATCGTTTCCGGATAAACACTTTTCAAGCTAAAACTTCCATTCAAACTTTATCTTCCGCGGTATAACCGGATGACTGTCCCTAGACACCAGTCGAGTTTCATTAGCTAAAATATCCAGGCACTGTCCGTGAGTGTATTTGCAAACAAACACTTCTTTTCGGTGCGAGAGTGGACCACGATGATGCATTCGGGCTCGGTGCGGAGGTCTGCCGGAGCACATGGCGAGCCCACCGTCCCAAGTTGAGGTAAAGCGCAGCTACGTTCATGAATTCGTACAAGATCCACGGTAGAGCTGAGAATTGGATCAAGGAGATGGTGTCTTGAATGTTGTACCTGGCGCATCAGTAAATCGTGGGAAGTCTGGCAAACGATTATAACGCCGTGAGCCTGCTCAGGGGGTTATATATTATACTTCGTTGTATCGCGATATATGGGTCGGTTCTAAGCGCCGCTCGCGAGCTGTGCAATGAATTATAATGGGTTACAGCGGATTATAAGCCCATAACGGGGAAGCACTTCGATGACAAGCACATCATATACTTTCCACGACTTGCTGATCAGTGAGGATCAAGGCGGGATGAGGAGAAAGCCCCGCCAGACCCCCGCCGGGCAGCGCGTTCTGGCGGAGACGTAGTATTTTATTGGTTTAGAGACACTATCGGAGTCCGAGCATATTATTGTGGGGATAGTCATCCACTATCTAATGGAAACTGAGCTCCGTCTCAGTAAAGGGTTTCCTCAGCACGAAAGAGAAAGCTGAGGAGTGCCAGCGAACGAAATGTGAAGAAATACAGGTATTGTCAAAATATACACAAACATATCTTCACGTGGGTGAAATGTTCGTCGCGTCGATACGGTCGACGTGACTTTCAACACTATCAACGAGCACTCCGTCACCACTCGAGTACGCAAAATTGGTGTCCATATGTGGGTGAAAACAAAAAGAAATCCAAGATGTTAGAGCGATAAATTCACTAATCCGACGAGGAGATGTTGGTGGTGATCTCCTCCTCCTGCCTATGAATCAAACGTCGAACGTGACTACTAATTGTCTCCGGGGATTCGCAGTGGCGGATTAGAGTGTCGATGACTTTGGGGATGACGTCCTTGTCGACGTTCCTTCCCCAGAGCACATCAAGGTGCTCATAACCCTGTGGAAAAGGTATGTTCATCGTAGTCGCGATTCGGGGCAAGATGCATACTCACCTCCAAAGGGATCGCGGTGCTGTTGGCTGGTAGCTCCTTCAGCATGAGATTGATATCGACGAGGCTGTCGGAGTCGCCATAGAACAAAACTATCGGGCTGGAAATATTCTTTGTTGGGAAACGAGCGGGGCAATACGCGGTAGGGCCAGACGACGAGTGGGTACCGTTGCGGTGCTGAGGAACAGACACTTCCAGATCATCGTCATCATACATGATGAACCGCCCGCAACGCATAATCTGGAACCAATGAACGACTGCCTTTGTACTTGTGAAGCTACTCTTCTGCCATAAGTCACGAGTGGCACTGGGTGCATGGACGACCATACCTATAGAGGTGAGAGTACGCGGCCGATTTCTGATCAGACGTGATGTTCGCGGATTTCCAGCTGAAAAGGAAATCAAGAGACTTGTCGATGACGCTGGTGAAAAGAGGAGGATAGATGATGTTGTTCCAGAACGGAGTGGAAGAGAGGATGGCTTTGCGGCCGAAAACGAGGTACATGAGGGTGGGTCTATTATATAGATGAGTCAAATTGTCTGGAAATGGCAAACTTGACGTACGATGCCTTCATCAAGCCATCAACGACAGGGGCAGCCAGACCGGCAGGGCTTATCGCGGGAGCTAATGCGATGAAGACGTTGACTTTTTGATTGAGCTGAGGATGGATGGAGAGGGCAGCAAAGGCCTGAGCGGACCCCTGACTGAAACCGATGTAACCGACAGTTTTCGCCTTCGTGATTTCAACGACGTAAGAAATGGAATCCGGGATGTCGTGCCAGGCGAAGTCATCTATCGAGTAGTTCCAAAACTCTTTCGAGTTTGGATCATACTTGATGCTCTTCTTGGAATATTTGTTGCCTCGGTTATTCCCCAGCCAGACGTCGAATCCGAGGTCAACCAAAACAAAGGGGAGAGCCCGCTCCGGAGACGTCAAACAGACCCACACTTCCGAGTTCATGAGCAGCCCATGGTGGAGGTATACGACCGGTTTGTTTGTCTGTATTCCGATTGAAGTACGCGGAGCCCCCTTGGGAGTACAGAGGCGGTGTAAGCCGAGAAGGTAACCGTCCTTGGTGAGCATAACATGTTCCTCAAACTCGTAACCCCAAATTGAACAGAGGTCCCCGAAGTCGGCGGCAGTTCGGATCCTATTGACTTGTTTGCGGTCGTCGGATCGTTTGGCTTGGTCAGGGTAGTGACTAGTGTAAATTGCCCGCGTCCTTCGATAGAACCAGTCGGTAACCGGACGCGGGAGGAGTATGGTGACGACCAGACGGACGAGCATTTCGATCCCGAGGAAAATGAAGCCGAAAAAGAGCGCTGAATATTCCCTGGGCGAGAGTCGCCCAATCAAGGGGATGTACGCCATGGTTTAATATTTAATGATAGCTGTAGTGGCCGAGGGTGCTGGTGAGCGTGGAGGTGAGGAAGAAAGAAAGAAACGAAGTGGCCCGCGGGGTCGATCAGAGGTGTCATCATGCGGATAGGAGCGCCGCCCTTGTATACGATCAAAAACATGTGAAACTGGAATGATGTATCCGCTCATGGCTTTAAATTCTCCTCAAGATATTCGACGAATTTCCGCGCAACCGCGTCCTCGGTTAAATCCAAAAACCCTTTCTCGACCGTGCCAATCGTCATCGCCTTTTTGTGCACCGCGACAAATGATCTCTTGTACCGTTGAATTTCAGTTAAAGTGAGGGTCCGAACAGGGAGTCTGATCGAAACGTTCAACCTAGGCGACACGCTCAGCGTAGTCGGTCCACCAAGAGTCAACCCTTGAGCAGCGGATTGGTTGGTCATGATGGCAGAAACGATTGCCGTCGCTGTGTGCTCCAGTATGTGCAGCGTGTCTGAAGGCGCTTTCGGTACCTAAGATAAAACCTCAGCAAGAAGAAAACCCGGCTGGAGCGTCAACCGACCGATTGTGTCCCAACGTTTGGAGGCTTTACCAGACCTTCCGTCACCGCTTTCCAGATGTCTTCATTCGGTGGACTCTCATCAGTCCAAATGACCGTGAACAGAGGAGAGTCCCATCGAACCATCGACGAGGGCTCCTCATACCTCTGGAGGAGATTATCAAGCCTGCCATGTCATTAGTCTTCAAAAACCTAAACGAAGGCGAGGTTTGGTGACGAACGTTCCCGTAGAGTACTTTGTACTCCCCTCCTCGCGGCCTCCGTTCCATTCGCGGCATAGCTCTGGTTTGGCCACGACATAGACCTACTTCGTTGAATACCGTTTAAAGATACGCGAAATATCGGGGCCGCGAGGCTTACTGTGCAAACCCTTATCTTCATTTCCCTCGCAGCGCAATACATCTGATATCTGAAGCCTTTGATATAGTTGAGCGAATCCACGATCAGGATGGTGTCCTGTCCCATTTGCCGCTGGATGGCGGAGAACAGTATCCCCCGGGCAGGCTTTTCCGAACGGCTGTCTGTTCGTACGGTCAGATCACGGACACCACATAGAATGCACCCACTCAAATACCATCGTAGACACTTCGGGAGAGATTTAGACTGTCATCGGACAACACAACCACCGTTAAAGTCGGTCCATGATATTCTGGGTCGGCGAGCCTGCTCTCGAGATACCCCTTGAGCTGCTGCGCTCTCCTCGACTTTCCAGAGGTGGGAAAACCAGTGATGGTGATGAGAGCCATATCCTCGATCCTAAATGCACGTGATCATACATCCACTCCTCCACTTCCTCCCTCATGGCTACCGTGCACCCCTCCCGGCTCGGCCTGGTGCCATCCGACAGCCAATTATCGCGGGACAGACCGCCACATCAAAACCGAGACTCTCGCGATGATAGACGCGAACGCGACCGAAGTTCAGATCGATACCGACCCCCACGAGACGATGATAGGAGCGGGAGGCCACGATCGCGCAGCAGAAGTCCGGGTAGGGGAAGGGGACGCCGCCCCAGCCCGGAATATCCGGCATACCGTCGCCCGAAATCACCTTCCCCTACACGGGGCGGAAATGGTCAAGGACAACACTCGCGACCTCATCGAGGTTATGGTTCCGGATACGGTGGCGGGGGCGCGGACTACTTAGAGAGGTGTGTATTTCAAGTGTGTATCTT
>Ga0307514_10002334_pt1 | contig 19936 bp, 23 predicted proteins | sample 16_EM_MG_FD_203088 | JGI IMG/M metagenome (GOLD analysis project Ga0307514, IMG submission 203088) | Populus trichocarpa ectomycorrhiza microbial communities from riparian zone in the Pacific Northwest, United States - 16_EM | ecosystem: Host-associated > Plants > Roots > Unclassified | place... | reverse complement strand
TGATCCCGTCCTGGCGATTTTTATCCGGACAACTTTTGGCAGAAGTTATCCGGAAATCGGATCACACCTAGATATAGGCCGATTTTTATCCGGAAATCGGATTAGGACAAATATTCTGCTTTTTCGCCAATTTTCGCCTTTTTACCGCATATTCCGAGTATTCTACGGTCGCGTGTGATTGCCTTGCCTTGTGAATTCTTTCAACAATAATTGCCTCAGTATGGAAAACAGTTTGAAAAATTCCACCCAATTTTCGGGATGTAATGAAAAAAGAATTCACACTGTTTTATGATTGGAATTTTTATGAGCACATAAGCTAAAGTCTGCTGAAGTCGGGGGTTCGACCCAACCTTGAACCAAAATTGTTATCCGGACCCAGATCATACCTCGTGGGTCTGAGACTTTTATCCGGATATCAAATCATACATTTTTCCAAAATTCTGCGATTTCTATCCGGTTTTGGATCACACCTCCTGTGGACGACACAAATTTTTATCCGGAACCGGATCAGAGATTAGTAGGCATTTTCGGGGGTCCTAGTTGGCACCACTGATATGAGCTGTAGCGGTACTCGGACCGCTCTTACCGGTCCGGTATGTTCGACTACGAAACTAAACCACTTCTCAGACAAACGTTCTGGGTCTACCATGAAACAATCTACTTTGAGTTTTACTGCTACGAAGCGAACAGCGTCTAGCTCCAATATTGGAAAGCCCAAGGTTTTAGTTCCCAGCGCGAAGCCGCTCAGATCCCCTAGAAGACCAGCACTCGAGAGTAATGAAGAAGAAAGCGACAAATCGGATGACGTTTTGCCGAAAGAAAGTAGCGAGGAAGAAGTGGTGGGAGGTGTAATGAAGGATGCGAGGGCTGATCTACACGAGAAACCTGAAGGTGGCTTGTTTGTAGCAGAAGATATCACTCGAAAGACTCGTTCGCAAATCAAGAAGGCGGCTAGTTTACCTACAACAAAGTCAAAGGTAAAATACTCGAATGCGGACACGGCTAGTCCGCGACCGTTCAAGACGAACAACCTCAAACCCGAGGATCTTCAGAAGAAGGTCGAGGCTAATGATGTTGACCAGCAACTTCCTGAGCTCGACCCAGCCAGTAAAAAGTGGAATAAACAGTATGGGGCAGCGAAAGCGAAAATGAGTGGCTTGCCTGCCAGTACGTTTGCAATTTAAACTTTGTGTTTTGAATGCACTGATGTTTGCCTTTTTGAAGTTCATGGGGAAAATGATAACAAAGTCCACGAGATTTTGCGCGTTTTTGACAAGTAAGTGTGTTCATGGACTTGTTTCTACCTTTCTAGTAACATATGTCAGTTCATATGAATATGGACCATGCGTCGGAATGACACGGGTAGAGCGTTGGGAAAGAGCTGATGCACTGGGTCTCAGCCCTCCGAAAGAGGTGAGTTTACAATTCGCATTGAGTTGTCTTTATATGCTAACAAGCAGTTCCTTACAGATTTACGAAATCTTATTGACGAAGCAGGGTTTGACATTGGACGAATACAAGCATTCTGTTTTTACTGGCGAAGTCTAGTCTATTATTCCATATGGGCATACACTTCCTTGTCTGAATCATATCCTTTTCTTTGCTTAATCTTTTTCTTTTGCACGTCTATTTATTCTGTTGTCTGTTTAATTACAAGCTTTCAGATCATCTGGGTCAAAACTTGGTGATTGATCAGCCAAATTGTACAACAACTCTGAATAACACAAACACAACCGGATAATTAAAGTTCAGAGATGTAATAGGCAATAGTTTCCATATCAAGCTGTACATTTGGGGCCTTTAAAAATTCGCAATCATTTCTTACAAGTGGATGGTAACCACGTTCTAAACGCCAAGCCTCCACCATTCCAGAGAAAGGTATACATCATTTATATTTGTACTATTCAGCTCTTCCAGGCCTTCCCAATGACGGGCGCATCAGCACTATTGATGAGAACACGACGCGGACCACCTCTAGAAACAGACGGGTTCGAGATCGGTTTTTCCTTTGGAATCAGATTTGCTGTCTTTGCGCCGACAGCTCCTTTCACTGACTTCGTCGTCGCTTTCGTCCCGCCAGTCGTTGGAGACACTTTTCGTGTGGTATCACCTGTAGCGCCTGCAGACGTAGGTTTGGAAAACACCTTTGGCCTGATTGAATTTCTATTCTCCTTCTCGCCGATAGGAGCTGTTCTTGAGCGGACATTCGACTCTGCAATTCTTTGATGCTTTTTTGAGTCTAAATTAGAGAAGCCAGTTTGCACAGGTGGGGCGCCTTTCGTGGCAGCATTCAATGCATCATACTGTGGTTCAGGAGCCAGGAACGTCGGCGGTTTAGGCACAGAAACTGCAGGAATTCCCATAATTGCTCTTTCCAGCGAACTGCCTTCTGATGATATGGAGGTAGCCGATTGCGAAATGTCCACCTGCAATTCTGCGTTGGGCGGAGTCACGGGAGAATCGGCAAGCATTAGTATCCGACTAAGAGGGCTGGGCTTAGCAGGAGAATATGCATGGAACATCCGTTGCGCAAAAGGCTTGGCGACTGGGAATGGTCGCCGTGGAGCGACAGGGGTCTGGTCGTTGGGTGGAGAATGAATGTCCACTGTTGGTGGTAAATAATCTATAATATCTGTTGATTTATGATTGGGTTCAGGTAAGACATCAAGTCGAGCAGGAGGAAGGGCGGGCTGATCAGGTAAAGAAGCCCGGGGTGATGGTGGAGGCAAGACAAAGGACGAGGGTAGCAGCGAACTTTTTGACGAAGCAGATGGTTTCGAAGTGGGGAGAAGAGGTGGTATTAGTTCCGTTTCATAGGAGATAATATTCGTTGGCAGAGCTAACGATGTTCGCAGAAGGTGGCGCGACTTTCGGCTGTTGTTAAGTTTACCAACCGGAATAGCTTTGGCTGGGGATTTTCGGGGAGATTTGTGAGGGGGCTTGCGCGGAGATTTCTTTGGAAAAAATGCCTGACGGACGGAGGGGACAACTTCATGGGAGGCAGAAGATCCAGGTGTGGCAGGTAGATCCGCAAGAATCTTTTCCACTTCCCAAGCGCGTTTTTCTTCCAAGAAACGAATACGTTCAGTCTATGTCACGAAAATTGAGGAATGAGATTCACCAATTGTCGTTGCAAGACTAACCTCAAGCGCAGCCTTTTCTTTCCCAAACTTGACGGCTGCCTCTGTAAAACGCTGACGCTCTGAGTCGAGTTCGTTGCGCAGGTCTTCTAGTCTCTCTTTCGCTTCATCTCTGAGAGGAACGGAAAGGAGCTCCACACTCATTTCACGGATTTCTCCTGTTGTACTGTGGTGGTCTTCCGCGAATTTGTCGAACATAGCTTGAGCTTCCGTCATGTGCGACAGGGTTTGTTTCTGGGACGAAGCTGGACAGTACTTAGTAATTCTGAAATTCTTATTTTGGAAGACAAAGCGCACCAAGTTCCTCTTTCAGCTTCGTAATAATACCATGTAGTTTTTCTATCTCATCCTCTGGAATGGATGGACCAGATTTATGCGAAGAGGCAGGCATGGCTGTTTGCGCCTCTTGCAAACTAGTTAGAGTGCTATCTAGGGAGTCTATAACGCCGTTCAATTCGTCATTGGCAGCAGAGGGTGACGATGGAACAAAGAATGCTGTCATGGTGAATGATGTCTTCTGTAGGCGCTTTAATTGGCCGCATAGATCGCAAAAGTAAAACTCGCCTCTTCAGTTGTGCAGTTCCCAGAAAATATACGTCGGGCTTTATGGAGCAGGGAATGAAGTTCGTTGACTGCCTTAAGGACCAGTTTCCGTAGAAAAAGGTTTTCATCGCTTAGGTGGCTCCTTGCTTGTTCAGCTTGCTCTAAAGCAATGTCAAGAAATCCCTGACCCTTGCCGACTGCTTGTACACCATCGACAACAGTAGCATTGGCGCACTTTATTCCACTCTGGGTCGCTCCCAACTTTGCTTGCAGATCCGCAATCTTTTGCCACCTCTCCACGATGCGTTCGCTTTCTTTCTCTTTTTTCCTGAGTTCCGCTTGAGTGGATGCTCGAATTCCTTGCAATAAAGTTCGCGTTCGTTGCAGGTCCAGAGCAGTCTGTTTCTGTACGCTTTCCGATGCTTGTAGACTCCTAAGTGACGCACTGTAGCACCCGAAAAAATCAGAATGGGCGACAGGAGTCTGGGCTATGAGCTTACGCGAGTCTTGCTTTGTTGAGGTGTATTTCCCTTTCAGCATTTGCGGCTTTCTCCATCTCACTGCCGTGCATCGAGCGCATTCGCTCCAAGTCGTAGGATGTAGTGCGATACCTTGCAGTCAACTCCTCCATCCGGGACATATCTTCCTATTTGATTTGTTTCGCAACGGATTTATAGGGCAGGTAACGGTACGTACAATCCTTTGGCTGAGCAAACCAAGAAGGCACTTGACCACTTGAGAAGAGTTTTCGTCTGAGGCGCCTGTCAGACGTAATCCCGGTGGTGGAATAAAGCCATGAGCTATCAGTTGAGAGTTAACGTATTCTAGGCTGGACGTCGAAGACATATAAGATTCGTCGATATCAGAAGTGCCTGGCGAATCCAAATTTGAGGGACTACCCATATTCCAACGGACGAATTTCTCTGGCGCCATCTTATGAGTCGTTCTGCAACCTTTGGTACGGTTGATTTTGAAAGTAAAGGACGCGCAGAAAATGCTGTCATGTGATCGCGTTTAGTGTGACCTGATTTCAAACTTCAAAGAGGTATTACATTCTTAATTTCTGTTGTACTTCGAAAGCAGAAATAGATAAGTACGCAGGTACTCTCATGTAGCCTATGCTCGACTTTCCATGCTTTCTATTCGACTATCTGTGAACGTGTGCATGGGATAATTGTCAGATAGAGTCGAGTCCATCAACGAAACTTCAGTAAGCACCAAGGAGTGCGAAACTGATGTTTCCGTAAAATAAACAGGACTGGATTGTCGTTTAGAGTGTCCCGACGATTGTGGCATATTGGATGTAGCCGTATTCTGTCGATCAGTGACGGGTATAGTTGAAAACCCAGATAATTCCGAAAGAAGATCTGGATCATGTCTCCTCTTCAGCTGATATATATATGTGATGACAACGAGGGTGTTGCAAGCGCCCAATGCGCAAGCTGCCTGAAGTAGCTGTTAGAAAAAATTGATTTACTGGAATCAGCTCACCCAGACTTACAACGATATGCCATAGCATGGAGCGAGTTATGAAGCCCCTAACTGTATTCCCGAAGGGAGACAGTATCACGACCCCAGCAATAGCAGTAACAACAAGCGTTACAAGACCTGCAGAGAATCCAGACAAGACAAGTAACCTTGGGACACGTTGCAGCCTGACATGCCAAAATAAACGTAGGGGGATGAACACCAGAATTAGATCACAAATGATATCCGCTTCCATAACTTCATCAGACGTGACGACAAACTGGTGAACAAGATATGCGTACAGCTTATTGCCAAGGTAGCCTGAACCTTTGGCGACATACAGAGCATCGGCGCTCGATTTGCCCAAATTTTGAACGTTTGAGTGCAGGCGATTAAGTACTGGGTGGTGAAAGCAAGTCCGACGATACCAAAGACAACAGCGAGGACGACGCTCATTCGAAAGACAGGATGCCAAGGAGGCACAACCCTTCCAATAGCAAGCGCTAGACTCATTCGTGTTGAGCTTGTCACGAGAAACCGAAGATTGACGTCAGGAAAACTAAAGGATGACTTGACTCACATTACTCACAATAAAATTGCATTGAGAGTTCCTCTGTTCAACCACGCGAACATGATTTGCAGTTTATACGTCCATGTCGCTGTGCCAAGGATTAAGCAACAAGCTCTTAAAACAAAGATTCACCCACAGGTTAGAAGAAGCATCCATGTCGCAAACGTCAGAGGCAGAATTAGAATTAGTGATACGAGAGCGATATAGTCGTCCCACCACAAACATCTTGTCCGCTGTCGGTAAGTGAGGCGAAAAATCGTCGAAATAATTGCCAGTGTTTCTGGAACGACGACAGCAGCTTCAGTGAGAAAAGAATATTAGAGAGGATGAGATTTGAATGAAGATTTGAGTTACCTGCCCATACCCGCATTTCTCTACGCCATGCGATTAGTTCCTGGCAATCTGGGGAAGGCGGCTGTTTGGGTCCGATAGTAATCAGAATCAAGGTAAGGCCAGAGGAGAGAAATACCATCGTGGTGATTTACTCGATAAATCTTCCTTTCTATGGGGAGGTGATATCTTGCGAGACGCCAACACTATATTGGAGGTATAATCATCTGGCTTCAAATACAGAGTGAGACCATACCTTTCCTTCGACGACCACCAAGACAGTGTTTAAAGACTACAGTTTAGACGCCATTGCTGTAAGGCCAATAAATATGGTTTGACCGATTTCCCATGTCGTTGTCACCCTGTCGTGGTTAATTCAGTCCAATGCCTTATCTGGATATATCTACCTATCAGAAGTTGTCACTGTTACGTCAATGGTCAAGGGTTGTTAGACCGCCAGGAATTATAAACGTTGAATCAAGTCTGGACTCTGAACCAAAGGTTGTCACGCGTTCTGTACTTGGACGCCTGACTAAAACTGCTTTCCTGCTGTTAAGATATGCAGTATAAAGTGACGGAGAGTGGGTGGGTTAACAAAATTAATTACGTGCAAGTTCCACGTGCCAATTACTAGCGTGAACATACCGCCGAAGATGTAAATATTCATGGATATCGTTCAAGCCTGTGCCAGGTTTTTGTCCAGAATCCAGATTGGACCTAGGTGTTGTCATCCGGATTTTGGACAGTTAAAAGCAGCAAGAATTCTCAGTTCCGCCCTCAGGCTTTCCATATATGTATCGCCGAGGGATCTCTTTGCTCAACCTTTTGGGTATGTCAAAAATCTGTGTAGGTGCAAAATAATACCTTTTTTCTACTGCGATGTCAAAGGCACTTCATGTTCATGTGACACTCACAATTCCCCATAAGCAGGGTTTGGCAATCATAATTGATCCGCAATCACAGCCACCTTGCTCGGTCCATAGTTGCTATTTCTCAGTATTCCTGTAAACCAGATGATATGAAAAAACAGAACTATCACAGATACAATATCAATTTGAAATTTTTTGAAATATGAGAAATGTCAACTAAATGTCAACGCGCGTCGCTTGTTAGAAAGCACTTTAAGTGCCATTTGGTCTAAAATGACTTCTCGAAAAACAATCAATGCTGGTTACAATAGAACTCAGAACTTTCGGTATAATATATCAGTTCCTAGGCCGATTCCTACTGTAAATATTGGCGGCTTGCAGGGAAGGTCCATATTTATGTTTTACCAGGTCAACTGATGTGGTCGTCGGAGTTTTAATTATACCTCTCAGCCTCTTTCACTTTCCTATCCTACTTTGTTTTGACTCCCAGCGGTATTCCTCTGAACAATATAATATTTGCAACTGAAGGAGCTTTATCGTTCTTTGGCTCTCCATATTTCCACACACTCCCCCTATTTTCTTGGTTTAATTTTCCTTTCGGCTTTTCACATCTTCTACCTTTGACATGTCTTTTCGTGTTTACCTCAAGCACGGCGAAGAAGTTAAGATAAATGGTATATTTCATTTTCTATATATGTCAAAATTGCAGGTAGATCGCTCACTTATTTTCCAAGACCATGTTTATTGTTCACCCAGTTGGGACACCCGAGATGGTACTCCTTACTCCATAGCGAGGGTTATGCAGTTCCTTCCACCTGAAGAGGCTCCGAAAGGAGAAGAAGGCAAGAAATATATTTACACAAGAGTCCGCCTGGCGTGGTATTATCGTCCTAGCGATGTTAGCGACCGTCCTGTGTCAGACCCTCGTCTACTCCTTGCAGCTATATATTCGGAAGTTTGCGACATCAATCAATTGCGAGCCAAGTGCCACGTGGTTCACAGAGACAGAATCTCTGATTTATCTGGGTGGAAGAAACGCCCAGATAGATTTTACTTCAACAGATTATTCGATCCTTACATTAAAAAAGAGTTTGACGTGATTCCGGTTACTGACGTACGCAATCGTAAGTGTTGTCATGTGCCTCGATTTTTTTGCTTGAAGTTCATTTGGTATCAATCAGTTCCTGATCATATTCGAGATGTACTCCTCTCAAGATATGAGTATGTCGTTGCAGAAAAAGAAGTCATCCCTGACTTGACGGGCAACATCCGTCTCTGTGACACATGTACCGAGTGGTGCCCAGCGTGACTACCTTTCATTCGATTTTGAGTTACGTTTTCTGACTAGATTCAGTGCCGACTCCGTCTTGTGTGACCACTGCAAGAGGTGGTTCCATATGCGGTGCGTCCAACCGCCATTAGGAGCCAAACCATCTAGAGGCTATGGTTGGACATGTGCTCCGTGTTCACTCCGACACGAGGAAGAAGTCGACAGCCATGAAATTCGACCTAATAGTAGGGTTAAGTCCAATGCCCCTTCAGCCAGAGGGCGTGGTCGACCTCGGAAAGATCGAATGCTGGCAGACAAAGAAGAGAACTTTCCTGTCAAGCACTTCAATCTGTGGCCATTCCGTTACTTCGGGTAATTCAAATATATATTTTTGCTCAAGCTTTACTTAATGTCGTGTGCACAGACAACATACTGTTGCTGAAGATACACTTGGTAATGATCACTAACTGGGTAGTGAGTAATAAGTGGCTGAATACTTCACTGTAGATCCAGAGGACTTGATCTTCCCGCGTACTGCATCTCGTATCGGTCACAAGTATCAAGTGCCAGTACCTCCTTTCGATTCTAACCCTTACAAGAACCCTCCCAAAGGTGGGTTTGTTTGATTGCCATTACTCCTTATATAACTGCTTTTAGACGAGGAAAGAGGTCTGGACGATAACGCCACCGTTGAAACACTTTCAACTCTGAACACTTTGACAGATGCAGAAAGTGGGTTAATTTATTTGAGTTGATACATTTGAATACTGAAGATTCTATGTCAGGGAATGAAGGTACACCTTGTCATTGTCGTAATAGTTGACAATCTCAAAGTTCGTTAGCCGATGAGATTATGATGCGGCTCTCTAATGATCCCCAACAACGGTGTAGCGTTGATTGGTTGACGGAGGTTGTACGCAGACTTTCGGAAGCAGCGTTGCATGGTTCAATGCAAAACGTAAGGATGTTTCCTACTCGCATTGAGAAGGTAGGTCTCTTTAGAGGGCTGCTCCGTCGACTCTTTTGTTTAACCATCATCCGCAGTGGAAAGACAACGAGACCATGTACACTGACAGGGAATGGATTCGAGAGGAAGTTGTTGCATTTGAAGATGCTATCATACAACATGGTGCAGAACTTCGACTAGTCAGGGACGAGATTGGTACTCGGACAATCTATGAAGTTGTCCGTTTCTATGGCCACTGGAAGAAGTATGTTCGTCGGACATCTGTCTGTCTGGTGTACTAACTTTGTTCGCAAGTGTAAAGCTCGGGGAAACCAACAAACGGCGTAAAGCGTCGGGTCCATCACCGAAGTCCACAGGACTACAATACAGGACACTTGCAGAAGTACAAGATGGTCAGCATGTTGGACATTCGGATGATGAGTCTTCAATCATCGCGCAGCCATCAAAGACCCCTAGTTGTGGTGCCTGCAGAACGCGCGAGTCCAAAATGTGGTGGAAGGCTCCCAAAGGTCTTCCCACCAATATCCTTTGTGATACTTGTGGGACAAATTGGAGGAAATACGCAGATCTGAATGTACGACCTGTGAGAGAGGAGACATTGCCGTCTGCAAAATCAAGGGACAAAAGAGACGGGACCCCTCTGGCTGCTAGCACTGCTAAAAGAGCAAGGGTGTGTTGTTTCTTTCTTGTCTTATTTGCGTTCTGATCAGTTTTGGACTTCGGCAGACGAGTGTTTCGGCACACTCTACACCTCCACCAACCATTTCTATCGCCCCTCAAAATAGGTGTTTTGGTTGCATGAGGTCGGGCCCTGCTGGTAAGGTCGTTAAATGCAAGCAATGTGGGTTTCGTGTCCATGCAGGTACATCATCTTTCATCTGTTAATAACTTGAGATGAACTTTTTACTAGGAACTTATGGGGCGATTATTGACCCATCTTCCGTGGATTCGTGGGTCTGCGAACTATGTGAAAATGACGAAACTCTGGAGGCATCGGTCGTAAGATGCAATTACCTCTCATAAGACTTTTTAACTAACAGTGAGCTTGTTTCAGAACTCCGATTGCCTACTTTGCCCTAGGGCAAGCGATGAAGAGAGGAAAAAGGAACCTTGGCCTCCTGCCGATAGTTTCCTGCGGGCGTGTAAACCTACTGAGGGCCAAGGATGGGCGCACATTTTATGTGCTGTCTTCACCCCTGAGGTGACCTTCACTGATGCATGTCGACTCCGCTTGGTTGAAGGTCTAAATGCTGTTGCTCGTCATAAATGGACCGCTGTTAGTACCAACTAAAACCTTTAATTTGGAATAATACTTATCTTATCCAGAGGTGCTGTCTCTGTGGTGAAAGGGAAGGCGCGGTTCTGCGTTGCAGTGATTGTCCCCGAGAATTTCATTCGTCATGCGCATGGAAGCAAGGGCACAAGTTTGGCTTTGAAATTCAACCCGTTTGTTGCCGTGTTCGCCTGTTTGTATTGCCGGCTGACCATTCTTGATTGATGCAGGTCAAGAGTAGTCGCCGCGACACTACCACGACGACAACGTTCAAGGGTGAAACTGGTTGTATGAATCCAATCATTTCATGCAAAGATCATGATCGGAGCAAGCGCGATGTCTATGACATTTGCGAGACGAATGAAGGCGGCGAGGTATAATTCTTCACTTTATCACGGATATCTGGTATTCACCACAGCCGTTTTTTCTGCAGACAGCACTGCAAGTCTATTGTCAAGCATACAAACAAGCAGCTGTCGGCCAAGCTCATGGTCTTCTCCGCAAAGCCCGTCGATTAGACACGATACTTAACATTCGGAGTGAAACTATTCATCCTCCGTCTAATGGGCCTGATCCTGAGTGCCGCACCTGCCGTTCACAATTTTCACCGTCATTTTATCGTGCACCCACTTTATCAGTAAATGGACACCGCGATGGTCAGGATATTTGGATATGCCACCGATGTTACTTTGAAGCAAACGAGGCAAATCTCAAGCCAATGGGGATGAATGTATCATAGATTGTGTAGATTGGTTTCTGCCGGGATGTCATAGAATCACAATCAGCTGTAGAGTACAGCTAGAAGGTGTTGAAGTGTACAAAATTCTAATGTACAATACAATAAGACAACAAGGATTCAATAGGATAAATCACGGGCAATGAATTTCAGACCAAATAATTATCTGCTACGGCTCTAATTCCGTACTCTTTTATAAAAAAGGACATAAGCCTTTTGGTTCTACAAAGTAATTGAGATAAAGTAAACGGATGAAGAAAAAACGGTGCCTCACCACAACTTGCTTCGAGTCGACTTCCTTAACGCTGCTATCATCGCAGAGGTGCCAACGCCCTCTTGATGCAATGAAGGCAGTGTCTATCAGAACGGCAGAAGTTGGATCAGACATCTACAAGAACAAGGCAGGAAACCTACAGTGACCACTGCTTAAATTTCCATAATGATTTGTTACACCATACAAATTATAACGATAAGGCGGTAGCTGCGTCCGGGGGTCTTCTAGCGAAAGAGGCAGTCCGCCATTGAGTTCGGACTTATCGGCGCCTGACGGGAGTAGAGGATGCATATAATTTGTTAGATCCAGACTTTTCGTTGGAAATTCGACGAAGGTATCAATTTTGTCAGAGAATCTCCCATTAGCTTCGAATCGTTTGAGGTGGATCATCAACACAGGTGGGAGGCGAGCAAGGGAAAGCTTCTTAGATGCACGGACTTTGGTCTTGCATTGTGGACAATCCCTGAATATAGATGTAACTTTTGACTATTCGACTCAAAAGGCTGAAAAGAAAACATACCATGCGTCATCTTTTTCAAGTACCTCTTCGTTGAAGAAAGCATCAAGACAACGCTGAATGGCAACCCTGCCAATTCTCGTATGTGGAATGGGGAGTGATAGAATCGAGAAGACATTGTAAGTAGTTGACGTCTGATCGTCAATAAAATAATGAGCAAGTCTCCTTCCCTAGGATAAATGAATTCACCTTGTGGCAAGTAAGACACTCTAACCGGTTCCTAAACTGCCCTTGGAAATAGTCCACGATAAGACTATCATTCCTTGACCGCCAAGTTCTCCATTCTCTTTCGCTAGCAATTTGAGGTGGCAACTTCTCCAATTGCGCTTCCTCTTCAGGGGTAGGCGTATGCGTAGGCTTGACCATTATTCTATTCAGGTCCTCGTGGATACCATCGATGAGGAAGCTTAGAAATTCTTGAGAATCGTGTTGATAAGATCCATTGTACTGGGAGTTCAAGGAGCAAATGGATCGCTAATGGTGACAACTTGAAAATACAAAGCAACAGAGAATCCGGCAAAACTTACCCTGAAATCAATTGGTGTCAGATAAGGCAAATCACCGCCCCACATGTCATGCAACAATTTAGCAAATGCCCCAGTTAACTTGCCTTTCGAGTTCAAAGGGTTCGTATAATTAATGGCATGCTTCCAACGTCCATCCGTGAAAAACCTTGCAAATGGCACCGTCGCGCTTAAGCACTGGATAGGGGCATTCATGTAACATGTATTCCCAAGATTCTTTAACCCACTGATTCCAATCTGGATGTCGCTCCAAAAGTTGACTGGATAATCGGAATTGATCCTAGGTGGCTTTGGCGCACCGTTCACGAGCGTACCATTCGCGGTCGAAGGAGAGGAAACATATGATGTTTGTCTTGGCCTACTAGCTTGCCGCTCTGACAACGAGGGTGCAGCGACAGGAGGAGGTCGGACCAAAGGGGGTGAATTCAACTCCGGATATTCAACACCAATGCCTGTAGAACCAGCATTTACACTGATTCCGAGTCCTGTTGGCGATTTCACAGAGCTAAGATTCGACAACGCTTCTTGTGACTGGTCCACAAAGTCATTGCGTTTGCGTGATGATAACTGAGATGGGTTGATGGACGCCTGGGGAGGAGAAGTGATGTTATAGTGCGCTGGAGGAGACGAAAAAGTCGTGGGTTGCAGTGGTTGGGACGAATTAGTGGAGACTAAGCCTGATCCAGATGTATTGCTATGGAATTGAGGATACGAAATGGAAGCCGTTGATGGGATAACTCCGCTACTATTTGGAAATGATTGTGAACCTGGAACAGGAGAAGTCGCCTACATGATTCTCAGAGAGTTAAAGGGAATTCAAATGAGGCAGAGACTCACCAGCTCATTTATATTTTTCGTAAAAGGGGCAGAATTAGAATTCGGACGAACAAGGGCAGGTCGACGAGTCAAAAGTCCGTTAGACAACGAAACATAAGAACCAGAGTAGAAGGCATCTGCCGGCGATCTTGTAATAATTTTATCAAGATCATTTTCCCCAAAAGCAAAACCGTAATTACAACCAACCTTGAATGACCTGGTTGGTCCGTGGACATAACGTGATGCCCGGCTTGTATTCCAGTCTTGGTCGCATAGAAGTCAGAGGGTGTACTAGCAGTCCCATTCGAGGACGCAACGCTGCTATTGGTCATACCATTTGCGAAGGAAGGGTAACCATCGACATTAACTGATATTGTACCCTTCGATGCAGAAGACGATCGCGATATCGGGGCGGGTGTCTCCTCCGGTCTATATCCTGGACCTCTTATCAATTCACCGCTTCCAAACTCCTTTTTCCATGCTTGGATCCCACCCACCAGCAACATAGGCATTCTTTTCAACATCTTTTTGAACGCCTGTTCAAATATAACGCGGAAAAGAACGGACATGGGCGAAGCCTCCGACTCTGACCCGAAGGACGACGAGGAAGAGTCATATATCGCCACTAGATCGAATTTGTCGCGATGAGCAAAGAGAGAGGCTTCTTGACGTGGTCCAACAACCATGGCATTCTCAAGAGATTCGGCTGTCACCCTTGTCGCAATTAACAAAGTCAGCAAATCATTAAATCAGGCATAGAAAGTAGTACACACGTACCCTGGCCGCAAAAGAACAGAGGGCTCGATACAAACCACTGCGTTCGCTCTGATATGCTCTCGGTCGAATTCAGCTCGATGACGCACATCAATGAGCAGCACAGTGTAATCTCTAAGATATATCAACAAGTCTTTTGGAAATGCAATGTTCTTTACGGGTAAAGGTGCTTTATTTGTTGAAGGAATGACCGAAGAAACACCATTTATAAGTCCGGAAAGCTTAGAAGGTACATTGCTTGCTGCCGATTTGGTCGTAGTTGGCGATGGTGGACGGCTATTGGCAAATGCATTATTGACAGGGGTTATTGGTGTGCTTGAAGGGCGTTCAATGGGTACAGCGAGGTTTCTGAAGAAGGCTGGTGGGGAGGTGGGGTGCTCGGTGTTCTGATATAGCTGTGGGTTGTCCTTCGATTTTACGGCGTTCACTTTCGGAAGAGTATTGTGAACTGGAGGTGTCAATGGTACAGAGGGTATTGAAAAAGTCGGATCATTATCCAGTTCGTCGACTGACGGGAAGGCACGATTGAAGCCATGAAGATCATCATCGTTGAGATAGGTGCCATTTGATGGTGAAAGCGGTGAAGGGGGTGAAGGGGGACCAAGAGTTGTGGGTGATACGAGTACATGATTTGAGGTAGAATTAGCTGTGGACGAAGAAATAGAAGATGCTACCACAGGAGAGGAAGGGATTGAGCTTGTTTGATGGAACAATTGATGGTTTCTTGCAGAAATCAAGGGAGGCGGCAGTTCACGCGTTGGATTCGACGACTGCTGTTCGACGGATAGACCACTATCCTGTAAAGCTCTGAGCCGATCCTTGATTGATTTACTGGTTGGCAGGCCCTTGAGGTCAGGGAAACTAGGGACACTAAGAATTGGAATAGCCCTGGGGACGGCAGACTTACTGGGCTTGTGCCTTTTCGACCGCTTTGAGCCTCTCTTCAACAGCATTTGTTCGCGCACTTATGTCTTTCCCTTCTGTCTGTTATTGATAAATATCCAAACGAGAATTAATCGCCGAATAAACTCACTTGCAGAAGGTCATTCAGCTCCTTCCGAATAACACCAGCACCCTTTTCCTGCATATACTCCGGCGAGTCCATCGCCATCTTCGTAAGCTTTGCGGCTTTAATATATGTTCCCAAAGCGCCCCGTAGATCACCCTTGACTTCATGTTCTTTGGCCGAAAGAATCTGCGTCCGCGCAGTCCTGATCAAGGCAAGAGCAGAAATACCCCTCGCTTCTTTATTCACCGAATCTATTGCTTTCTGCTTGACGTCTGCCACAGACAAGCCATCGTATGGGGATGTAATAGGATGCTGCACAGCTGCAAGAAGAATCCAGTCGACCTGGCTAAGAACGAAATAAGACGGATACGACTTACAATTACTGCTGGACTGTGATGAGCAAAAAACTGGACCTGTAGAAGAGCTGTTTGATTGTACAATAACTCCGGGCATGGGTATAATAGGCCCTCCAACAGGTAGAGAGATCTCGGGAGGCAGAGCGAAGGTAAGAGCAGGATTACCTAATCAAAGTAGTGTTTTGACTATGCTAACTACATGCTCAGAAACCCTTCAACAAAGGCTGTAGGAGCAGAAATAAATGTACGCCGGAAGAAATGGATAATTAAGTATTGCTATATAGAGTCCTCGCCATTTAAACTAAATTTTCTTGTTTCCCAAAGACTGGTCAACGAAAATCAAACAGGATTTCACGTTGCTCCCTCGTGATTGGAAATTGAATGTGCGATAATTGATTCTTAGGCGCTCATACCCAATCGTCTCCCTGAACCATCAGTATCACCTCAACGATATGGTCAAACGACCCAAATCTCCGGATTTCCAGGAGGAGGTCCGACTCTTCGCAGTCTGGATCCCATATCCGCTAAATCCGAACTGGGTCCTCGAAGAGGACAAAAAGGCTTGTGCAAATTGGGTCGCAGAAGTAATTTGCAATGAATATGACTTGATCAGCATTCACCAAAAACCGAGTGTTTGTTTGTTTCCTTTTTCACTGGCAATATTGATTTACTCTTACTAGTCTCGGGGAATGATTTTACTTGAAATATCCAAGTCCTTCACAGGGCATAAGTGTTTGTTGGGAGAGCACCAATGGAGCCTTTTTTTGAAAAACGCCACCAGTGAAGAGAAGGGTCGCAAAACTTGTGTCTATTACAGTGTTTATTCAACTACTCGCGAGGCCAGGAAAGATGGCAAGTTTTTCATTGATTTCTTTTGAAGGGCGACGTCTTCACGAAGATTAATCGAAAGGCTGGAAACCCTTTAACATTCCAACAACGTGGTTCGAGAAATGGGTTCCTGGAAAAGAGTATATGTCATGTATTCCAACTTTCTTTCTGTCACTGAAGACCCTTGAAGTCGAATCGTTTATCCTTATCCAGAAACAAAATATTGTCCCCTGCCTCCTGAGGATAAGACTGGCAAGCCAATTTGTCGCCATTTGCCAGTCGAACTACTGCCTCCGCTCCCCAAAGGCCAAAATTCTCCAGGTGCTGTTTTAATGGCTCTTTCACGATCTTGTGTTCATGTTTCTGTGTAGTGGTTGGTTCATCTGCGTGGGTTGCAAAGCAGGAAATAGGGCCTTTTCCGGAACGGGTGGATGACGCCTGGCAACGTCCACTAGTTGTGGCCGCTGCTAGCGTTCCGGCCTCCCCTATGCCTTTTCTTTCATCAACCATAGATACAAAATCACCAACTACAGGTAAATATCGCATGTCTAGTACGTTCCCATCATGGTTGGTTACATTGATAAAAAGGATCTCCTGCATTTGCTCGAAGTCCCACATCGACACAAACACGTAGTGCATTCCCTCCCGGGAAAGGAATGATCCAGCGTAAGATTTCAAACTTTTCCTGATGTACATTGCAAATGTTTTTCAAAGGAGGCAAACCTATACCACTTCAGCAATTCAGGTCAGAAGGTCACGCATCATGGGTTGAACAAGCACAGCCGTCACCTTCTACTTTGAAAGGTATAAAATCTCCGTTCGCGGAGAAACCCAAGATTGCTTGTTTGTATTTCACTTTAAACACAATTATTGTTGACGAAACTTGCTTTCAGGGAACAAACCTCTTCGAATAGTACCCGAAAAACCTGCCAAAGTCATAACTAGCACAGCTACTGCGAACATCTGGGAAGAGGCCTCGAAATCATCCTGTATGCTTTTTTAATGATGCGAATATCAACTTTGGTTCTCAAATCAATAGGGTTTGATATGGTTGAAGACGAGGGACGCTTTGAAACGTCTGATGCTAATACGAATGCATTGCCTCAGGAAACCCCTCCACCTTCACCGGGCCCAACATCATCAAAGACGGCCATAAGCCCGGAGACCACAACATATGCAGATCTCGATCAGGACGATGACGAGGAGGAAGACTTTATAGAGACTGTTCTTGTTCCGTTGGGGAATCTTTCCCTTTCCAACGGGACCGGCCTCACGACCACTGAAGGAGAAGGACCTTCGTCAAGTAGAAAATCCCATAACGAAGAAGCAGTGGTTACAGAATGGGACAAGGAAGAAGAAGGAAAGGAAAAGGAACCAGAAATACTATGCCCTACACATAAGCTGGCATGTCCCAAGAAGATATGCGTAGATTACCAGAAGTTATTCAGGGCTCGCGAAAAAAAGAAGAAAATGGAAGAGAGGGAAAAGAAGCCAAAGACAAGGAATGGCAATGGCAATTGGCGAAGTAAGGACCTCTGTTGTCTTGACCGAAAAATCTCATTTTGAAAAATTGGGCTTTAGATCGCAGAGGACGTGAATGAAAGTAGTGGCACATTATTCCCATATTCCATGTTTTGCTGTCGGTTGATTTTTTTTCGCAATGCTATCTACACGCTTTCTTGCCCTTATCTTCTCCATATCAAAGACACTACAAGGTTTATGCAGTCGTAAATGTCGATAGTCACCGTTGCGATCAATGACCCGAAGTCTCAATAACGTGTCGAATTTCAAGGATACCGCTTTTTGTCTAATTATCATTCACGAAGATTACACATTTAAAGCCTTTGCAGACTTCTTTTATTGATTAGCGTTTAGCGAATTTGATGGGTTGTACTAGCACAAGTGTATTGACGAAGCTCTTAAATGTACACATGCATTCCGATGTGTAAACGGCCATGACCATGGCATAGCTTTTCTGGGTCATGTAATCTTTACAATCTCACTCACGCATTGGGTAGGTGGGACGGTTATCTTCAAAGGCAGGAAAGATATGCTCAATCATTTGCTGCATTGGTGCTGGGCAATCACCGAGGAAGTTTTGCCTCTTTGGTTTCAGTCGCTTGTATGCTGAGTACTAGGCCGGAGTATGTTCAGGGAAAGCTGTACACCTTGAATTTGATAAAAACATCACTAGAATACATCTTGTTGCACCTAATCCTGTTTTCCAGTTGATCTACAACCCCCTCGCGCGGGGACCACACTCATACGGTAACTGTTGAACTACACTCTCACCACCCCAACGACAAACAAGCTGGCCTTCATATATTATGTATAAGGGCATGCCACTTACACCCTACGTGAGAATATAATCTCTAACCATGTCCACGAGTCGGCCGCGCCTCAGTTCCCGACGAGGGTCGAATGCAGCGCCCGACCCATTCAACGTACATGCCGATGTGAACCTCAACCCAAACAGAACGAGCAGCAGTACGCTGACCATCGTACGCGTTCCTTCCACGCCATCAGCGCCCTCTGAGCCGCACCGACCGAGCTCACCCGTCCTCTCCCACCGCAAATCTCTCCACTACCGCAGAATCAGTCTACCCTCTTCAACAACGACAGAGTCCCCGGGTAGACTGAGTTTTGCCTTTTCCACTTTTTCAGGGCCTAATCATCGACCGTCCAGTCCAACTCACAGTCCATCCTCCTCTCCACGCCTTTCTGCATCTTCCTTCTCCGGTAAACCCCGCCTGACTCCAGATCAGCTCGTTGATCTCGCCAGGCAAGCTACCAACTGCTCTGGATCTACTCTTAGCGGTGCTACATTCACCCCTCTCCCAGACGATGTCTACTTGCCCTTCCTCCATCGCCCCTCCGAGGTGGCTGCCATCATCTCCCAGCCACCAGATGCAAAACTTTTCACACTCCTCGCACAAACCTTTCCCACTAATCAAAACGAAAATGACTCGGGTTGTCTCCCGTCTGATCCCACTTGTTGGACTTATGCTCAGCTCATTTGCCATCTCACCCAAATCGACCGTGATTTAGCTCCTGATTTCGTATGGGCCGTCGCCGCCCGCAAATGTATCTTTTTCCATTCTGAGCTCATCTGGGAGCGCGTAAAAGGCGCCCTTGGCATCCCACCTGAATTGGACATCGATGTCCAGTTTTTGGACGATGACGAGGAGAGCCCTCCTGCAAGTCCGCATGACGCTGAGCAAGTCTGTCATTGGGACTCGGCAGTGCTTGATTCCCCTGTCTTGAGTAAAGCTGTCGAAGTAGATGACATGTCCCACTCCGGAAACTCAGACGCAGATCATATCACCATCGAACCTCTCATCGCCCCATCTTCTGCTACACTCACTCAAGGCGACGGACTTGGATTAGGAAATATCGAGGAGGACGTCGAAGAAGAAGTTGAAGATGTTCAGAATCCAGATCAACACAGAAAAGAGGAAAACAAAGAACAGGACTCTATCGATTCCTCTACAATTCAAGGCTTACGTATCACCACTTCGTCGCTACCCTCCACGTCCACGCCAACACCTCCACATACTTCCATCGACACACCTTCCTTCTCCTCTTCCGCCTCAGCCAGTGGATTGGCGGACATATCCATTCGCAACCGCGAGCAGCACACTCACTCCCGCAGCTCTTCCTTCTCCAGCATTG
>Ga0307514_10002332_pt1 | contig 19939 bp, 23 predicted proteins | sample 16_EM_MG_FD_203088 | JGI IMG/M metagenome (GOLD analysis project Ga0307514, IMG submission 203088) | Populus trichocarpa ectomycorrhiza microbial communities from riparian zone in the Pacific Northwest, United States - 16_EM | ecosystem: Host-associated > Plants > Roots > Unclassified | place... | reverse complement strand
CTAGTTAGGCAGTAAAGCATCATAGCCGTAAGCCGGAATCTAAGAGTTCAAAAAAAAAGAGATTGTTGGCAGATAGCTTGCTCCCGTACGCTCCCGCGGGGCCCGGGCCTCTCGCGAATCTGCGTTCTCGCGGGGGGCCCGGAACAGCCCTTCTATTTCCACACGTGTTTGCTCCTTTACTTCCTCGCATCCGCCGCAGCTCCGCGTCTACCTCGACTACCTCCCTCAGGATCGGTTCCACTATCTCTCTCAGCTCCGGTATATGTCTCCCATATACTGACGCTGCCCATCTGATCCTCTTCGTTGCCATTATATCTCCCGAGTCACTCACGCCACATAGAGCCTGCACCTTATCCGCTCTACTTCCTCTGTACGCTCCGACTACCCATCTATTCATATCCTTGGCGAGTCTCTTTTCCTGCTCGCTCGGCATTGTCGCACTGGATAGAGTTCGCACCCATACCTCAGGATCGGAAGCAGTTGTTTATAACCATCCTCCGTTTCCCGCATGGCGGTAGTCTGTTTAGTCGCCGTACTACCTCCCACGCCGCATTCGCCTTCTATGCTCTGTATTTCTGGTGGCGTCGCTGTTCCTCGCTGTGCGTTGCACGCCATGTCACCATGATAGCCTTTATAATACGTAAGCACTTTAGCCCTTGCTTGCTACTCGCGCTGCAAGCTAGCTCCTCATGAACCTATTATGTAGTGGTATACTTCACCTCTCCAGGTAAGAGCAAGAAAAGACTACTGAGCCTCACGGTACCTTCGGAGGCCGGACCTTCAAGACTACGCACAGTACGTAAACAGCCCTCTCAAAGCCATCCCTTCTTACAAATCGCCCCTCCCCTTTCCGAGGTCTATCTGTTTCTAACCTACTTGCCTTTTACCATTGTTTAACATCAGGAGGCTTGCAAAACGAATGAGAATGGCAAGAGGGCAAAGCGTAATCTAATAAGTAGTCACGGGGTACTTAGTCAGGGATAGTCTACTTGGATGTATATAGCACCAACTAGAATGGATGAAGCTAAGTAGAGTACAACATCATTATAACATCATGCACTTCGTACTGTACATAGGTGTTCAACTGCATAATGCAATGCCAGTACATACGCCGCATACAGAAGAAAAGAGGCTGCATTTTGACTGCTAGGTTGATACTCTATTTCGTAGCCTGCAGGGTGTTCAAGCAGCAAGTTGTCCCGCGTGTAAACCCAATCTTTCAAAAGTGCGAAAACGGGGCCGCCTCTAGCCTAAGGCCCCCTTCGGGGGAAAGGCGTACAGACTCAAAAAAAAATGTTTCGTGGCCTACAGATGGTGGAAGCTACAGGGGGGCTCCTCACTTCTGTCTCCAGATCTGAGGCCAAGAAGCGTTTCTTGCTCCTAGTGGCACTTTCTTTGCGAGATTCTTGGAGCGCTAGCAGATCCCCGTCTGGGATTCTATGCATGGAACGTTTGCGCTGGCAAAACTGGCTTCCTTCTTATACTCACTTTAACTCCCCGTGTTTACGTGGGCCAGACTGAAGAGATGGATAACCACACACAGTCCACCACTAGCGTATTTACAGTCGCGATCTCGTTGCTTCATCTGAATTTGAGATGCCACAGTGCAAGCTGACCAGTCACGGCAGAGTACGTGCTGTATCCACCATCCAATGACATTTCTCAGTACAAAGCCACCAAAGCCGCTAACCAATATCGGGAGCTCCCACCAAAGCCATCAAGATGCTGCCACCAATTCGCCGAATCACTGGAGAAGCAAAGACAGCTGTGCGCAGCTGATGGCTCCTAGCGAATACTCCGTACATAGGTAGCTCCTTCAACCCAGAGCTCCTGGTCCCATTCTATATCTACTCCACACCCATGGAAATCTTGCTGCTCAAGTTCACCCCACATTCCCCACATATCGGACGAACTCACATGGGAGCGTATGCATGCATTAGCGTTAACGCAAGGTCTATCATCCAATGGCTGGAAATACCTACCCAATAGACTTTTCTGTATGTATGCTTTCCCAAAAGTGTTCTACTCGGCACTTCCAGCGATCAACTGTCACACGTTGAAACCGGCAATTGATGGAATTTTTGTATTTAAAACTCCCGGGAATGGATTTGTCACCGTAGGCTCGACTCTCCGAATGGCTCTTTTACACCAATGGCATTATTATGCCTCGGGTCACAATTAGACGCCCCAGCTCTGCATATAGTAATTCGGGTGATCAACTAACAAATGGCCCTCATTCCAGAGCCCCAATTGCAGCCAAGGCTAACGCACAATATTCCGGTTGTCAAGCACAAACCTGGCACCACTCTTGAGATGTGTCTATTTTTTTCACGTCATCTGAGCCATTGATCCACGCGGATCTCTTGGCAGGGTGGGGATAAGTGAGGCTACATACTGTGTGAAACAACGGTTCATGGGATGTATCAGGTGAACAGGTTGGTGGAACGGATATGTAGAGTACACTGCCATGGTTTGGTCATCAGGTGTAGGTGAGGTGCATCAGCTTCGGAGCTGATTTGTCCTAGCGTGCGTAGCTCATGTCATGTCAGAAATTGGGGCGGATACGAAATTCCGACGGAATTACCGAACACAACCTTCACTCTATTCTCACACGTCGTATTGCTTAGAGTTCCGAGATGTAGGTATTGAATTGACAACAGGGCTAAGTAATTGCGAGTTGAGCTGTTCACCTGCAGTCCTCATACTGCCAAATCCCGCTTAGAGCCACTCTAATTCTCACAGCTTTGCTAGAGCAAAAGGATAAAAGGAAGTCGAGGTCGAAAGGGGTCGCGCCTGCATCGACATGCGCATTAGCTTGTTCGAATATCTGCAATGCCATGTCACCACCCTCTCCTCTGTAGTCGGTGATTAACTAATCCTTCCCTGGTATATCCGCCAAGGAGGTTAGCAAAATAACACCATTGGAGGCTGTGAATGAGGCTAAGCTGCTTAGTCCTCACATGACAAGACACAGCCCTTTGTAGTGTACCTATACTTTTCGTAATCAAGTCTATTACATATGAGATACTCAACAATATACTGCGTGCTTTACCATTGGTTGACATATGTACTTTGTACGTCTACACCCCACGATGGCCATGTCAGAAGCACAATTACTCATTTCGACCAAACACTGACTGGTTGCACTCTGCGGCACCGTAATATATGGTATGGTATGTAGAGTACTGTGCGTTTGATATGGCCACCCCCCCGCGCCGTCTAATTTTTTCACTCCTCTGTATTGCCATTCACGCATGGTGATGAAACTTGAGCGGATTACCCTCTATTTGCGCGTTACACCTGATCGCCGCGGGGGGGTTCAGCGACCTACCGGATCTGCTACCAATGTACTTTGTGTCCTCGCCTAGGCGTGTAATAGGGCCTGCCTGCCCATGACAAAGACCAGAGATGAATATTAGCAAAATGAAGCGCCTCAGTTCTACCCGATCCCACGATTCCATGCTTTTTTGGCTGCGGGATTTTGGCGACCAATATGGCTACGCTGATATATACTATCCCCCACGAGATATCACAACAGGTGGGAAATCCACCTGTTCCTATCGTAACAGTGAAAGGAACGTGGGAGTGTGACAATGGGGATCTTGCCACCAGGTCAAACATCGGGATTTAAATCGAAACGGGATGCAGGATCGAAGGAGGTTGGGTTTTTTATCTCCAATTTTCACGTGCTAATATAAAATTTCTCCGAACGACCTGCAGCCTACCAGCCGCAACTGTGTTCAAATTGTTTATGCTGGGGTTTCACACACATATTCGGAAATGCTACCCAAATAGCCCAAAGCTGAGAGGCATACAGAAATACATACTCCATTACATTGTCAGCCCTATTCCTTCTCCAAAACCACCATCAGAACTCACTCTGCTAACGTCATCCTCACCGCCACCATGGCTATGGGGCGCCGAATGATGTATTTTTAATATATCCCTAATTTAAACCGATGAGTTAGCCATGTTGTAAATAATACCGCATCATGGCAGGCACTTTGTTTATATCTGAGCTGCGGTACAGTACTTAGCCATGTAAACATATGATGGGGTGAAATATCGAAAAACGGATAGCATTTCCATGTGATCTGACTTATGCAGCCTCAGATCTCACATCTGTCTTGCTGATAATTGCGGTTTACATGATATGTTTATAACGTCCATTCAATATACCAGGAGAAATCATCTGAAAATATCAAAAAAAAGAAAACTAGGATCTCTTTGTTGATCCCATCTCGGTACTGCCAGGGTATGCCATAAACACATGTTTGCCACACTTCTCGTGCAGCGTAGCGTGGAAACGTTTCCAATATATGTCATATATGTCATAGAACGACGCGTCTCACGACCGATATCCATGTATGATATCGATATACATACCACGCCCCAGTCACATTGATATCACATACTTCAGATGTTTCCCCCTCGCTCCTCTCGATCCCTCGCCGAACACCTACTGTGTGCATGTTACTCATCAGGCCGTCGTAAACAAACAAACCGGTAGTTTTATCGGCAACTACAGTACCTAAACGCACTCAGTAAACACAGTCCAGCTTTACAACCACCAAGCCCTATCACTTACCTACATATTTCCAATACTGCGTAGGCACCTTGTACACTCAAAGCTTAAGCCCCTGCATGCCTTCGATCGATGTTGCCGCGGATACCGATATCGGTTTGGGGTTCTACATCTCGATGCGGTACATGACATGACAGGCATCCAACCCCGGACTGGTGTTCTAGGTAGGAGCTTGTTGCTCGTTTACTAATATTGTAGAGTAAAGGGCCTACCGGTACCTACTCTACCTACCTATAGATACATACGTCGTACTCTAGGTAGGCACAGCTCATTTCGATGGCCATATAGAGGCGAAGTATGCAAATATTGAGTGACTGTTGCCTTACCTATCTATTCCTGAGGTAAGGCGCACTGCAGCAACTTGAAATATTACTAAAAGATGGTACCTCTAAATCGGCCGAGATCGGTGCCACCGCACTCCCGTAAAGGCATGCCATCTCCACAGCATGGTCGACCCACCCATCCGTCCACACCAGACCGCACACCCCATTCGCATTCACGTGTGCACGTGTGAACGAAACCACGATCTGCCGAATTGCGAACTCATACATCATCTATCCAGGTCCAGGCCACGGCATGCAGGACTCACGTGGGATCAATAAGGATACCGGTATGTGTACCAGGGTTTACCATATATATGTATTGGCTTTATATCGCACACAGTAGCTACCGTACAGGGAACACAGACAAGATCGAGGAAGTATGAAAAAGTAGAAACTGCCCTCCACATCCTTCTCTACCCCTTCCAGTCCTGCAGTCCAACCTCCGCATACATATGTATACATAATATGTATGTATATCTCCAGCTCTGCCCCTTTTCTTTGCTTCCTACAAACTCCCAAGCATCCCGGAATAAATCATCTCACATCAATTCGTAAATGAGGTACAGAAGAAATGGTATTTGACGTATGACGACCATTCGGATCATCAATGACTTCGATGAGCTTTGCTAGTCAAGATTGCATTCGCATAAACATAAACATTCGTACAAGCACACGCACGAAGCAAAACCAAAACAAATCGTATATGCCAATAGCGATAGGAAATGGTTAATCGTAACAGCGCAAGCCAAGGGAAATCTTGAGATCGTGTGCAGCCGGCACTCGCGGTACAGTTGAACAAAATACCCACACAACACACATTGTAGATCAGAATCAAGAAAGAGGGGGGTCAAGATCCAAAAGAGAGAAAGTCCTGTATGTATACCCAGTATGCGGTAAAGTGAGAGTCTGATAGAGAAACTATCCAACATATCGTACCCAAGAAGGAAGGGAGGAAAAGGCAAACTAAGATAACACAGCATGTAGGTAAAATATAATATAGCAAAACCATACCGCGAAAATCCAAAAAGCAGACACAGACAGCCCCATAAATGTCAAAACCCCACAAACTCCTGAAGCTTAAGCTTATATCCCCTCATTCTTTGTATGACACCCTGAATAATCAAGCTGTTGAAGTACACTGACCAAAGACCAAAGACCTACAAAGTATGTCTTGGCAAAACCGGGGGTGGTGTAAAGTACTCATTGCGCCCATAGTGGTACGGAGGAGTAGGATGCACCGTCGACGCACCACTAATGCTTGGGCTCCTCACTCCATGACCATTCATGGACACAAATCCATCTTGAGGAACCTTCGGCGAACTATGTGGTGATGCCGAATGATGATGGCTTGAGCTAGAAGTATGGCGTGATGAGTGACTTCTGGATGGAGATTGTTGAGGGTGGACTGAGGACGCTCCCGAAGAATGTGAGAAGTGATGCGATGGATATCCTGGAGAGGCGTAGTATGTGGAGTTTGGAGAAGGATAGTGGTTATATGTGGGTGATCCGGATGAAGAGGCGGGAACTCCCGACTTCCTGAATTCTCCTGAAGGAAGGGGTGGCGAGCTGGTTATGTTCGCTGTTTCCAGTGGATGATGGGAGGTAGTTTTCCGGCGGGGAAGGTGTCCCGGCATCGGCACTGCATACGCATAACTTCTTGTTGCAGCTGCTACCGCCGCAGCATGAGCCTCTGCAGCGGCAGCTGCGGCTGCGGCATCAGAATCATCACGAACATAAACTCTAAAAGCGTACTCCTTCCAGCCAGGACCACGATCACTACTATATAGGCCACACCATTAGTAAAAAAATACAAGTTGGGTGGTTAATTCTCCTCACCTCTCAGTAGAACTCCTCATGAGAGGTGGAGGTTTTCCATCAGGCCCCTTCGGCGTTCCAGGGTGATTCGGGCTAGAATATCCAGAGTCTTCCCGTGTATATAAATGTGCAGCCTTCATTGGATCTTGGCTAGAGACACTGTGTCTTCGTCGGGGGGATGTAGAGGAGCTGAATGGTGCAAAGGTTGAGCCTGCCGCAGGTGGTGGTGCACTTCCGTACGGAGTGCGGATTGGAATTGGTCGACCAGAAGCAGAGTGAAGGGACTCGCCTCGGACAGGGGAGACCGACTCCTTACGATGGGAAGGACTATGTGATGACTTTCGCTCTCGTGAGGATGCCGGGGAATCTTTCGGTGACGTTTCTCGCTTCTGAGCGCTACCTCGTCGACTTTCTGTGCTCTTCGGGTGAATATCATCCATATTGAACCCATCTAATTCCTCCGATTCCTGTACACGAACGTGTTCCCGAGCTTCTTTATTTTTCCTAAGCTTTTGCTGCATATCGTACTCGTGGAGCCTTTCGCGTTGCTCCCTTTCCGCCATTATTCCATTAGGATCTCCATACTTCCTCACATTTCTTGCCCGTTGGAGCTTCTCTTCTTCAGCTCGCTTCTCTTCTTGATATTTCTGTTGGTGAAGCTTATAGGCGTCTGATGTAGGTGGAGGGCTTGTTTCTGGTCGAATACTATGCTTCCTCTCCTTCTCCTTTGACGAATCCCGGCTGTGACTGTGCTCCTTTAAGTCCCGGTTCTCCTTATGCTCCTTATATTCCTTATACTCCTTGTGTATCCTCTCCCTATCCCGGGAAGATTCCTTCTCATGGGACTTCTCTTTCTCGCGAGGCAGTTCTCGGTCTCGATGAAAGTCGCCCTCGCGAGGAGGCATTTCTCGAGGAATATCGCTCTCCCTAGGCATCTCACGCTCATGCGGAGCTTCTCTTTCCTTAGGCGCCTCGCGCTCCAGAGGAACTTCCTTTTCTTGAGGAACCTCCTTCTCTCGAGGCTTTTCCGGTTCTCGAGGGACTTCCTTTTCCTTCGGCACCTCTCTCTGCCTATGATACTCTTCATGCTCATATTCCCTCCTTGCAAATCTGCTGCTCTCATGCCGCTGTGCCCTCTCCCTAGACTTCTCCTTCCGGCCTTCCTCAGACGTATCCCTTGCCTCTGCCTTAGCCGCAGGATCGGCTGCTGGGGTCGCACTTGTCGGACGGCTTTCTGACCCAGCATGTCTTTGCATGTCTAAATCGTACTTTCGCTTCTTCTTTGGATCCGAAAGTAACTCGTATGCCTCCATAACCATTTGATACTGCTGTGCCTTCTCCTCCTTCTGTGACTCGTCATGTACCTTGTCGGGGTGACATTTAAGCATCAGCTTCTTGTATGAACTGCGAATCTCCGCGGCTGTGGCCTCCGGGGTGAGTCCTAATGCCTTGTATGGATCTGGAATGGATGAGATAGCCATGACTGTGCTTTCGGGATATATAGTCTGTATCTAAAATAAAGAAATAAACAACCGACTCCGTTCAAGTGGAGAAGGGAAAGGTATTTGGGAATGCAGCTTGTCGGGTTTCCTGAGGGAACTCGGAAGCTAAAATCGGGTTAGGTGTGTGTCTAGGCTGGATGCTATCTCCACCCACTTGGTTGGAGATTTTATCGGAAGTATTTGGTGTCACTAGTAAATTAAATGAAAGATGATCAACCCAAAGCTAATATTGGGATTCAAACGAAAGTCGGCTGAGATGCTCTGGGTTGGTATCCGAGTAGCTATGGACAGTGCTATTAATAATAGAGCTCTGTCGTGGTGCTTTGGTTTTAACACCTCGTTTAGGATGAAAAAGCGATGTTTTCCTAACAAGCAGCGTATGCAGATAATGCAGATTGGAGCACTGGTAAACAGCGTATAGAGAGAAATTGTTCGAGTTAAGCGAATAAATCGAACAGGTTCGTTGGGCTGAAGTGTTGGCGTACGTCGGTCACTTGGGGGTTTCTAGTGGAGAAGCTGTGTTCCTAGGCCCTCGACGACACGGCGAATACAAAGGTAAGTTCTGGAGAGACCCAGGAGTCGCCGCAGCTGTAATGCCTTTTGTTGGAGAATCGGAATTAACTAAGACACAAGATTCAGCTGCTGTGGCAGTGGCAAAGCGGACGACGACAGCGGCGAAGAGTTCATAATAGCTACCCGCGGGGAGGTGGGGGGGTTTGCTCACCTCGAACTTCTATCCCACCAACAGCAAAGAGGCCGCAGGACTATGTCAGCAGAGCCGGTCGAATTCCAAAGGAAAATCGGCAACCGCAGCTGCTGCTCGTCTCGGAGACAGTTTGACCGTACAGGGTGCGTGATTGTACTAGAGGTAATACTACCTCACTGCTTGCTTCGTGCTTGCTGCCACTGTCTACTCCTGCTGCTAATGCTGATGCTAAGTAATGATGAGGACGGAAAGGACGAGTGAGTGAGGGATGGGTGAGTGGGAGGGTGAGGGTTGATGTGTGCAGTGAGGTAAGTGCTATGTGCGAGTGTGAAGAGGGTGTACAGTACGGGTGATCAGGTAACTACTCTACTTTGGATGGGTGTGCTGCCGAGCGAGGATATTTCTTCACCACGATCTTCGACCCCCACCGCCAACGACTGGTGCTTCACCTCACCTCACCTCAATAAAAATCATGCTCTCCTGCGTGTGGAGCAGCAAGAATCACAGGGTCTAAGCTTTGCTCTGACCTCGCTCTGACCAGGTGTACCCAGACTTCATCTTCTCAGGATTCTGCAATCTAGCTGGCTCGAAACACTTCCATAGTCTGATAGAGTATGGTGATACCTAATACCAAGTAGGATAGACATTCTGGGTGTGGAGAAAACTTTGGAGTCGTCTTCCACAACTTTTCACGTTCTCCACGGGCGACTTCACAGAACAAACAAAAAAAAATCCACAGCCACGTCCACTCGCAAAAGGGGAGCCCAACACAAATACTATCCGATCAGGACAATCATATCGAAAAAATAAAGACCTACACATGATACTTACAGTCCATATCGACATGCCTGTTTCTTCCCTCCACTTTCAAGGAAAAGGGAAATCTAGACGACGCATGCATAACGCTTGCTAAACACCAGTGTACCTATGTCATGTGCAAGTTGTGTGATCATACTTGTGCACGGAAAAAGGAAAGTACTGAGGTATGAAGTTGAATTTGCACTTTTTCTTCGTTTCTTACCTGGATTATGCCGTCTCATTACAAGAAACCATTGGAAGATGGCAACTCACATCCAGCAAACAAATCTGCACGTTTACCCGGGAGGAGGGTGACGATTGGGTTTTGACAGGACAGGTTTGGGGTCAGGAGTCAGGAAACGGAAGGGGATTGTGTCAAAACTCGCTCCCTCTTGGCATTCCCCCATTCCAGTTGCGAATAGACTGCAGAGGAGGAGGGAGCCTGCTTTGGTTGGCTGCGGCGAAAAGCAAGGAAGTTTTCTAAGACCACAAACATCCCGCCAGTCCCTTACTACATGCATATGCTTTACCCTACGGGGACAACGCATCACTACTGGCTATCGAGATCTTTGCCAATCAAGGAATAAGGAGGGATGTGAAGGTATCTTTCTATTACATGTGCAGGTGGGTGTCATGCGGACCTCCACTTGTAACAAGAAATACGGTACAACAAATCTTTCAAACCAGGTTGAGTATATGTATATTTACCTGTACCGATTGAGCAGCTGCTAATCTGGTAAGAGTAACTTTTGGGAATATTTCCTTGATACTAGGTATGACCCTTCAATCGCTATAAAACTAGTTGGAACACAATAAGTATGGATTCTGCTGCACGCCATGATGCGGCTGCTGCTCCACCTCGAGGAGAATGATTATGCAGGTTCTAATGTTCCTAGGTCTCTATCATGCACAATGCCAACTCAGCGAATCCACTAAACCCTTCCTGAAGCCATGACACAAGCTGATTGGTTCGATAGCCTGAAGATGCTGGGGTAGAGTACTCTACATATGTGTGCACTTGTCCCTCCATGCACTTGATTGGGACAATAAGGGACGAGACATGACAGCTTAGTCTGGTTGGCAGTGCTAGGTCAGCCACGGTCATGTACTCTACATGTTTAGCTGATTCACTGTGACGGAAAGACCCTGGATTCAAAATCGATAATTGATAATGCTCAGCTGCGAAACCCACCATGAGACAAAATACGAGCCCAGCTCGTAGACATATTATAAAAAGACTAGTCTGGCTGTATATTAAGACGACGACATTTCTTAAACATATCGGACCGTTAACTGTAATTGTCAGATTCGGTATGGGTATGTTGTCTTCCCCGCATCAGCGCACGTGATGGTTTCTGGTAGAGGATCGTTCTCCGCGATCACGAGCTGGTTATATCGCTTCTGGGTATCACATATCCACCTTCCTGACAGTGTCTACCACCAGATGCCTCATTGCTGAACGCCTTGAGTGTTGCAATGGAAGCTATCTTGGTAATCGGGCTGTAATCGTGGCTCGAACTGGCTTTCCTTTCGACATGTCCCTTTCCATTGTCCCCTTATGCAGTTCAATCACGAACAAGCGCCAACATATCACGAGGATATTCATCCCAGGCCCTGGTAGGCATAAGGCGTTTATACGCTGCCGAATAGTGATTATGTTGCATGTTGGGAGTGGATCACATTGCCTGTGGGGGCGGGTGCGATAGCCTCGTGCGCGGGATTTGCTTGCGCAAGGGGCTCGAGTGGTCATGACTCGGACCAGCCGTGGGAACCTAATTATAATTCCTAAAGTCTTACTGGATAGCTCAACACGGTGATATTGTGTATCACAATCATGGTTACCTGCATTGCTTGATATTTAAAGCCTTAATAAGTATCCACGGAACCAACTCACGAAACAATCGGCCAGAAAACATCCCGGTTTGTGTGATGCCGCGTTCGAGATCGGCACCCTTTTCAGACTCTATGATTTGCGGACCGAGGAAGGCGAACACTTTACGAATTGTTTCACACGCCATCCCGAACCCCAGCTCCCCCTCATGTGGAGTCCGTGCTCTCTAATATCATGTTTCCCTCAGGAAGGCTAAGCAGGCGACGATCCGCATTCACCCGGATACTCTATGCAAGGCCGGTGCATATGCGAAGGCATGCAAAAAAAATTGAGTGAAACAAAACCCCCGAAAATATCACAAAAATCAATGTTTTCCAACAAAAAGAAAGAAACATTAAACAGCGCATGCGCGATGCAAGACTGGCGCGTTTGAAAACAAATATATTAATCAAATTATTATAAGACCACTCTAAGTTCCCGCTTGGTTGCAGCTAGCATCCCTTCCACCAATCGTTAACAGCTAACATGCATTGACTCCACTGAGATGGATTCTTCGTTACTCTCCACCGCATAAGCCATCCGTATCGAATATTTCAGCCCTCATTGAGAAAGCAACCAGTGTGTCAATCACTTTGATAGTGTGGTGGTGCGGAGCAGGGATGGTCGGTAACAGGGCGGCTGATGCGTGGTACAATGTACCCCAGTAGAGTACTTTGGCATGATAGCGTGAGCTTGATGTTCATCTTGTTCTGCATTCATCAAGGCATTCCACATCTGTGTGTGACCTTGGTGGAGAGTGGTGATGCAAGAAACCTAATGTAAAATTGTATTTGGCATGGTTGTAGCGGCAGTGTCTACATAGGTGTGCACCCTGAGTCTGAAGAATAACGGAATGGGCATGGGGTTCAAACTGCTGTAGGTACTAAAGCAGGTGCATATGTTGTCTCTGGGAATCCACTTGCGAGCCAAACAGAATAATTCCAACATGAGGATTTTCATCACTTTGAGGAAATGGTTCCGAATCAGGCCAGAAAGAAATGCATCATGAGGTTAATTTGAGCGGCTGGATTTCCCCACCCTTAGTGCCCTACTTTTTGGGCTATGCCTATAGGTCTATTATTCCCCCCACATCTTACCAAAACAAATCTATAGGCTTCTCCACTCTGCTGCACTTAGCGTGGGCTGGGATGTTAATTACGAATATTTCGTCACATCTATATCTGAGGGCAATATGGCTTATTGCCGGTCATGAGAGCCACGAAAGCATCGCATCTACAATAGCCGCAATAACGAACGTACAGGCAACCGTCATGTGCCGGCACCACTGTTTGCGTAAAGCAGATGTGGATGCAGGACATGTCATGAAGCATTGGCAGTAGGTAGAGTAGAGCACACAGACAGTTATACTGACATTGTTGCATGTGCCGCGCATGTATGCAAGTAATGTCGGAAGATTTCCTCCTGACCGGTTGATACCTACTCTTCTTTCTCTACTTACTCTACCGGTAGCTGCACTGATCACGACCCGGAAGCGCAGAATGAAGGCACAACCTTGCGATGCGTGGGTTGCATTGCAGGCGGAAGCGGCGGGCAGCTCTGGCAGGCTAGAGGAGAGTACCGGGAGGAAGATCTATTGGGTGTTATCCCGAGGCAGTCTCACGGTGAGAGAAGCCTCGCGGCTCAAAAGGGAAATTATGAGAGAGACCTCAGGAGAATTATTATTCTCCGATCCGCAATACACATGAAATAAATGATGTTGCCGCAATTCAACTGCATTTCTGATAAGGACTCTCTCCAGCTATATTTTTCGCAGCAGATTTCACTTGATTCGACAATTTGATCGGGATAATTTTTCATCAGCAGCCTAACCTCCTACTCGCACCGACTCACCTGATCAGGCAAACCCCTCACGTTCCTGTGCCAACCAAACTATACTCAATTGAACCTCAACGTCAATCCCCCCTTGTTTGAAGTTGGTATTCTGCATCTTAGCCCCCTTATCCATGATGACCCCGCATCGGTAAACCATTACGGAACAGTCTACTACTCCAGAGAAGCTAAATGCACAGTCGCGAGCGATCCCCGCTTTTATCAATGCCATAATTGGAACCAGAGGAACTGAATTAAGCATTGAGACTTGGCTTCTGGAGTGGAGTTTAGTACATCGGGGTTGGGGTGGGGGTATCAGGTAAAAGATTCCAGGGCAATGACGGCTGGCGCGAGGTCGTCACTGTTTTCTGTTTTCGGATACATGAGCCCCTTGAGAGTTAACTCTGCACGTGGGCTTGGACGCATTGACGCCGTGGAAGGTAGGGGGGACATGTACAGTACCTTTGTATCTGGGAAATGTTATATCATACTCTTGCTTATAACTCCACTTATTTGTTGTCCTGGGGGCTGGGGAAGCCCCGCATCTGACGTGATCTGACTCGCGTATCTACCAGCGTCAGAACGTTCTCGCGGAAAAGTCCATGGCAATGAGGTATCTACTGAGGAGGGTAGGCATGTGCAGGTCTAGATTGTAATTTGCCAGGTTGGTCCCGTTAATGGGGTTTCGGATACGTGGGGGATCGATTCAAGTTGTGCCTACGGATGCTATTATGAAACGATTTCAATTGGTACTGATCGTGGCGGTCATTGTGTGGTCGGTAAGATATTGATATTAGAATATTAATTTCGCATTGGGAATAACTCTAGGGCGCTGTGGGGACAACGCATACCAGCTTTATTTGTCCTTGAAATTTTTTACATGTCATGAATAATTCAGTTGAGGACGTATGGGTCTTTGTGTCTTTGGCAGAAAGCTGAGAGCTGGTGAGTTGTTGTTTCTACTTAGACCATGCATTTGATGACAACATACAAATTAAGTATTTAATATTTTGGACTGCCAAAACGGATAGGAAGTCTCAACGTCATTTGGTAGTGTATTTATTAAACAGTTCTGTCATATATGAGCTACAGTTGCACCTTGGTGCATCTATACCTCTGTAAACATGACTGCAAAGGATTAAGTGCTCGATCGATACTCTGACGTGGATACTACAAACTCTAACTTGCAGATTTCTGCAAATTAAGCTTTCATGTGGAGGTTTGTTTGCTATATATAACTACTTCATTCCCCCAATGTTTTATGCATTTGCCATCTCGCTGGTCCTACACGCTACGATGCACCATGAATCGAGGCCTCTGGTGCATATATGGTCTATCTAGTGTAAACTTGGATCTATTCCAAGACAGTGGGTGAAACAGATTGGTACCTTGGTACCTTGGTATATATATAAATTATAACAGCTATGATACTCAATCTCAGTGCTATCCACTCCTTTCCTCTGGGGCTGTTGGTGCTCCGACTTGGGCACGGCGAGTGCACGGCGAGGCGAGTATACATGTGTTTGCGTTCAAGGTCTCCGAAGAATCCAAGAGTACATGGGCTAGAATGGACGTCAGAGCCACTGTAGATATACCGAGCAAGAAGGAGGTCTGAGCCAATATGTATATGACACCCCGATCACCATTACATCGGCAAATGTCCCGAAATGCATGTCGTCTGCGGGGACAATGGCTCTGCATCTACCAGAGATGACCACTTTATTCTAATGTATCCCAATGATGTCATACATTTTGCTGTTTACTTGCAATGGGTAGGACATACATCTACTTAACCCGCATGAAGGGAGTAACGGAGAGTCACATAGGTCACGGTTGAACGAGTCGGTTGGAAGCCTGGAGTCAATCCCATTGTTTCCTGAAGCAATGCCTACCAGTCTGTCACGGGTTATCTCCCAGGTCTTGCTTCAATCAGTATCAACATCCCTCTTAACTCCCGGGCTATTATTTTTAAATTGGAATTCTTTTGGGTAGTGGTATGTTTATGGTCTCTCACGTACATTATAAGAACCCCTGTCTGCAACGGGTTGTGTATGGAAAGACAGGGGTTCTTATTTCTGAGTTTTTGCTTAGGAGCTATATAACATATCTATCAAGAGGTTGTTGGAGCGCTTTTGCAATGCTGGTAGGTATTTGGGGATGTGACTAGTTACTGACAGGTCGATGACGTTCGGTGATAGTCTTGATCCGTGGCCGGATTATGTTTCCGGCGCTTCCCATGGCAAAAAGCAAGGGCACCGTATGTACTCTATACCGGCGTTTCTGCCATGGGAACATTTCTATATACCGGTAATGTATTTTTTGGTTCTTTATGACTTGGCGCTAGCAAGAATCTAACGTGATGAGGCAGGATTTCCAGGTTTCAAGCCACAACTAGACCTATCAAAGACCTCGCGCAGAAAGGAAGGTGGATTGTGTATGAGAGAAGCCGGGTCATAAAGAACTAAAAAATACTAGTTCCCTGCTGTGACGGGATCTGTGACGGGATCTCATATAAATGACAAGCCAAGCCTGAGCTTGGCGCCTCTGCATCATCACATCGCATCCCATTCCAAACTCGCAGATTGGAAAGTGCGAAACTCAGGTCTGAGTTTCGACTCTATCTACCCCGGCGAGACTTCCCAAAGCTGGATGCAGGATCTGCAGATACGGAGTGAATCGATGCGATTAATTTACTCCGTTCTTGAACGAGTTCGATAAGTCGCACCTGATATACCACGGGTTAATTTGGTGGAGCTATCTTACTCTGGTGGGGGCCTACGATACCGTACCATACGCAGCTTCATCATTCAATTGACCGCGAATTTGGAACCGGAGGGATACGAGCAGGATAACCCAGAATAACACTCTACCGCTCCCCCCTCTACCAGATCCGTGAGCAGGAGGCCGTCGACACGGGACCTCCAGAAGCCTCATACACGCAGCCTACAGTTCCACGGCAGGCTCGAACACACCGGCTCAAGATGCGGTCGCAACTATTTCCGTTCACACCCATCCCTACAACCCTCCTCGCTGTAACGACGTACATCATCATCACTACTGTCCTCCTTGCAATACACTTTGTCCCCCCGCGGAATATCCCGTCGCAGTCTCGGCAGGATGATATGAAAATCTCGGTTACGGACGCATGGCATGATTTACAACGTATTACAGGGGATTGGGGATATCATCCATATAATTCCCATGCGAATGATGGGGTTAAGGAGTATCTCACCAAGAGAATTCATGAGATCCTACGGGATAATAAGATTGGGGCAGAAGTAGGAGGTGGGGAGTGGGAAGGGAATGGCATTAAGGTCCAGGTAGTGGATGATATTGTTTCAAATATCACGTTCGCGGCGGAGTCGAAGGGGGTAACTGTTTACTATGAGGGAACGAATTTGATGGTGATTGTCAAGGGGACGGAATCTACACCTGCATTGACCACGAGTGATAAAGGGAAGGAGAGATTGGGTGCGGTGTTGGTTAATGCACATTATGATAGTGTATCGACAGGTTATGGTGCTACCGATGATGGAACTGCGGTGGTTACGTTGTTGCAGTTGATTTCGTATTTCACGAACCCGAATACTCCCCCGGAGAAGAACCCGAGGAGAGATATAATATTCTTGTTTAACAATGGCGAGGAGGATTACTTAGTAAGTTGATTACACTAGGAACCGCTTATGAAGAATTCACACTGATCATGGGGCCAGAATGGTGCCAGGGCTTTTGCAGTAAGTCCATGGGGCAAGATGCCAAGTGGGTTCAATGTCCCAACTTCTATGAAACCACTGAAAGCTGACTTTGTATGTACCAGAAATATTCTACAATCTTGAAGGCGCCGGAGCTGGGGGTCGAGCCACCCTTTTCCGCAGCACAGACACAGAGGTAACGGAATTCTATAGGAAGAATGTCCGCAGACCATTCGGGAGTAGTGTCAGTGCCGATGGTTTCAAGAAGGGTCTTGTCAAGAGTCAGACGGACTACAAGGTCTTCACAGAGGATTTAGGGTTGCGAGGGTTGGATGTGGCTTTCTGGAGACCGAGAAGCAGGTATCATACCGAGGATGATGATGTTAAGCACAGTGAGTAGTCATAGTTCCTATCTATGTTGTGACGATGTTAACATGATTACGGTCGGTTATAGCGAGTCGAGAGTCACTGTGGCATATGCTGTCTGGAGCAATTGAGACTGTGGAGGGAATGGCAAAGGATTCAAGGAAGGGGTTTGAGGAGCCGTTCGAGGTCGGTGGAACTGATAGCGTGTGGTTTGATAGTTAGTATTACTCCTAGCTCGAGATATTTCACCAGTGCTAATTTACGGTTAGTGTTTGGCCGCGCTTTCGTCCTTCTCCGGCTCCACACCCTTTTCGCCATCAGCGTCACAATCGCAACGGTCACACCTCTCATTTTAATTCTCACAGTGTACCTTTTACACAGCAACAACAAGCTCTATATGTTTTCTAACTCAACCATGCACGGAAAATGCATAAATGGCTGGAAGGGATTCTTTGTGTATCCTATTGCATTCACTCTTGCGACATCTGCCGTCATCGGGACTGCATATCTATTCGTTAAATTCAACCCCATGATTGTATATGGGAGCCTGTATTTGGTCTGGACCTGCTTTCTGAGTGAGTGGTTCCTAGTCGCATGGGTGGTGTGCAAGATCGGGCAATGGTGGAGAGGAAGTGCGTTGACTCGGGGATATACCTTTGGGTGGATGTGGCTCGGATGGTGGGGTATCCTGATATATATGTGTTACCTGGAGGACAAGAAGGGGGTATCATCTGGGTATTTCGTTTTATTCAACTATGCCGGAGCATTCCTTGCATTTTGGATTTCACTCCTGGAACAGTTTGCCTTACCGCCGAAGGATGCCGAAAATCCTGCAGCTACAAGCTACCAGCCACCCTCACCGTCGCAGGAGAATCCGAACAATTATATTGATGGTGGGAGGATCTTCTCAAATACCCCGCAGGAGTATAATCCGAACGCCAATCTTCCTGATTCAGACGAGCCCCGTTCTCCACCAACCGAGCACTCACCACTTCTCAGTTCATCCCGTCGCGGGTCTGCAAATTCCTCAGTTGCTACCCGTACACGCAGGCCATGGCGTCCATCTTTCAGGAGGTATGTGGATGCAGATGATGGAGCATCGAGTCATCTTACGGAGCATGACTCCGATGCGAGTGAAGGGGACCAAGCGATCTCGAGGAAGGGGGTGTACAAGTACGAGCAGCGCTGGAGCCGAGAACTGCCGACAGGGTGGGGTACCTGGGTGGTGCAGTGGCTCGTCAGTGTGCCCGTGCAGATTATATTAGTCGGACAGATTGGATTGTTCTTGGGCGAGGCATTGGGGATGACTGGGGCGGATGGAAGTGATATTCTCACTGGTGGGTCTAAATTTCTATTCTATTTATTATGCTTTTGATTGGTGGATGCAATGAAGCATGTTTGTGCACGGTACTCCATCCGGTAGATTTTCGGAGGGGGGGGGTGTCGGTCGTTTTCGGGCATCGGTCGGGCGGCAGTCGGTCGTTTGTGCATGAGGATGCATGCATACGGTCTGCGGGCTACCCGATTCGTACATTCCACACAACTGGGCTTATTAAGCCTTGATCCTCATTTATATATACCCTCTTCTCCCCGCACCTCCTCCTCACCTTTCTCCGAATCAGTAATACTAACTACACTAACAAAATACAGTCTACCTCGGCATAGCAGTCTTCTCAATCCTCTACCTCCTTCCCCTTGCTCCCTATCTGCACCGAATCACCCACCACATCGCATACGCTTGCATAGTCCTTCTCCCTGCGACGCTAATCTACAACCTCTCCGCCTTTCCATTCACCGGCGAAGCTCGGCTAAAGGTTTATTTCCAACAAGACTACTCCCTCAGTAATGGAACGAATATTGTCAGCCTGGTCGGGGTGGAGGAATATATCAAGATGATTATTGAGAATGAGCTTCCGAGTGCGAAAGGGAAGCAGGTTATTTGTAGGGAGGACTCGCTGAGAGTCGGGTTGAGTAGATGTAGTTGGGAGGGATTACCACCGAAAGTGGCACCAGGGAGGAGGGAGGGGTGGGTGGAGTTTAAGGCAGTGAGGGCGTCAGGGAAGAGACAGGCTACGTTTGAGATTAGGGGGAGGGAGACGAGGGCATGTAAGGTGTTGTTTGATAAACCGGTTGTGGGGCTAAAGGTTGATGGAGCTATGGTTGATCCTGTCACCAGAATCTCTACCGCGGATAAAACAGGTCACCCTCACCACCCCTACCCTGACCCCACCCCTGACTCCCCTCCCCACCACTACCCAGGCCATTACCGCGGGCAGCTCCCCCGCTCCTCTCCACGGAAACCCCCATACGAGGACCGCTCCCCAATATATCCCGGTGGGACAAAAGAACTCCGGTTGTGGAGTCGCGATTGGGAGAGGGGTTGGCGAGTAGAGGTTTCGTGGGAGGAGGAGAATACTACTACTACTACTACTACCTCCACAAAGGGGGAGGA
>Ga0307514_10002331_pt1 | contig 19980 bp, 15 predicted proteins | sample 16_EM_MG_FD_203088 | JGI IMG/M metagenome (GOLD analysis project Ga0307514, IMG submission 203088) | Populus trichocarpa ectomycorrhiza microbial communities from riparian zone in the Pacific Northwest, United States - 16_EM | ecosystem: Host-associated > Plants > Roots > Unclassified | place... | reverse complement strand
TATTGGTGCTATTGGAAGCCTCTCCACGGCGTTTGAGAGTACTATGAATAATTATTTGCAGCGGATTGAGAGCAGGAGGTACAGGGTAGCATAAATCAAGGAGAATTCTCAAAATAGCACATTTTATAGCGGTGAATGGCTTATTTGATGGCATGCTACTTCACTATATTGTAGGCTGCTGCTATAAGAGCGGTTTTAATATGAATATAGCTGCTTGATAAAGGCCTCCTCATGCTCCTAGGCTCACCTGCCTGATATTCTATATGGTTGGGTAGGGGGGGGCGCTGGTAGACGGGGAGGTCATATCGTATACTGGAGATATTGGGTAATATGTTGGTTTGGCGGGACATGAGGGCTGCCATGTAGTCGGCCACATATAGGTAGCCAATGGTACAGACCGGTTGGCCAAGGGGGCACACCCGTATTGGTTGACTTTTTTTTTTTTTGAAGTCTATATACGCCTTTCCCCCGAAGGGAGCCTTAGGCTATGTGGTGAATATATTGGTTGACTGTAAGGACTGCAGCGTGCATACATCCAGCATTACGGTTTGTGAAGTTACTCTGCGTATCATTAGAGGCGTTTCGCACCCTGGACTGTATCCGATCATATCATGTGAGCAGCAAGGATATGGGACCAGGTGAGATGTCTACCACAGACATGACTTCGATATTATATTTCGTCCTTAGGATATCTCTATCTTATCACGCTAAAAACAACAACAAATGGCGGAATGCGGTTAAGTCAAAATTTTGATTACGCTAAATCCCAACGACCTGAACGATATTAATCTGAATTCTGACGACTTACCTGCATATACATACATCACCAACATGTCTGCCATGCCTGAATACTCTCAGGCTGAGAGTTCTGCCTCTTCACCTCAACTGCCTCTTCATCTCAACTGCCATGGTCCCCCACACCACCTCCGCCTTCACAATCTGAAAGAGCATTTGCATGGTCTCCTATACCAGGCCATTCCACTCAACCACCCACTCAACCACCCACGCTATGCCAGGCATTCCGCAATCCCATCGTGGAGGTGTAGGCAATTGGAGGCTGGTACTTTGATGTGTGGGTATCAGGGGTATCGTCATACGCTGCTAGGCATGCATAATAGAGCATGCCGACAGGAGGGCGACTTGATCTGGATTGATATTCGCTGACATTTTTGATACAGTGGTAACCGTACCGACCACTTCAGACTGGCAAGACTGTAAAACGCTTCTTCTGGCGGACATCTAGCGCTACCAGGGTAGGAGGTGATGTGACTAAAGTTGCGTTGTCCGCCAGGCCAGGGTGCAAAACGCCTCTATTCTGCGTATCATAGGATACTAGGTACTACTCTATACTAAGGGAATATCTACGGTTGGGTTTCGAGCGGTCGGGCCCATTGATTACTGACCCGCGATTACGACGATATATGTATGTATATATTAACAATGTCATGTCTGTTTACTGGCTGGAATTACTTGTCACATCGATCTCACCAGGCAGGATTATTATCATCACCGGGAGGGCTTGACCTTCCATGCATACCTATGTCGTAATCCTATACTGGAGCACTGGTCAAGGTTACAGACGTATAGACTTAAAGAAAAAGAAAAAAAAACTGGCTAAGGTTGACAAGGGATGGTGTCTCCTAGTTGCAGAATATTAGAAAATATGGGGACGATCTAGGAATACAAGGTATCAGATCTTCCAATTGACCAGTAAGGGTGCCTGAATGTTCGGCTAATTATTAACGTGATAATGATGAGGCCTCGATGTCCTAGGGTGACTTTAGAACCGACCCACAGTCAATATGCATATTTATACAAAAATGGTGGACTGCTAAGTCAGGGTTCAATCGATATGGTAATATGAGAAGAAAATATGTATATAGTGGGTGATAGGGGTATATTCGATGAAACATTCCTCATATTTTGAGTCTATTGCGTGTGGCTGCCTATATACATAGCATGTACAGTACATACTCTATGCACATGCCACTGCAGCGCCAATAATCTAGCACGCACAAGATATCAATGTTGATGGATAAGCTTTAGGAATCGCCATGATTCTTACAGGGCCAATATATGAATAATGGGTATTTAAAAAAAAAGTTCAGACCTCAAGTAATGCTATATGTCCTTGATATGATTCAGTACAGACGAGCAGCTTAATTGTTGGTAACGTGGATACATAGACGGAGAGCTGGACGTACGACATAAGGACATTGGTTATATATCTGTAGAGTATATACAGTACGTAAAGCAAGCACTAGGTCGTGTGCACGAGACTAGTGTACTGCTGCAAGGCTTTCCTCCAATTTTGTTTGATAAACCTTGCTTTTCTCGACAGCTACAGCTTCAGGTGCTGGAGATGGTATTTATTTATGAACTTCATATAGTGACAACTTTTTGTATTGCCACAGCTTGGCATCAATGCAAGTAGGTTTAAAATGTAATGTACACATGTAATTGATTATGGTACCTATCGCTTTGCCCACAAGTAGTCAAGCTGCTACTACAAAAAGGCAAGATTCAAAACGCCTCTTATTCCCGGTAGGTGCAAAGGTAAGTATATACTAGGGAGTGAAACAATAATGCTTGTCGACACATGTGTCTATAATACAGGGTACAGGGCTGACTTGGGTGTGTGATCTTTTCTTCTTCCAAATACAAACCCACCACAATTGCATTGAGTAAAACCCCCGCAGCTTCCCTGATCTCACGATATCTCGCTGTGACTGGCACCTCCCCTAGGGTTGAAGTCTCAATATCGAATACCTTTCCTTATAACTGTCGTAAGAAACTTCAAAAGAAAAAGAAAAGCACCAGCTCCGTCAACCTTCTGATATCCACTCGCTGGCTCGCCCCTGGTCTTTCTTTATCCCTTCCCTTATATCCATCTTACCACGAAATTATGAAACTAGTCGCTGTTCATAAATATCAAAACACAAAGCTAATACCAATGATCAAAGCTTGAACCAAATCCCTAACCTCCCTCACCCTGGACTATTCCTAGGTTTGCCTCTTCAACTTCTGATATTCAGCCTCCCTCATGCTCTTACATTGCCCTCCCAAACTGCCCATGATTAATCCCACTGTCCCTAACCATAGCCAATACCCACCGTACTCAGCTAGCTTCTTCAGATTTGCTCTAAAGCCTTCTAGATCAGTATGTCTGAACTCATTGTTTCCGTTTCCCAAAGCTATGGGAATTCATTATTGACTTGCATCATAAGGCCTTCGAATCGCGCCATGTCTCTGCCTTCCCGAACGCCCCCCCAGGCACCGATCGTAGCGATAGCCAGAATCGGAAATGGCTCGCTTGAGACGTCGACCACTTGCCTTTCCAGTATTTCACGGCCATAGGAAGATATGTTCCCAGTTCTCAATCGTTTTGCTTTGGGGAGTTGGGATGTTGCTAAACCAGAGTTGAGCTGTGACACTTGTTTGGCTTTCGGGGGGCCTGGATGGGGTAGGGGGCTACCCAAAGAATGGAAGTCATCGCCGGGGTTTTGTTTTGGTGGAGCAACTGGGAGCTCTACGCTCGGCTTTCGTTTTCTGACCACCTTTATAGACTGAGGCTCGATCGGGAGTTTTTGGTTCCTTTCCTCCGCCCCATGTTGTCTGGTTGGCACCTCGTGGGCTACTCGGCGACACCTTTTGGGAACGAATTCACGAACTGCAAGGGTACGGCGACGTGGTTTAGACCCCACGGGTACCAGTTGCTCTGTGGGTGTTTCCAGCTTGGGGTTGGACATGGCTTCGAACGGGGGGTCTGGTTGGCACAACACACCACTAGCGCTGGCGGGGCTTAGCAAGTCGAGCTTTGGAAGGGTAGGGCGGAGTAAGTGAATTTCTGGCCCGGGGTACCAAAGTGGTGAGGAATAGCTTGAGCCTAGGTACTTAGTATTTATACTACAGAACATACGGCATGATTCGCCCTTCAAGCTCAGTATTCCACGGAAAAGTGTAAGCCCTGGCTACACTCTACGACAACAGAACTACTACTTCTTCCCGCCAGAAGTTCTGATTGGCAGCTATTACTATATACAGTCAACAATCATCTGGATGAAGTTCGAGATCGGCGCACCTTAACTTATCCGTATGAGCTGTTCACACGTCTCTGACACCAAGGCCGGAGTTCTCGATCTATCAGCCTTGGTATTATCTGGAAGCGGGTGGGCCAAAGCGTGTAGTCAATTGATTTGGTGTTTGACTAGGCTGCTATCGTATGGGACTGGTGCACCATCTCTGCTCGCCGTTGAGCTCTGACGGGCTGGAGATGGTAACTATTTTCAGCTGACGATCAATGGATAACGTCAAGTGGACTGACACCAGAGTGGGTGAGCCCAACACTACCCTTGCGTTTTCCTCTAGCAGGTGGCATAACAATACTTTTCATTTGCCTTTTAGGATATATCTTCAGGAGGTACAGAGTGCGCACTCTGGACCAAGCACGTAGGGTGACCCGAATATCTGGAATCAAGAAAGCAGTGGAAGGCTATACATTTTTAGGTTGGCAGCATGATCACCTGTGAATGGTCCGCAGGGTTTTCACTCCTTAGGAGGGATATTGCCAGGGGGATTTGCCTAACATCAACACAAACTCAAATTTGCATGAACAATGTTCACCACGGCCTCCCTCGTTTCCGTTAGCTCAGGCGGTTAAGTGGACATTTTTTCAACAAGATGCTCATCGCGATACTTTGAATATTGCAACTATTTTTAAGATAGGGCAGTAGGCAGATTGGGTCGCAATTTCGTATCCCATATCTGTTAATCATACATGCTGCATGCAAAGGGTATTACCCGACTTCTAATTGGTGATTGTATCGCTAACAGCTTGTCTAGTATAATCTAGGGTCATTTATCGATTGCGTTGGCGGAGTCTGGTTGTCCGCTCAAACACCCGACCCAACCCCAGGAAACTTTGGTCAGGTATCATATGCCTGCTGAAGCCTTATGCGATCGGGCGGAGAACAAACACTCAAACTTAAGTGATTATGGACACGGCTCGTTCACAACCACGTATTCACACATGATTTAATATTAGGATTTCCTCGTGCGACACTAGACCCGAGCCCGAATATTAATACTGTAAGCAGCACAGTGGATGTCTAGACAAAAGGAAGCCACATCTAACCGCGCCTGCATCAGCTTACAAACCTGAATGTGATACTTACTTAGCACTGCTGCCTTGATGCATGTGGTTCGTGGCCAATGCCGTTGGGGAGGCTCAAGAATAATATGCTTGGCGAGTCAGGACTCCTTAACACCACCGAGTGTTGTTTGCCGGAGGTTTATCCTGTTGTTCATACGACGGATCGCAAGAGTGACAAAGGGCGTTCCGTTTAGGAATAGATACACGAACAAGGGGGGGTTTCCGATGCAGACAGTCATGGGTCGTGACGCTGCTGGGGCCACCTCATCAGGGGTGCAGTAGAGTATGCGATAGACAGGGGCACCCCACTGGCTTCTAAGCCAAGCTGATACCTTGGGGTCGGCCAAATGACATTCTACGTATCTGCCTTTCTGTCCCGGTAGCAAATCCTTGCTAAAATCTGAGCTGACCGTCGATTTGAGACAACGAGGTTGACCTAGTTCGGGCCCTACCGAGAGACAGATGTGCTAGTCTAGAAAGCTTCCCGAAAGACTATAATTAGCCCTGTGGAGAGACTGTCAACGACAAGGATTTTGCAGGTCGTTTTGTTCCAACAGTGGAGGTCGACTGATACCTTTTAGTGCGAGCATGGTCGAGAGTGGGGTGGAAGTTGGATAGAAAGGGAATCCCCGGCTACAGCCAGGGTCAGCTGGCTGTAAATCAAAGATTACCTCTAAGTGGAACGTTAAGTTCAGAAAGACAGGGCAGACATCTGAGTCTTGTATATATGATCAGGAGGATAGTGTTAAGTGGTGTGAAGAACGCTACAAGTTGTTCTTGTTTTAATAAATGTACTCTTGCACTTCTTGTATAGTTTTGTGATAATGATTTTGGGGTTAGGGGCCACGTTTGTGGTTGCTTCCACAAGTAGATATTTACTCTCGATTACCCTGAACCATAGGATCACGCGACCGGAAAAGCGATGGTAAGATAATACCTTGACGCTTGGGCTACAGCTCTCACATTGGCTTGGTATAGCGGTGGATTGCACTCTGTTGGCATAGGGGGCTGAAAGGTGAAGAGTACATAAGATGATTGGTAAATCTAGCGGTATTTCCTTGTACCCTTCTGTAGATAATCTGTAGCAAGTAATGAGTGTTTGTTTGCGGCAAACGAGTATCCTGTGGTATATCTCAATATTGATGAGGAAGCAATGCTTCAAGAGACTATGGCAAGTAGTTAACCTGCAAAAGCCCTATCAGATACTGTAGTGCGAATTATAGCATGGGCGCAGCTGGGCTAGCATAGACAACCCTGTATTGCCATACTTCCATTGGGAGGCCTTATTGCTTGGGCCATTAGGTTGGCGCAAGCCCCCCTGGGAGCTAAGATAGGACAGATACCCTGCGCCTTGTTTGTGGGCTCTGCCCCGCATTTTGGTTCTCGACGCACCTCGGTTATCAACAATATATGCTAGACAGCTGCCTCACGAGCGCGTTGACGACTCCCCAAGGACACGTTGAACATATTATCGTTACTTGGGGCTTGACCAGTCATACGGCTATGCTCATGCCATCATAGATGCAGTCACCAAAAATAGGGGAGTGATGACAGCACCTTGTGCGAAAAAAAAAAGCTGGCCTGCGCGGATACATGGGCTAAACAAACTCTGCCAGACTACTGTGGGGCCAGTCTATTGTGGGTTGTAAGTGTATAACCAATGAAGTAGTTGCTGTGTCACAATAGTTTTGTTACATGCATTGGGATCTTTGAGTTACCCTGAAAAAGAAAAAAAGAAACTGTGCTAGCCTGTTTAGATCTAAGCAGTGTAGGATACTTGATTCAACAATAGTAACGGGTTAAGATTATACGGTAGTCTGAGGTCAAGATATTTCGCACGTTGTGGAGGCGTTCTCCCTGTTGTATTGTATATGCATTGTAGCATATGCATATATGGCATAAGCGGTGGGCACTTGGAAACAGTGGATTTTGGAATTTCGCCAGGGTGAACTCCCCTAACCCCCCCCGCCACCGCCCTTGCTAAGGACCATGGACTTTATTCTCCTGAGTCTCAATTAGCGTTTTCATAGTTTGACAAAGTTATGAGTTGTGAGCAAGGCGTTGCCATACAAATTACTCAGATGAGCTTGACAAGTTCTTTTTCAAAGTAGGCGATCGTTGACCTGTGGCAAAACTTTTTACTTAACCAGTGCCCCAAAATTATAGCGGCGAATACTTACCTGGACCTGAGCCTATATCATCATGGCAGTACATGATTATGATACAATAGTCTTGTACCATGATACATATTGCAAATATTCGAGACCACGTCAGCAAACACCTCCACATTTTGGCAACGCAGTAAAAGGAAAGGTAGGTGGGGAGACCAGCTCCAGTGTAATTATCTAAGGTTCTCTCTTGCATGTATTGATGGAACAGGAAACCAGCTAAATTATTATTACCTTGAGAATAATCGACTCCCTTGTGAATTGATATCATGATGGGATCAAATGCTAAGTGTGAGGCCCTAGAAGTATTCTACGACTGGTGGCTATATCAATATGTGCACTGTAGTACAAGGTATCCAAGTTACTCAATTCGGGGACTGGCTATCGCACGATACCACTACCACCATGCTGACGATGACATGGTGCCTCTCGAGAGACACTCATATACATTACTTAGTGTAGTAGGCGGCATGAAATTTATGCCCAAATCGACCAATCCATATCGCAAATATACTAAGCCTACTACTTTGATAACCTGGTCGTTTTCCCAGTGCACTATGGTGCCAAGGACTGGTGATATTGGCATCCATGGTGTTGAGTCCCTCAGTAATTGTAGAGTACAGTACTCTCATCCGAGAGACACGCCACATACTCTTGGACTTACTCCTGTAATCTAGAGTTGGCAGCTACTTGCTTTGTCGATTCACTGGTTCATAATCAATAGGATAATGCGATTAATGACTCTTTTAAAAATTAAAAAAATCGATAGGATATTTACCGATGATACGCTCCAGCTGTGATGTCTGCGACAGGTAGATCGAGTTCCACGTCAGACTGATTGCTGCAGGTTGCGTCATGAGGTTTTACTTATCCGCCTAGGAATAAGCCTAGCAACGAGAATATATTTGGTGGACTCTAGAGCATACCAGTATGTACATACCATCATATGAATACAGCGTGCAGGAGACTAGTCTGGTTGGCGCAGGAACGGCCTTCTATTTGGGTACCTACCAAAAACAACACTACCGCAAGAATTGAGACCAGATTTTTTGCGGTATTTTGGCAGTGTTTATGTGAGATGGAAACGCTTTGTATGCCGAGATCATAACCTACCCAAATCAAAGATTCCCACAGAAAATTGAATGGCATTGTGGGTTGATTAACGGGTTGAGCTAATTAGGTCTATGGGTGCCCCCGTCATCTCGCAGTTTGTGGGAAGAATGATTCGAGGCCCGGAGTAAGCCTAGAAGAGCCCAATCATGGTTAGTCGACTACCCAGTAATGGGGCATCAACCCTAAAATGCATCATATAATTGAGCCAGATGTCCTTGGGTAGGGAGTGGTCATATTTGTGCGGATAGCCACAGCCAAGGGGAGTGGGAATTATCCTAGTAGAGATATTCATATAATGGGGCGAGGCCGCAATGACAGGAGGGTACCAATTTGTCCAATTGTCGCCGAGGCAATTTTACGAGGTTTATCTTACGATTGTGCTCAGTAGCAATATTCATAATTTTTGAGACTCCTCTATGTCTTCCAGACCTATTTATACCTGACTTCCGGTAACCTCAGTATCCATCTATAAAACTGGCTTCATGGTTCGGTAGTACTACCCATAAGAATTACTCGGAGCTTCAGCTACCCTTGCCAAACCATAACTTAAATCTCCCTTACCTTTCCATGGTCAATTACCTGGAGACTACTTCTTGCTCTCTAACCGTGTTCTCGAGTTATCCCTGATATCGCGGGCTACGTCCAAAGCATTCGACGCCGCCAACATAGCTTCCCCTGGAGTATCCTCTGGATAATTCCACCTCCAAAGCGGAATCCTGCCATCCGAGTCCCAAATCTTGCACAACAGTGCTCATCGAATCCATAGATATCAAAGGAGCAACTGAGGGGTGGTGGTGAGGAGAGCAGGAAACTGTCCGCTCTGGTCGAGAGCGGTGGTGACCATTAGCCCTGTAGACTCAGGAGCTCTTTTGTTGGCTGCTGTATGGATCTATGTTGACGCAAGTTTTTTTGGGGGGGGGTTGAGAGATCCACTCAACTATTATAGGTTTAGGTTACACATGTTAATTTCAATATCGACTCCATGTGGAATCAGCAATCGACCATCTGTGCGACCACAACTAGCCTTACAACGTAGATGCGGAGTTCAGTAAATGAATGTTCGATGCGAGGGTCGATAGCCATAGGCTCTCCATCGTCATTTGGGTCATACATCTGATGTGGCATTGTCTTAGGAATCAACCGATAGGGCTGGGGAAGAGAATTGCAAGTTTCTGCTCTCATGTCACCCTTGTGTAATGCGGAGGTGTGGAGATGCTGGCGGCTCCGTTTTGGGAGTCGATCTCCCAAAAAGTCACATTTAAAATACCCGGACTGGCTGACCTTGGCCAACTGGTTTGGTATCAAACTGCATGGTGATTCCTGGTTGAGGGAGGTGCTGAGCAACACTCCCGGGTGAGTCTGGTTGAGCCTAGAACTCCATGCTATTCAGCCAGCCCATAGGTGATATATATACACTCTCACATGGTTATCCCACTTCTTTCCCTTTGTGTGGCGATCTAAAGCGGAGCTACTCTTAGACCAAGTTAGTGGCTTAATGAATCTGCCTCTATGATAATAGACTAACTCAAACCACGACAGTACTTTCTTTGGAGAAGATAGCCCTGTGCATCCATGCACTAAGTATCGGATTACCCTCAATAGCTACAGCTTGGTGGCAAAAAAACTCATACCCCACCAAGCAAAAACTCATACAAAAACTCATACAAGGGTATGAGTTTTTTTGCCACCAAGCTGTACATATCTTGGAAAGCGTGTCAAAAAAATTAGTTCTCAGCACGAAGCAAACGCACTCGGATTCGTCACAACTAATATGGTTAATGGGTCGTATTGCAATGATCATCCATATAATATGATTGGGCTGCCATGTTGCATCCAATATAATCACCAACTTTCAGAGTTAAGTGTGCATTGGGTTGACCATTGCTATTGCCCCGCTTTCGGTGTCTAAGCAGTAATTTATCGATCTGCTACTGGACATGTTTGACATTCATAATCTTCTAATTCCCTCTTTGTACCAGTTGAGGAGGAAGTGTGTTGGGTCTATGCATCTAAAAATACCCAACCTGCGGCTGCCAAGCCTAAAATCTTATCCTACTTGGTTTATTTCGTTCTATATATCACAATACTCAAGATTGGTGGACTTGCAGTTGGATACGGGAGGAGACATGAATAGCAGTACTATAGATTGTGCGTGTATGTCGCCATATATCACCACTCTCAGGGAGATATTGCATATCCTATCTGGTTTCCAAGGAGCACTGGATACCGAATGAGCTCAGCAAGCTATACATCAATTGCCCCTCCAACCAATGATTCTAGAGGCTTAAGCATTAGATCACTAACTATGGTAGTTTGGGATTTGAAAGTTGTTTCCAGATACAGTACAGTAGGAAGGAAGGGCCTAGGGTTAAACCCAACGTGAAGCCAAGTTAGGTTAGGTCAGGGGCTGACCCGCCAATGGTAACTGGCCGTTTTACAAGAGTGGCCCTCTCTGATTAACACGACCTTCTCGAGCAATTAAAATTCCCAGGAGTTGAGGGTCAGGGCCATGATCAGTAAAACAAAGCTATATGAATCAGCATCATCCGGCTAAACTAAAGCACCCGGCTTTCACGGCCCCAGCACAGCTGGGCGAGGTGCCCAGAGACAAGATAGTAGGTGGTCTCGAGATCTCGCTTGAGATTTCGGAAGCCCAAGCATGAGAGTTCCATGGTATAGTTATATGCCATATGTGTACCCCTGTATGTGGAACCACAAAAAAAAGGATAGCCTGGTTGAGGGAAAGAGGCTGAAAAATCTCTTAGCCTCAAGGCGTTCTCAACGCCAGTCCCCCACTTCGGATTCGGAGAGTTGTGAGTAGTAGTTTAACTAGCTGGCTAGTATGTTGACTTCCGCTTGTTTCTCGACTTTACAATCTCAAAATACTGTACCTATTACTAATTGTGCTCAAATGTGATTTGCTCAGACATGGCTGTCATGCATATGGTCAGCAGTATGAATAGAACCTGCTTCTAGTCCTTCAAGTTGAGGATTGTTGATATGTATGGCTGTCCATCCCCAGAGCCGAGCCTATGGCCTTGTGCATTCTGCTACATAGCTCCCCACCGATCGAGTAGATGGTGTTGAAACATCCCCACCTCTTTTGCAGATTCAGAGCTCGAGGCCAGCGACGATCCAGCGACATGTACCGAAGGGGTACATAATATATTGAAGTTGACTCAACGCACAACTTCAAACTTAGAGCCCCTTTCAGCAGAGTCAACACTAGTTTCACTGTGAAGGGCGCATATGCTACGGGTTGGTGCAAGCCAGACTAGACGCATATACGGTCTGCAAGGGAAGCCATATTTGGGTCAGTGCAGATCTAGAACCAGGCGGAATTGCAATCGAAGGCAGGATGTGCATGTACCTGACTTCGGATTTATGATAGCACCCGGGCTACGGTACTCTCCAATCTGACGAAGCCTTCCATAATTTTGCTGAGATCACCGAATTCGCGAGAGAAGCCCACAATTCATTCTGGGACCTCGTAGTTTGGTAAGAGATTTGGGGGGCTTAATAGTCCTCAAAAAGCTTGTTGCTAGTTGCCTTGCGGGGTATATATTGTGCACAATGAGCCTACCGGGTGGCATTGGCCGATTTATAGGCCGCAGTGTTCCTCTAGCCTTGCACATGCCCACCTCATGAAGAACCAATGATACTCTGTTAGTACTTACAACTAGATTTAACTCGAAATATCTTGCGACGCCGTGATACCTGCCTAACCACTAGAGCCCCAGATCTTGATCTTCTAGAGAGTACCTACATAGATCAAATTTGCACAGGGGATAAGGCCCGGAGGGTGGAGTCAGCATCAGAACCCAACGTTAACTCAGGGAATATGCCAGCAATCTGGCGTGCAGCCAGACTAAGGATGTACATACCGAACAACCACAATTTTCAGTATTCATTTCCTCTTTTTTTGCGCCCAGAGCTATATTTGTATTTGCTGGTATTCCAATAGTTAACGTCATAACTATTGTGGAGTACTGCAGAAAATATATAATGTCATAGCAGTACCTGGTTAGCTAGATATGCAGCTATGTACCTAATTAAATGACTGATATGCACTTGAGTCTCATGTTTAGGCCATGTTAAGGTGCGATCATAGACTTGTAGATCGTGCCACGACTCGTGTCATAGGCGCCGATAGCGAAGAAACTGTATGTATAGTTTGAAGTACAAAACAGGTGCTTCTGTGCAAGCTTGTGGTGTAGTGGAAGCCGGGGAAATGGTGTAATAAGCCACAAGACCTGCTTCCTTGGCTCAAGTCCCTTGTGGAGGATAGCACACGCTGTCAGCTGACCAAGTAACCCTATTCCGTTGCCCATACTGGCAGTGCCTTGGTTTAACTAGGTGTATATATATATGGTGCCCACCATCGTCCTGAGTCCGCATGAGTACATGCATCCTGACACTAGACACCAATGTTTGGTGTATCTGTCTTCCCGGGTAACTATCCAACCGGCCCTCAGATTAATGAAGTTCTGTTAGGTAGGGACGAGGAGGATCAATAATTCAAGTCACCTCAACGGCATTGACCCAATGGAGTGTCAATGATGTTCAGTTCAGAATACCGTAATCCAAGTGAGAAGGGGACTGACGAACAGAGGCCAAACACTTCTTCAGCAATGGATTTGTGTCACCTCCTTGCAGTTACCTGCGCATTGACATGTCCTGCCTGGCTCATCGCAGACAGAGTGCCCCTTGCCCAGCCAGCATGAGATTCTATGCTAACTCGAGTTGACGCATTGCTGGCCTCAGTTTCTTCAAAGCCCTAGCTGGTCAATGGATTAGCCTCATGCATATATGGTCATGGCAGTTATCATCTATAAGAAGGACAGATGTCTAGTTAGCTCACCTGCTCTAGTCCTGAAATTTTCCACAGCCCATTGAAAACCCTCCCGACTTCAACGAAGGGGAGAGATTGCCCCTTTACTATATACGATACGTAAGCGCACTAATTACACCTTTTCACGGCTCCCATACCCGCGATACTTGTGCAGTCTCTCCCGCACCACTCCCACGCACACATCATTCCCAGCTCAATGGCAGAAAATGCCGTTCTACCACAACCGGTTTCCACCGAAGAATTTTTGAATGGACTTGCAGCCTTGCAGCCACTGACACCAGCAATTATGCTCTCAAGATTCATGACAATTGACCTTTTTAATGAGCCCTTGCGGTACGAGGCCAGCATTGCTCTTTCCGAAGGCCGGATTCGAGATGGCATGGTCCTTCCAATGCCATGTCTGATGGAATTGTTTATTGCGCTTTTTGAGTCCGAAATCTCCGATTCAGAAACTTCTGGTCCTGGTATTGAAGCAGAAACTACCTCAGACACCTCAGATGACTCGCAAGCTCCCACACATAGTGATGAACATGAGGGGGTGAATTCAGTGGCATGGTGATTAATGGCTGAAATGTATTCACCTTTCCTAACAAGCTTCGATCCCATTTATAAACCAGGAGCTTATTATGAATTCTCTCAACAGATTATTACACGGGTACTGGTGAGGGCCTTACTCGTAAATTTAGAGCGCTAACCTAAGGCGGGATATTAATTATAGGTGTATATTGTACTGAGGGCTGCCGAGAATCATGATAAGGACTCCCATGGAGAAGCGACTGGTATTTGGAGACAGAAGGGCTATTTAAGTGAAGGACATTCAGGAAGCTCAATTCCAGCCTGTTGTTCCTTGGGTTTCCGAATGCACGCCCCATATATAATTCATCCGAGCCGACTGAATTCAGATATACCTGCAGTCGTTTCAATGGCTGGCACGAATGATGCCCTCCAGGACTCCATCAAGTAATTAACCATGTTATCAATCCCCCATGATATCATTTGGATTTTGGAGGCTTCTTTCATCCTTGCCGGCACCATACCCTTACTGTTTGTCTTTTATTCCAATCCCCCACCCATCTCGTTCACACCCACTTCTTGCCCATTTTGGTTCATTTTTCCAACTTTTTATAATCTTGCTGTTACATACCTCTCCAAGCCATAGATATTCGAATATGATACTGCTCAATTCAATAAAAGCATACCATTCTCAAGTTCTGCGGGTCCTTTCCTTCTGAGTTTGGATATGTTCTCGCAAGAGTTAAGAGACTGAGTGCCAAATTCCATGAAGTTATAGTCCTCTACGGTCTAGAGGTAGGATGACAGGAGCAGCATCTCGTGCCTCGCTCCAAATCAGATTGTCATACTGTTCGGTGACACACCTATCCATGATCTCATGTGAGTTCAGAGTTACCCCAAGACCAGGCATATATTATCGAATATATACTAGCTTGTACACGTGTGTACTAAGGCTGTGGACCGAGATTTGCTGAAAGAATCTCATTTCGACGCAAGTAGCTCAAATCTATACTACAAGGCGCATTTATATATATACCTAGTTATCCCGAAACCCACAGGCTTAGCCTAACCTCTGAAGGGAAAGAAAAGCATGGGCATGCAAGAGCTGGAATAAGAAAGCACTATTTCCACAATTCAAACTTCGTATGAGTTTTCCAATCCGACTCACTGCCTTTGGGCATTCATGTGGATCACGCATTGTAGCACTCATATATCCGATGACCACAGCTCATGTACGACATCCAAATCGACATAATGTTGTTGCATTGTTTACATACTAGCAATTTACCCACCCGGACGGTTCATTAGCACGACACTGTCCTTCTGTGCATGTTGGCTGCACACAAGGCCTTCCTGAGACACAATAGATGTCCAACAAACTTCAACACCCTATAAGCCATTCTATTTGGATGTATCAAAAGTTAGGGGTGAATTGTCATTTTTACACACTCTCCACAGTGGGTCTGCCTCCCTCACAAAAATCTCTAAAAATCGCCCTCAGTATGGACTTTATTTTCCCTGTCTCAGTTACAGTTTTCGTAGCTGGATAAAGTTATGGGCGATATTTGCCTGCAGCAAACCGACACGTTCTTAGGCCATTAGTAAGTTAATTAAATTAAGCATGAATACTGCAAATCACGAAACCTTTTGGACGTATAAATTGATTGTGGTATCTGGTCTGAGGTATGTACAGTACTGTGTTGCCAACCAGACTACATGTTTGTGAATATAACTTGGCACCTGAACAGCAAAGCCATGAGAGACTAGGAAAAATAAACCAGGGAACAAATTAATCTAGGTTGTCCATACCCGAAACCACCCGACATAACCTTTGAGATTGAGGTTATCACTGTCAGTGTGTGGATGGTACTAAACAACTACCAATAGAAGCTTATGATATATACAGTATCTAATGTTGACATTTTTGAAACATTTGCTGGCCACCATGTTTCGAATTTCATTGCGCTGTTCTCCTGCAGTACTGTGACGCTCTATAATATGAAGAAACGTTCGAGACAGTAGATAGTGGGCTGAGTAGACTATGATATCATCATACTTTGCTTCTGGAGTCGGCTCGATTGCAAATTGGGCCACATGAATATTCTAGAGTTTGCACTTGATGTCATGACACCATCGCTGGTGCCTGTCAATTAGAGCGATGAGGTATCGATTCCAGAACTCGACCCATAAGATTACCATATAGGTACATAGGTGCATGTACATACAGTATATACATTTTTTCTTGGAGTCTATACGCCGAAGGGAGCCTTAGGCTATGAGGCAGTATACAGTATATACATCTTTTTTTTTTTTTGAGTCTATACGTCTATGGAGCCTTAGGCTATGAGATGGATACAGTATATACATTTCCTTTTTTGAGACTATACGCCTTTCCCCCGAAGGGAGCCTTAGATACATTTATGCATCTATATGCAAGCACTTACCCTACTCTATGGCTCCCAGACGTATAGACCCCCAAAAAAAAAATTTCCCTCGAACCCCTCCACCTTCGAGGTTCTTGATTCATATTATTTCACTGCTGGCTCTAATAAGTTGCACAGAGAAGTTGGCCAATACTTCAGGAACGGAATGAATGGGTCTCTTCATGGGAAAGATCGACAGCGCTCAGGCGTCTCGGTGGGATTTGATGGTAACCTGGCCCAGGTACGTACTGTATGCACTCTATATGATAGGGACCTAGTATTCCTCCAAGTGCATCAAGAGACCTCCGCCGGGTGGACAGAGCGGTAGTTGTGGAGTTGACTTATTTATTTGTGCTACTGTTCGTACCATTGGCGTATGGTTTGAACTATTCACCAATTGTGCAACTATCCATCAATCTGTATATTATTTTTGATGTGTGACCATATACAAACTGATGGCCCAGCGATAAGTACTTACTTTAAGGCTTTTGTTTACTTATTGAAGGCACCCCAGTGGGGGCAAAAAGTTAACCGCCTTAAAACTACTGGAATGGATGCGGGAGCAGGTATCCATTCCTTAATGCTCCAGTTCACGAAGTATATTCCTCAGGATAGTACAACGGAGGTGACTCAAGAAATAGCTGTGCGGGCACCAGAGCTATATGAGCAATGGTTCGAACGATTGGTGAGCATAGTGTATGGCACAATGGTAGCTCGTAAGAATTCATTAGCTAGAGGGTAATGTTACGTGCACTGCTATTATGGCTGCAACTTTGACGCTGCTCCTTTTACACCATTGCATCTCCATTATTGAATAACACTGCCCTTAATTTGCGCAAACTAACTGACTACAGTGGTATATATTGTTCTCCATTCAGTTGTTTCCATGCACGAGATGCAACAATAAGCCTGGGCCTATCGATAAGAAAGCGGAATGTGCACACAGTCTGTACATGTACAGTATATAGAGTACCCTATAATTACCAACATTTCGCCAGAGTATCACCACGCAACATAAGTAATGATAAGAGGAGTAATATTGCAGCTGTAGGGGCGAAAATTTGCACATTTAATAAAATAATAGGTCCATATGGTTCAAAGCCTGAATATTGCCGCCTTGGTTCTTCACCGACATGCATGAAGTTATGCATAGACACCAGCAGCAGTAAATTACATGCAAGCCGAGATGCCTGTACCATTTTATACCATCCACAGGTATTTCAATGAGTCAAATATCTCATCCTACAGGTAGCTCTTGGGCACATGTATCTAGCAATAATCATGACCAACTACACTTACTAGTATACTAGTATGGTAACCATCCAGAGATAGTTGGAGATGTGCCCTAGTCTATCGAGCCGGGCTCTACCATCCGGGCTCCAATCGGCTGTTTGCAATACTAACAACTGGTTTCTAGTTGTGATACCCATCCTCCCCATACTAGTTCACAACCTACATATCAGGATACAGAAACTACGTGGCTGGTGATTATTGTAATATACTCTATGATAGATTGAAATCGTTTTATTACAGGCTTACTCGGCTTACTGTGGGTTGGCTCATTTACATCGCGGATGGTGAGAATTTCACGTCTCAAAGGCGAACAGAAGTCAAAATGCACCTCAGTTCAGTAAGCACAGCTCTCCCGCACCGTGACCCCCCAAATTCATAGAGTTGGATAGATTTCCATCTCCCCTACCTGAGGAGTATGATTCCGAAAATTTGCAGAGAAGGGTATCATTGAAACGGAATTTGAAGCTGCAGCACTGGAAACCCCTTGACTCGCGATATCAATGTAAGTTTTCAACCATATATCATATCCCCTCGGCATGTTATATTCCAGCTACGTCCTAGCTATAGTCGCTTTCTACATGGCAGCTCAATGTAATTGAAGAGCGCTTCCTAGCATGAAACAATCAGCTAACTATCAGGGCAAGAGTGACACCAGGCTACACCTGGGGCATCCTGAATACCTGTAAGATAACTTCAGTCGATTAACTGTCATTGCAAGATACTTAGGCGATAGCCACATGTACTCAGTCAGACTTGGTGGCTTCCAGCGCGCGACCCCTCATTGAATACGATAATGATTTTTCAAAAAGAAAAAAAAAAGGCCTGGCACAATATTGTGCTAGTTGAGGCCATTGTGGTTGTGTGCGTTGTGAAGAAGTATTTTTTAAATATTTTTTTTTAAATATTTTAACACCCGTACTCGCCATCCAGCTCATCGTGATGGCGAGTCCCCTAGCAACAGGCACTATGTATATCTGCGTCTCCCCAACGTAAAAGAGGGTAAAAATATACCAAAAGTTCAGCAGCCTCTTGTCCCAGCATTCCTGCCATCCAGACCATATCCGTTCACCCCTGCCAATTGTTTGCGAGTTTTGTCTGTGTACTATTTGCTCGACTTGGAAAATATAAGTCCTAGTTGATTCTAAATTCACTAACCCTACTTCATCTACCTAGTCTGGTTGGCACAACACCCTCCGTATCTACTTCTCAGGACAGAAGATGGAGACACCTTGGCTTATGTGTATACATATATACGAAGACACCACGAAAAGCTAACTCTCAAGGCAGCGTGCACTGTCCATGTAGCAACATGTAATTCCCTTTTCCATAACGAGGGAGTATCGGTCCTTGATATCCCTAGGATCTCCAACTGCCCATAAAATATCTCCACTGAGTTTATATATACCCTCTATATCGCGCAAGCGATGAGATTTGGGGTATCTTCGACAGAAGCCTGCATAGCCTGTTCACAGACTCCCACAGCCAACTAGTTTAAGAATACACTACCACACATATATATGTTCTCGCTTAGAATCAGAGTCTACTCAATATTTTGAGTAATCCCACAAATCCTGGTCAATTCCCGTAGTCTCCAAGAGAGTATGGATTCACGTATGTGCATTATTAATCTAATAGAGTACAAACTTGTGTCGACTATATAGAGGGATATCAACTGGGCTATATACGTAATGCGTTAACATCTGCTGAGCGTTATCAAGACATGTCGATCTGTTACTATTACCTGCGAACCACCCCTTACTGTGCATAATAGTGTATAATGAATCCGCCTCATAGCCTAAGGCTCCCTCCGGGGAAAAGGCGTATAGACTCAAAAAAAAAAAGTATAATGAATACTAAGGCTCCCTTCGGGGGAAAGGCGTATAGACTCAAAAAAAAAGAAGTATAATGAATGCATAGGAATAATCTGCTAGTGCCATTGAGAGATAGGTATGGTGGCAAGGGATGGAGGATAGGAATGAAAACGTGTACAGACCAAAAATTGACATGGTAGATATATAGCCCCAATAGACTTGTGGAGCTCAAGGTGGGTTTTACGTGATAGCTTGGTTGTTCGCATAGCTCATGGTTTGTGGCCCCAGTGAAGTAATACATAGTGTGTTTAAGATGCTAATATACGGGTTTGGTGACATCGGAACCAAGCCGTTGGAGAAGGGTTCGGCTTGAGTACACAAAACAATGAAGACGAGCTATCTCCTGCTCGCCTGCATTAAGACCAAGAAATACAAGGCGTATTGCACGCGGCTCAATTGCACAGGCATCGATCATGACATAGCGTAGTTGCCAATTGCCTAAATTCGGCTCGGAACGTTAGCAGAAGGTCAAATGGGGCATATGGGCCTGCCGTATGAACCCACCATGTGAACCGCTCATACATACTGGGGAGGCTTTTTTTGGGGGGGGGAATCATTACTCGTATTCAGTCTATCTAGACTATGACGAGAGACC
>Ga0307514_10002330_pt1 | contig 19994 bp, 22 predicted proteins | sample 16_EM_MG_FD_203088 | JGI IMG/M metagenome (GOLD analysis project Ga0307514, IMG submission 203088) | Populus trichocarpa ectomycorrhiza microbial communities from riparian zone in the Pacific Northwest, United States - 16_EM | ecosystem: Host-associated > Plants > Roots > Unclassified | place... | reverse complement strand
TGTCAAACCGGGCTCGGCGCGTTTAAATGGTCGTGAGTTTTACCAGAGACCACGAGGTTAGAAGCAGCAAAGTTAGCACTATCACCGTGTAATCCTGCAAATGCAGAGCATTGAAGTACTTCCGGTGCGGACAAGGGGGATCACCAGCCGCTGGAATCTTGAGCCCCGGTTGAACGCGAGGGGTCCTAGAAACGTATTCGAAGGTATAGTCCTTGATAAGACCACGAATCCACGGAGCCGACACGTTCCTGAGCGGGTCCGTAATGGAGTCCCATCCATCTCCAGTGTGTTGGAGGACATGAATCATCCACCGGCCCAGGGACGAAGAGACGTACTCGGAAAGGCGCACAGCGACCGGTGAGCTACTTGTCTGGGAGAGAAGTGAGAGGAAATAGAAATTATAATCTTAGACTTGATGCCACGATCATACTTTTCCTTGAGCCTTGGCGACTAGATTTGGAGTTCGATGCATTTAGCAGATTTTATTCGTCATAAACATCACCTGGGCCGGCCCGCTCAATCCCCTACCGGTGCCGTAGCCCACTCCGAAGAACCTCGTACAGACGGCCGGGTCGGGAATCGAAGTTTGACGTACCCTGTGCGGGGTGCACCTCTTATCGTTCTTCTGATCTGGCGCGCGGAGGTTAAGATGCTTGATGTTTTTTTTTTCTTGGAAGAGACCATTCTAGGGGATCGTAGACAACATTAGCATTTCGCCAGGCGGCCCGTGGGTGTCGGGGTTCTTTCCATTTCGCAGGGGCGGTCAGGGCAGCGACTTCGTAAAAGTCCCGGTTTCACCAAACCGGAACGTGTATTACTACAGTAAACCTATAAGATACGCACGTGTAAAGCAGCATGGCACAAGTCATAGAACAGCGTACAGATAAACGATACTCGGCGGGTGGTGGAACAACAAATCCGAGATGATGTGGGATTAGGAGAGGTAGATAAAGGAGATGAATGCGTGAAGAAGTCGACGGGAAACGGGGTGTGATCTGGGCGCCAATCACGAGAAAACGTTGCTACCGGGATTTGGATCCAGTGACCCTGCCTGAACATAAAGAGCGAATGGACGAAAGGCGGGTTGAAGGGCCGGACGTTGGTGGCTTGCGGGAGGACTTATTCGATATTGTCCAGTTAACTGAGCCCAGAACGAAGAGTTAATACGCGCAGAAAATACCACCGCTCATGATAACTCACAGCTTAATCCCGATTGACCGGTGAAACGGGACTGCTCAGTTTCTTTCGGATATCCAGGAGGGTCTCTTTACAGCCCTCCACGACACTCGCAGCCCCGAGCTTCTCATAAACGTCGATGGCACGCAGAACCTCAGAGCTCGCCTCTTCGAACCTGTGCTGCTTGCACCAAATCCTCGCCTGCAGCTCCATCGCGCAACCCATGTTGTATGTGCCATCGACTGTATGTGTTTTTGCTCGTTGAATGTGCGCGTGCGCGTGGTCGAACCTGCCTTCGTCGAAAAATAGCTCCGCCAGGTTGTAATGAAGCCAAAATAGCTGATCGGGCCAGTTGAGAGAGGATGCGATTCCGAGAGCTAGCTCGTAATGGTGAATGGCCTTCTCCGTCTGGCCCTTGGATTGGTGTATGTTACCAAGAACACGATGAGCTCGGCAGATCTGGGACTGATCGCCTTTCTCTGGGATGAGATCAATCGCGCGAGATGCGGCTTCTTCTGCGGCGTCGAGCTGTTCATCCCTACGGAATAAGAGAGCGAGTGTTACCAAACACCGCGCCTGTGCTCTTCTTTCACCGACCTGTTCGTAAATCCCAAAAGCTTCTTCTGCCTGCAGTATTCCTTCCTTGGGGAGGCCAATTAACCGATTTGCATCGGATAGGTGCACCAGTGTCCACGCGACCTTAGGGTCATTCCCCTGCTCTCTCCATAGTCTTAAGGCGTAGGTAAGGAGTCGTTTTCGCTCCAAAAAATTGCCAACCGAGTTAAACAACCGTGAGAGCTCGAACAAGCCGTTAGGCTTGGAGCAATAATCATCCGGAAGCGCTTCAATCTTTGGCTTCAGAATGGTGAGTCGCTTCTTGTGCGAATTGAGATGCCCCATGAAATCACTACAGGCGTCCCAGACACCGCTCGATTTTGCGTCAATCTCTGTGAAGATATCGAGCAGGTGCTCGACATTTATGTCCTCCGATGTAATCCATTGCGTTTCCCTGAAGGTGGGCTTGTCCGGATCAATAATGACTGACATCCGGGTGAAGTATTTTTCCTTGGTCGCACAAAGGAGTGAGGAGGACTTCGGATCTTTGGGGCGAAGGTTGTCTCGGAGTGGTGCGAGCATCGTAACAAACCCGTTGTTCCGATACGCGAGAGAAAGGATGCAGAACCCGTCGAGGATATCGGTTGCATTGGAGATGGTAGGAAGCAGCCAACCAACGTTGTCTTCGTTGACGCCTTGCGGGAAGAAGGCAACGACGCCGAGAAGCTCTCGGGCGTCGGGGCCAAGATCTTGAAACATGGGAGAAGCGAGCGATAGTTCGATCGTGGCAGCGAGGCTGTTGCTGTGTTGGGTCTGCAGCACACCCGTTCGTCGTTTTTCCCACTCTTTCGTCAGGCGGTTCGTGTCCCACTTGTTTTGATGTGCGACGGTGGCAAGCAAGGTGATCGAAAGCGGATGAAAGTCGAGTTGTTCTAAGATGCCGTTGACGAGGTCGGATCGATCGTTGCTGTCGTAGATGCGGTAGAAGGTATCGAGTGCCGCGTCTTTTGATAGTGTGGGGGTATCCAGATGTTTGAAATCTGGCGGAGTGGTGGAGATACGGGACGTGATGCAAACGCAGATGTTGTCGAATCGACCGAGTTCTTCCACCACGGCATAGATCTCGCGCGCGTCCGTTCCCTGAGGGTCTAGAATAGATTCCGCATTGTCGAGCACTATCAGCATCTTCCTCGAGGATAGGAAGGTTCGTAGAGGGGTTAGATCCTCGGGGTTTTCAATACCCGCACCGGTGACGTTGGAGAGTCGACGGAGGAGGTGAGCGCGCGAGGTAGGGAATTGGTCGCAACGGATGAAACGACGGTCATTGCCAAACTGCTGCTTGATCCGATCGTGGTGAAGAACGGCCAGGGCGATGGAGGTCTTTCCAATCCCACCGGCACCAATGAGAGCGATCGGGACAAAGTTCCCGGCGAGATCGACCGTCTTCTCGATCAAATTGTCGCGTCCAAAGAAGGTCCTTGGGGGTAGAGGCGGGGATTCTCCGAGTACGCTAGATTCGGATGTGAGATGGCGGATGGATTTGTAGTTTATATTGCTGACCTGATTTGAGTCTAAGCCACAGTGAGCGGTTTGTTCGGTGACTGCTAAAACAGAAGTGACACTCACCTCGGATGTATTTTTGCCATCACTTGTTTCCTGACCTTTCACCACGGTACGGTGAATATCGGAGACCTTGCGTCCGAGCTCGGAAACAGCGACATGTGTATTTATCGCAAGTTCAGTCTGAAAAGGCAGAGTTAACAATCGCCACACGGAAACGATGGAACGCACGCTGAAGATGTGAAGGATCCTGACTAAGTTTAACCTCCAAGCGGCGATTTTCTCCTTGTCGTTCTTTGCGTGAAGATGTCGAGAGGCGACATTTCGTTTGCCCTGCTTGATTATCTTCGCCTGGATCGCTGCTACAGCTCTGAGGGTCAACCCCAGTGCATCGTAAACGAGATGTTCAAAGTTGGCATGTCCGCTGGTGTGTATAACTCACGTTGTCAGCTGCTTGATCGCCTCGAGCACGGACTTGTTGAGGTCGCCCAATCTCTTCCCTTCCAGTCCACGGTCGAGGGTAGTGCAGACTTGAGCACAGGCCAATCCAAGCTCAACGTAATCCATCTGATTGATCATCGCGTCCTGAATAGTCGTATTTCAGCTTTTGCAATCGATCAACAACAGGAAACCCACTTTGATCATTGCGAGGACAACGCTGGCGGAGCCAAAAACAGCCTTGGCCGGCGTGATACTCGAAAGTTCCTTCGCGAGATTCACGGCTTCGATGGCCGCATTCAACGCCGAGATAGTACCTTCTCGCTCCTTAGGTTGTTGGGATTTGTCTGCCATGGTCGAAAAGCAAAGTAGCCGCAAGGAAGCTGTGAGGCGTGCAGATTGCGAGGAAGAAGCGGAACCCTAATAGAGATGGGCGGCTGACTTGGCATCGTGCGCCTCGTGCAAACCGGGCCGGTTTGGCGTAAGAAGACCGAACCCGCGACCAACGTCGTAAAGCGGATGGGGATGCAAATCTTCCATTGGAATGTAGCGTGTACAACACGAGTGATAAAGATATGAGGTACACGGTCTATTCAATCCAACCATCAGACAGATGGGAGCATACAAGAAACTTCTTGAATTTAGGCATTGTTATTGGGAGGAAGAGCCGCGCGCAGGAAGAATCCGAGAGGTCCGCCCAATGATCTAGGGGGACTCGATAGTGATTCTGCGATTCAAGTTCAAAGATTCAGCCAAGGGTCCACGACGTTCCATAGCCGATGCTTGCGCCGGTACTCGTGGACGATTTGTTGGGGTGGGTTAGAATCCCTCCGGTTTCAAGCTTGTGACAAGCCAAGGCGAGCCTAGTCAGAAGTAATGGCGCTGAAGGGCTTGGATGTGCTTTCTGTCGATTTGCCTTACGGAGATCATCCCGGCTGCAAGATACAACGCGGCCCGAACGAGCGCCGAGAGAAGATAAGAGAAGAACCACGAATCACCCTTCCAAAAGAAAAGGGGGAATAGGTTTTAGGAGGGACAGGAGACAGTTGCGCAGAGTGGACTATGGAGAGCCGCCGACCTTCCACACCGAGCACTCCGACCTTGCTTCCGGAGATGATATTATATACCGCAATCACCAGTGACAACTCGCAGGCGTTCGACAGCCTCTGGGAATCAAGAACAGCCCATCTTCAGCATGCAAAGTGCATCCACTCACTGCTGTAGTTTGTGTATCATAGTGCCGAGCCTAGTCAGGAACACAGGGGTAGGAAGGTACAGGGATAGGCTTGTCAGTGGGAAGAGATCGTATTCCGCCTTTCTCTGCTCGCGTTCCGACTTGTTTGCATTGGGGTTGCTTGGGGTCCATCAACCCGATGAGCTTGTGTGGACCCGGACTAACGCCGCAAAGACAAATGACACCAGCCAGGTTCGTGGGGGGAAGGTGAAGGCATCCCGTGAACACCACACGGAGCACGCAGACCACGATCACATAAGAGCTCCCCACGAAGCCAAAGGCCACTTGATATCCACACGCAGACGTCGGAGGGGGATTGTCTTCTCAAGATGGGCAATCGGCCGTTTCACTAACGCCCCTGAAAGCGTATGTTCAGGGACAAATAGCGGGCCAGGAGGAGAAAAATGACCAATTGTGGGGACGCAACCGGCCCCTGTAGCACTCGACAGGTCCATCTGAAGTGTTTGATAACCGATTTACACATGGGTTTGCCCACCCGAGAATCCTCACATCCCGACCGGTAAGCTAGTTCACGGCGTAGGCTGATAACCGCTTTTCGGAGGCAGTTTGAGTTTCTCCCCGCCCACACAGTCGGATCAGAGTTACAAGGGTGGTAGACCCTGCAACGACCACGATCAGATGGAATGAATCGTAGTGTTTGAGAAAAGACTAACCGGCCGGGAGAAGCTTTGCTCAAGCTCGCAGCATATAGTTCCTTGCAACAGATCTGCCAGTCGGCCAGAATTGAATTGCAGATGCCGCCACAGAGTATAGCTTCTTCGAGCTGGACCAAAGGGGGGAGATCTTCGAAGGCTGCACTTCCCATCCCTGGCGTTTCTGGACTGACATCACTCTTTCCTTGCGTCACGAAATCCCAAACTTTGGTGAACTCCCGGCCCCCTACCCACCCCGATATCGATTGCAAAGCCGATCGAACCTGGGCGGGGCCTCGGTAAGCCGACCGTAAGGCTGTGGCCGCGCATAAACGAACGTCCTAAGCCGTTTCGAGGGGGGAACCCCGTCCGTTAATGCATCGTGGTCGATGGATGTGGAGTCGCCATCGACGCCTGGGCCAGGGCCAACGTTTCAGTGCTCTCCAGCGTCTCGGTTATCGGTAAGTAACCTTTGATCAACAGATAGGACGCGTGAAACGCTTAAACGTCACATATGATGACGAAGGAGTATTATGATGAACACTCACAACACCAAAGGTCACAGGAACGCGATTCACCGACGACAGGCCGGGACAGTGTGAACTGAAGGTCCGGAACTGCAGAACATCCGCCAATGAATACAAGAAAAATTCATACATGAACGATGTGCATAAGGGCTGAACCGTCGCTTACCATCGCGGCGACCCACGAGGAGGGGTAGATAGTCGAGACTGTGCGCGCAGCCATGTCTGTTTTCGGAGGAAGCCAAAGTGCTTACCCCGTCCAGCCTGTTTCGTGTTGTAGTTCGGCGCCTTAAGATCACGTCACTATCTACGACATAGTAGTTCGTGAGCCATGATGCATGATATATCTGCGCCAGATACTAAGTGGCCGTCACAGTTCACCCACCATTAGTTTTGAGCAGATGCGTCAAGTACCCAACTCTTGGTGTGGTCACGCCCGGGAAAACCATCCAAGACGAAACCCACTAGGGGGGAGGGATGATCACGATGACCGGGTAAAGAACGCATCTGATCAGCGCTGTAGCGATGACAGAATTGATGACGTACAGCGGAGATGGGCCTCGGTTGTGTTTGGGTTGGTCTGACCAAAGCGAAAGGATATCAAGTAGAAAAAGGCTATAAGATAGATATATTTTGGTCCAACAAGTCACTACGAGAGCGCTACATTGAAAAACTATCGTCCACGGCTAGAAAGAGACTTGAAACTTTTCGTGAAAGAAGGTCGTCGGGGGAAGCCGCTTAGAACACGAGCAATCCACCACCAATGACACCCAAAAGAACAGCACCTCCAGTGGCGAGGAAGCTGGTAGATAGGCCGGCAGCTCCGCCACTACCGCTGCTGCTAGTGGGAGACGCGGTGCCTGAGGCACGGCTGCTGCTGACGGAGGAAATTTTGGAGGACAAGGAGGAAAGAGCGCCGGAGGCACTGGAGGCGCGAGAGGAAAGGCTCGAGAGGACGGAAGAAACTACGGAAGCTACAAGTGCGGCGGTCAATATATGCGATACAAAACTCAGGAGAGATACAACGTACAACTGCTGCTGCCGCAAAGGTTTTGCTGGAGAGCCTGAGCTTCAGCCAGATCCGCAGCGGTACAGCTTTGCTGAAGACACGTTGTAACGGCGGACTGGAAATCGAGGTTGCTACAAACGCAGGTAGGGTCGGTGCTGAGGGGGATGGTGAAAGGTCGTTAGCTTCAAGGGCATCTGTACCGAAGAGGAGATGAGTGACTTACTAATCAGGGCACTGGGTGGCACTGGTGAGACAGGTCAAGAGACAGGGCGAGATTTGCGAGCTCGAGGTTGGGACGGGACCAGAGCTAGTCTCGGTAGGCTCAGAGCTCTGAGCGTAAGCCGAGGTGGCGAGGACAGCGGCGAGGACGAGTTTCTGGACAAACATTCTCTTTGAAGCGTAAGGGGATTGAAAGAGATGATGGGTGAAGCGAAGAGACTTGGGAAGAGGGGATTGGACAGGGGGAGGGTGGTATTTATACCAAAACCAACATCATGTTGAGTTTGCTCCACGCGATGCGCGGATGTGTGATCGAGATCTTGAAATAAATAAAAATAAATAAACTACTGCGCGTTACCTCCGCACCCTGCCCCCTTGAAAATTAGCCCACATCTTCGCGTCTCCATCACCCATCTCCTCCTGTGCACCCCTAAAAAGCGCCAAGCCACTACTGCGGTGACGATTGAGTTACTTAGAATATCTGCACTCGAAAAACCGACTTGAAACCCTGAGCCAAAAAGTCGAACGACTTTCATTCGAAAGGAGAATCTGCGCTAGTCCCATCTGCGCACCCGCCAGTTCCCGGCGGGGCGCAACCCCGCAGCGAAGTAGCAACCGAAAACGGCGGGTAGTGACAGTGCCCGACAGGTGGAGTGGTCACCTGGCCTTTCATGTTTCCATCATCGAATTCCCGACCCCAACTGTATAGGCAAAAGGAGGAGCCACCCGACGCCAGATGCAGTTTCCCCGATACCGCCTTCGACGAACGTGGGAACCCCTCGCCTCCTTCAACACATTGATTTGCCCCTGTGTCCGCTTACAATCCGCTCGCCAGAGAACGAACACCTTTCCCCCGGAGTGTCCCCGATACAGGTCTTCAGCCCCGCATTGATCCACGTGTGGGTGGCCTCAGTTTCCAGGACGTCCATTAAAACTTGCTTCGCTCCAACATCACTGGATCCTCCGAGCAGAGAGACGCCTCATCGAGTCCCCTTTCGCACCCTCGTTTCAAAAGTATCCAACGCACGCATAATCGGCATCAACGTATGGAACTCCTCGGTAATCAGTAAAAGGGTGAAACCGATAGGTGTGGTACCACTGTGGTACTTAAACTACAAACGAGAGTAGATCTGTTTTACTACAAAGAATGGGAGCCAAACAAGGCGAATGATAGAGCTACAATACCCAGGTTTTTTCTCTGCCCGAGGTTCGAGCATACAACAACGAAGCGAATGCGGGATATAAGCCTGGACCCCTGTCTACTGGCAAACGCGAACGGAGCCGAAATCAAAGTACGCATTGGAGAATTCACCGGGGTTATTGTCGACGAGGTCGATACATGAGCCGGTTCCCACATTGAAGTTGTTTCCCGCCCAATCACCACGAACTGTCAAGTTTATGTTGTTTGGCGCGAGCTTGCCATCAAGATCGCACTGCCAATTTGGGAAGAACGCTGTCGGGTGTGCCCTGAGAAAGGGGGTTAATTTTGGCTACAGGCGCGACAGCCCCAGGTGATCCACCCATCCAAACGTCGGTGTTGATCTGGCCGCTGCCATTTTGGACCTCGTCCGGTGGATTACCGTCCCTCGGCCAGAACCGGGTCTTGATGAACGAATCCGTACGTTCCATAGCGGTACGTACCACCCCCCTCCATTGTAGTAACAGGAGGGATCGTACAAGTTTCCACGTGAATCCGCAACACCAACCCCCCTAAACCGCTGCAATCCGTGAAGAGGGCGTTGCCGGTTTGATCGCGACTGGCGGGCATGGTACATCCCGGAGATGTGTGAACGGTCATTATGTTCCGGCTTACGTCGTTCACCCCCTCGACAATGTCAATTTCACCCCCGTAAGGCCAGTTGGGCCCCGTCTCCCATATTGGATGACAGGGCAGGTACCGTAACCCCGTGGCATATGCCCCACATCGAAGCTGTAGTTCGTATCAGTCACCTGTCCGTCGGGGCTTTGGTTTTCGAACATACATAGTGACGTGGTGTTGGAATGCTTCCAAAGAAACTAACCGAAACGATTTCCTTCCAGAATCGCCAGCGACAAAAGTCGGCACGGAGAATGAAAGTGCCATAAGTCGAGTTATTGGCCATAGCCGTGCCCTGATCAACGTAGCTGCCGTGCAGGTTAAAAACATATCGTCAGCAAACCAAGAGCACCGATGCAGACATGCGCACGCCCAAGATTAGGTGCGAGCTGGAGGCGAAAATGAACTTACACTCGACCGTGGGCGGGAGCTGGTATATTGTCGAATCGGAAGTGGTCCTATAGCTGACTTCCGACGATATCATGGGTTTTCCCCCGCACGCGTGCATAACATGTGGTTGCCAAAGCCAAAGAGAGAGGCAGAGGCGGAGGGTATAAAGTGAGAGGACGAGTTTGGGTATCTTCTGCAGTCGACAGAAAGGGGGAATTCAGAAGAGAAGTGACAGCGAGATCAGACAGAGAAGTCAACGAGGAGGGTGATGTCTCGTTGGAAGGTGTTACATTGGACGTCCGCTCGTACCGCCGACGGCAGTCGTCGGTGCATCCTTGGCAGACGTGCCCCACACCACGTCAGAACAATGGCAGCGGTTTCAAGAGAAGAGCTAGGCATGTAGCAAGCAACAGCATGGTTCTACGAAGAGACACGTAGACAGATTTGAGGTCACAGAAAAAAACGTCCCAGTTTTAGACCGGAGATATCAAGCCCGAATGATCATTATCCCGTGCAACGAGGGATATTCAAAGTTAACTCCACCGTTCGGCACTGCATCGCGAAGACGTTCTTTGATCTCCATCCAGAAAGCAAGGGGTATTCGAAGCTTGCATGATTGGAGCCGAGGCACACGAGGGTATCAAGTCCCATGACCGCAGAGAATAAAGCGAGAAGGATGACATGAGGTGGCGGGTTTGACAACCCACCGCCGCTTCTCGAACGCATGACCTAAACGCCAAATCAGACGCCTTGATTGCAACGTCACCCCCCCCATCTTACAGGCTCAAGCTTGCAAGTCCTTGGAAAAGATATAACAACACACCTACGTCGGCGCCGACGATCGCGGTGAACCACCAGCTTGTCCGGTAGATTTGTCGCCCGACCAAGCAAGAAATTCCTTTCCGGATGCGAACAAGATACCTTCTGTGTCCAAATGGAAGACGGTGCGGACCACGCGGCCACGAACGGTATTGTCTTCTTTTTACCAGGCGTGCACATCGAACAGTCAATAGCACGGGGAGAGGGCGTTCTGTCATGAGGGGCTGACGAAGGTCGAAGGATCCCTACTGATCAGGCCTGCAGATTAGGCAGGATTAAATAAATGTCAGTGGAGAGTATGTGCAAGGAAGATTCGGATGAGCTACAGTCCTCTTACCTCAAACCTTCGGGCCTCACTGCGTGTTTCCCAACCCCATGCCCACTGAAGGTGACGGTTGGTACTTGGGTTTCATTGATAATCGATAATCGGTCACCGGCTTCGTCTTTGATAAAAAGTGGACATGTAATGACATGACATTGAGAATTTGTGGTGGCCAAACCGAGGAGCGTTCGATATCGCAGTTTTCAAGGTTCCTGAGTGTTTTTTTTCTTTCGAGTTTGCTGGTCGTTGACGATGTGTGACTGAAACTCGGAGAAATGAAAGACGCTGCTATGATTATTATCCGTGACACCGGTAGAACCCGCCGCCACCTCGGTAGCAAACTACTATGCGCCTGTTACCTGTGCCTGCCAGCTGGCCTCATATCGAAGTTCGAATGCCTCTATTCCTCTCGTCTTCCAACGGTGAAGTCAATGAAAGCATGACCGGCGCGCCCTGAAGGCTGCGTATGGCAAATGGGCGCCTGTCGGGCGCAGTGCTGTGCCAGATGCCTGAAAGACCACCGCCGGTTCTCTTTGCTTCGTCCTATCCGGATACCCAATAACCACATCAACCCTACACGGCCTCCCTCCACCCCCATAATTGGGTTTAATACTCGGATCACTGTTTCACACCATGACAGGATCACCGGGGATCGCAATCGATAGGTGAGATCATCGGGAACTTCCTCATTCACGCAGATTTCATTTAGGGTAACCTAGCTTTGGAGGCTTGCCTGAGGAAGTGGATCATGTAGTAGGAAGAAAGTCATCGAAAGGTAGTGTGCGAAGGTACAGGTACGATAGATTGATACTTGGTTTGCCTGAACTAGCATGTTTCTCATCTTTGGCTACAGGTCAAGAAATCGTCGTACCGCAACAAGGCCCTACGCTGATGCTCTCGAGGAGCAGCCGGAAGAGTGCGTTTACTATCCTCCGTCGAGTCTACGGCGCTTGATTGACGTCCCACTGGAGACCCGAAGATACAGGGATAAGAACCAAGCATCCAACCAAGGGGAACCATCGACACAGAGGGTAAGCTCACTCTCTATCCACCATGACGCGTTTTGACCCTTTGCAAAGTTTCGGACACGTGGGAAGCTTCAGTTCATCCCAAGAGACGGATTCACGCGTGAAGTTTTACGACAAGTACTACAAGGTAGCGGAAGAGTATGACAAAGTGTTCATGAAGAAGCACGAAGAAGACCTAAACACGACTCTGATATTCGTGAGTTCCTTACCAGGAATCGCAGGATTTATGTTGACTGGGAATACAGGCTGGTTTGTTCTCTGCCGTCACGTCGGCTTTCATCGTCGACATCAACCAACAACTGCATTCCGATCCGAACGAAGAGACGGCCGCTCTCCTTCGTGTCCTCATCCAAAAAATCGACAACACCGCTTTTGGGGGATCCGTCCCAAACGTCCCAATATGGACTGGCCCGCCACGTGCGATCGTTCAAGTTCAGAGCATCCTATTTTCAAGTTTAGCGGTGTCACTATTTTCCGCGTTGCTTGCCATGCTCGGCAAGCAGTGGTTGAACCGATACGCCTCTGTCGATATGCGAGGGCCCGCTATCGAGAGAAGCCAGCACCGTCAACGAAAACTCAATGGAATTGTAGCATGGTATTTCGGCCATGTGATGGAATGCCTACCCATCATGCTTCAATTCTCCCTCCTACTCCTTGGATGTGCCCTTTCCCAGTATCTCTGGGGGCTAAATACAACCATCGCAGCTGTCGTCCTCGGAGCCACTTCGCTTGGTGTCCTCGCTTACATGATCATTCTTATCATGGGAACGTTCAGCGAGAGCTGTCCGTACCAGACCCCCGGCTCCCATTCCATCCGTTACCTCTGGAGAAAATCTCAAAGTTTACGCGGTCTACTTTCTACCACATATTCGAGTTTTCGAAATATTCACATTGGGTCAGCCTTCGCCACTCTGCTCAGGAGGGAAAGGAGGTGGTCGTCCGAACCTTGGTGGTCTAAAGACAACGTGGTGTGGTACCTGATGCACATCGTTCCCAGGCTCCCCGTTGTTCTGGCCTACGATATCTTCAGCGTTGCTCGGATTCTGTTGATGTTCGGACTCGTTTGTACCCGCAAGGTCCATCATCACCTTTTCACAACACCCAAGAGCCCGGAACCCCTTCTACCCAATGGTACCTCACTTGACATTACGAGCACGTTCGAACAACAAATCCACGTTTTGGATTCATACTGCATATCTTGGATGCTAGAGACATCTTTGGACCAAGATTTCACTGTCATCGCCCTCGAACTTCTCATGGGAACCTCCACATTCCCGACCTCCGATCCCACGATACTCCTGAATTGCTTCAACGTCCTCGCTGGATTCGTTATCACCATTGGGAATCGGGCGGCCATCACCCGAGGATCGGAGAGGTTGGGAGAGATGGCGATCGCTTGTTTTCTGACCCTCCTGTCTCACTTCCTCGTGATTATGCCAGGGTCCGGTGTCGTCGAAGATGTTCGTCAACGATATAGAAAGACCTTTCCTCCATCGACGACGTTCTATGACCTCCAATCGAGCTCCACGATGACTGTGATCCACCACCTCTTTTACACCAAAGCACATGGGCGGAGAACTGTACGCTGGGATGATTTCCACCCTTCGCTCCCAGAACACGGGTCCGTCGTGCGCGGTCTGCTCTTGATAGCCTGGTCAGAGTATCGGAGGGGGCAAGCGCGCAAGAAAGTCCCATGTTGGATTCTGCGTTTCGTGCTTCGCTCGCTTTCGCAGGACACTTTACCTCCTGACTACATCGTTGCGGATTCCTTGTTGATAATCGGGATTGACTTGGGTTACTCTATATCCGAAGGTGACATCCTCACTTCGGACAAGGGGTATGGGCTTTCCTCACTTCCCCGCATTCGGGGAATCTGGCTGACGTTTGACTTGTCATCAGGGAACAGCTTGAAACGATCACGAGTTTGATTGCTTCGCGCCTCACAGGATCTTCTCAAGATCCGGACGTCATCCTACTCAAGTATAAAACAATAACTGCGCTGTTTCCTTACGCGGCGCGAAGAGGACAGGAAGGAGACTCGAAATTACTCGACGCCTTTTTGTGCGTCGTCAAACATTTCCCTTATACTTCCCAGTGGACTCGTCGGTATATTCGTCCGGTGATCCCTAGGTTGCTCGCAGAAGGAAGTCCGACTGCATTGAAACGGGCGGCAATACTCGCTTTACCACACTTGGAACTTGCTTGGCTGTATTCCGACGATATATCCACCTTCGTCAAACTTTGGATTTCCTCTGCTGATTCCCTGGACGATACGGAAGATGTTCGCCAGGCAGTGGTAGACGTGCTATTGCAGATGACGTTCTTTAACTCAGTTCGGGCATATATCACACCGAAAGCGTGGTCGTGGTTGAACAAACGACCGTATCTACCTCCTCGCTGCCGCGGTCGTCTCCTCTGCTCGATAGGCTCAAACGTACTCCCGGCGATCCGAGCGCACGACGACATCGAGCTTCTCACGTCGTATCTGATCACGATGTGGTCGGAATGGGATTGCGCTGGCGAATGGGCTTTTGAAGGGATGTGCGAGGCGCTTCGGGAAGAGTTTTGCGCCAGGGGTGGTGATGACGGTGAAGTAGGGGAGTGTAAGAAGGATTTGCTTGGGAGGTTGAATTTGGTGTTGAGGGAGTTAAGCAAGGGGTTGGAGTATTTGAGGGTGCGGCATCCGGATATGCAGCCTGATGAGCTTGAGGTTATTTGGGAGAGGTATAGAGAGCTGAAGCGGATATTGGTGCAGGGCACTGCACCAAATGGCGGTGTGAGGATGGATTGAAAGTATAGATGGCCTCAGTGGTTCTCCCGAAGCAAAGCTCGTCAATAAAAATGTAAGAACAGTTATGCGCAAGCGCTCCGGAGTTGTTGCACTTCGTTTCTGGAAGCCCTTCTCCTGACTGCCGAACCCATGAAACTTTACCGTAATTCCACAATGCATTTTAATGCTACCTAGTTGCTACACAGAGGGGTCTTTCCCAAAAGAAAAAAAAAGGGATATAGGAGACTTCAAGACTCTAGAAGGGGGAGAAACGACAACTCCAGGCCCGATCCAACCGAATGACAGAGAGAGAGACGACACGACGACACGAAAACAAAGCGAAGAAGGGACTACGTACGGGGGTTAACGCGGAGTATAGATGACAAAATGCGGATGTGCAAATGCGAAAAATCGTGAGGGGTTTTTGAGATGCATAAATGGGGGGTGACCTGGCCGCAGAGGAACGAAAAAAAAGTCGAACCAGGACGGTCATTAACGAGGGTGGGTGGGGGGGACACACAATGTACACAATGAGAGGACGTCCGTGAAAATGGGTTGTTGAGTGAATTGTTTGTTTATTTGGTCGTTGTGGTTATGAAGAGAGGGATACCGGATGATGATGGAGGGGGAGGGGATTGCGCTACTACCAAACACTCTAGGCGATTGAACTGACGTCTTTTGCTGGACTGCCTCGGCCGCTGGATGAAGATATCGAGAATTGGTCGATTTCAATGTTGGGGTCCGTGCGGGGGATTCCGATGCTAAATGCTGAGCATTTCAACTTGCTCATGTTGCCCTTGAAACAAATCCGTCAATCTGTCTGTTCTTTTTTTTTGATGCAGGAAGGAATTGATTGCGTACTGGTAATTCGACACCGTTGAATCTCGTCGTCCTCATTTCTTCTCGCAGACTGGCGCGTGCATTCAGGGTCTACACAAGAGAAAAACGGGAAATATAAGGTTCGGGGGTACGGTTGAAGAAGATTTTCACTTACCACCATGAGCGTATTTCTATTTCGGGCACAAGGAGAAGAGGAGGGGGGACGTTTCAATTTCGGGGTTCTTGGTCGATAAAAATGGAACAAGGCAAAAAAAACTCACGTGTAAATTCTGCCTTGAGGCTGGGAACAAGAAGAAAAAAGGTCAGTTCTTTTCTGACCCCACGTTGAAAGAAAAGAACCGAAACTCACTAAAGCGAAGAGAAAATGGAGGTTTGTCTGGGGTTTTGTGGTGAAGATGATGATGTCCGCAATCTGAGAGGGAGAAAAAGGGCCCAATCCACGTGTGAGCATCATCGGGACTTGTAGTCGGTGTCTTTCTCCACTCACGCAAACGACAGCTCCCACCGTACACGTTTCGATGACGGTCATGATCAGACGCCCGATAACGTGATCGACGGACGCTATGCTCAAGTCAGAAAACCACTTCCGAGAAACGGAGCGTGGATTGACATACTTTGGTAACCAGTCTTTCCCTTGCGAAGGTAGTAGAGCAGGAGACCGCTGCCATGAGGTTTAGTTAGTTCGGACGATACGACGTTTACGTGTCTCTCGGCACCTACGCGACGAACACTGCACGTGGGATTGTCAGTATCAATTCGGGTCGCCAGGCCTGAGCGTGAGAGCTTACCATCTGTGAGGACGGCGACACTGATCCACGATTCGGCGATAGGTATCAAAGAGGTGTAATTTGGCCTGAAGAAATGCGAAACATGTCGTCAGATGTCACGGACTTTGAAAAGAGGTAGGAAGTTACCTTGTCATTGTTGACGCAAACACTCCACCTACGAACGCGCACGCTCCCTGACCTAATGACAACGCGGAGACGACGAAAAACCAGAACCACCGATGAGAAAGGTTCTTGATTCTCCACGCCAGGAAATGCTGAATAGGAACAGAGGCGCTGTATAAATAAAATAAAAAAAGGCCGCCGTTAGTGTCTCGGCATAAACTGACCCGGAAACATTCCAAATACTTACAGTGCCTGAGAGGGCGCAAGCCGAGCCGCAAAGCGAGCGAATTTGGTGAGATCGGAATTTATCACGCTGGATTTAAAAACTCACAACTGTCAATCACAACCCGTCAGTTCAGAGTTTGCGGGTGAGAAAGAGAAAGCGAACATACTGAAGAACGGTGTGGCTGAAAACGTCCACGGTAGGTTGGTGAATATCTCCTGCTCTCCGAAATGGTTCACGGTGATGTCCCACAGCATGTACGTTGTGATCGCGGTGTGCCAGGTGTCCAGGATCACACACCAGAAGACTAGAAGTCTGAGTTGATGAAGTGTGAGCGCGTTCCTGTGAACGTTGGGATCTCGGACGTACCTTGTGGAGAGCGGGTCGTTATAACCCGAAGTGTAGTAGTTATACCACTGCACGATGCAAGTGCCATACAACACGGCCTTTTTTTCACCGAGGGGCGTTAACCACGAATAATGTGAAGAATGTGAAAGTGCTCACGTTGATAACAACCGCCAACACCATCGGTCCCAGGACCTCTCCAATATTCAAACCAGAACCCATGGCGGTGACTAGGGTACAGCTATGGACACGCCAGGTGAATGGGCCAGGGTGAGCGAAAAAGGAAAACACTGAACGAGGCGGGACAAAGGGTAGGGAGGGGGGAGGAACGGCTGGGGAAGAGGCGGCGCTCCCCTTTGTCCAAGGAGGGACACTTATATGCGTTATCCAAGAATATGTAGCGTTGTTGGCCGAGATTGGCATAACTTGCAAAGTTTCATTACGAATTCCATAGAAGCAGATCTGTTTGATGACAAAGTCCACGTTCCGCGTTACCGAAGCGCATTCCAAGCGTGAACCGACAGCTAGATCTCACCGAAGTCTCCGATCAATCCCGGGAGCTGTCCAAGAGGCTGATACCTTCCTTTTTCGGAACAAACATCGTTCAGATATGGGATGGAAAAGAGATTCACGAGATCGTTCCTTTGTTACGGATATATTATAGCGTCAACCAGGACAGTGGATACAGGAACACCGGGCCTAGCATAAAGTTCATTAGGTAGAAGGTTAGTGTGGGTCTAGGCGTGAGATCATAAGTTAAGCAATGGAGCTGTGAGGGCCATGCGGGGTCTTGGACGTGCATGCAGGATACGTGGAGAAACGGCGGAGACCCGAAAAAAATCCGGTAGCGAGTGTCTACCTATGCACGCTTGTGGGAATGAACCGGCTACTACTGTTGGAGCCGGAGTGAGAAAGGCGGAAGATCGAATTGCTATGTGAATGCTTAGGCTCTTCCGGTTCGGGATCGGGCACTTGTATGGCAGTCATGGAGATCTGTGACTGTTAATTCGAGGGTGAATGAACGTGGGTAGGTTGGTAGAATGGTGAGACTACAGTCGCAGGAGTTTGTGGGGAAGGAGTAGGTGACGCAGAAGCACGGAGGGAATCGTCCGAGGTTGCAAAGGGGTATGCATACATGTCTACGTCGTTCGCTGGCGGTGTGACAGCGACTAGTCTAGGTCTCGGTTTCGAGGGAAAGGTCGAAACATGATCGTAGTGCTTCAGGATGTCGGCTTCAGTCACGGAGAGGTCCCAATCGAGAACATCAAGGAATTCGCGTTCGATTCGACCAATGTCGCGTCTACCGAATACACCAGAACACAGAGCCCAGCGGTAGTTCTTGATCGACCAGTCGTTGAAATACTGTAGGTTCGTGTACGTTGAGTCCACTATCGGTGTAACTGGAGGTGGTATGAAGTCGAATACCCACTTTATTGGCACGTATGAGTGCCCCCAGGAAGACACGCTCGCAGGCCCATTCTGGGGACTGGATGAAGAGGTGTTGTTTGGCTCTCTTTATGTATACCAAAGAGACAAGGATCGCGGGTACCCTGACTTCGGAGCGGTAGACCACGTTTGAAGCGAAGATAAAGAAGGGATCGAGCCCAATCTTCTCTTTCCGAGCCGGAGCATCGCGACTAGCTGTTGAAGAGTGTCTCATAGCGTGGATTATGGCATCAACGGCAACCCGTGCCACGCATCCTGTGGTGATTAACTTTATCAAATCCCTCCCTCTGACCATCGCATGACTTCGCAACGGCGTCACTCACAAATCAAGTCTTTGCTAACGGTAAGCTCTAAGAGGTCGAACATCTTCTGAGAGTGGCAGCCGGGCTCTACGAGCGAGGCCTTGTGTAGTTGGACCATGGGTTCTGTTGGGTGGGCCAGGTACCGGAGGACGAGGGATAGAACCGACCACATCGTCAATTTTGTAAACGCGGACAAGTTCATGACCAAGCCATCGACTGAGGGTCGGCTCATAGAAGGACGCCTGGTCTATGTCCGCTAGACAAGATGTCGGGGTCACAATGACCCGCCAGACTCTCCATCCGTGGCACGAGGAAGAAAGATTATCACCTTCGATACCCGCAACGCAGTTGTGAAAGATTTAGCATCACATGGGTACCGTCCTTAAGAGTTTTGTGAACCCTATGTTATCATCGACCCTCCGCGAGTGTGCCCGCGAGTGGAAGAGAGAGAAGGATAGTCCGGGATCACAACCGCTGGGTCTGTTTCCGTGATTCCCCTTGACCCTTTTCTTATATCGAGCGCCAGGGTGGCTGCGCCGGCTGTTTTGGGTTTCGAGCGAGTGGGGAGGAATTGGCGGAGTGGCATTGATGGGAGGGGAGTTGCAGGCGGTCGGCTACGGACATTTCGCTCCGCCACCTGCATATCTCCGGGATACCGCCCCCTGACGATGAACTCCGTCTAAAGAGTTATGCTCTGTTCAGAACCCTGCTCCATTCCAACTCATCCTCAGCGTCACCTCGTCTCTCGCCCTATTTTTCACCATAAACAAACAAAACGCCCTCGCGTTCACCGTCGTTGTCAACCAATTATACCACCGCCATTGGGACATTATTACCGCCACCGTTAGACTCACACCATGGGCAACTGCGCCTCAACTAACGATGACTACGGGGCTACTGCCCGCTCAGCGGCCATAGACAGACAGATTGACGAGGATTCCAAGATCTTCAGGAAGGAGTGCAAAATTTTGTTACTCGGTACGTCGTTTCTCATTCAAACTCTCTAACCTGTGGTCAGCGTACTGCATCGGAAAGTCCGCAGTCCCTCCGACACAGGAAGGAGCCGCCGTTCTATCCCGTTTCTGGTTCTCTCTTGCCTGGGGAGCGGAACCAACGCTCGTCGACGTTGACCCTCTTAGCCGCCGATCGGTTTCTCCATTCCCTTTCAACCTACCAAAAATTCCCGAGTCGATGGGCTAACCATGGTGTGGCTTAGGGTCTGGAGAGTCGGGCAAATCGACCATTGTGAAGCAAATGAAGATCATTCACCAGAATGGTTTTTCCGACAAGGAGCGGGCAGATTACCGACACATCATCTACAAGAATCTCATGGAAAGCGCGCAGAGTGTAGTGCTAGCTATGAGGAAACTTGGCCTTGTTCCAGAGGAACCTATAAACCGAGTGCGTCGTTCGTGGCTACCTATAGCAATCCCCC
>Ga0307514_10002329_pt1 | contig 19997 bp, 22 predicted proteins | sample 16_EM_MG_FD_203088 | JGI IMG/M metagenome (GOLD analysis project Ga0307514, IMG submission 203088) | Populus trichocarpa ectomycorrhiza microbial communities from riparian zone in the Pacific Northwest, United States - 16_EM | ecosystem: Host-associated > Plants > Roots > Unclassified | place... | reverse complement strand
CCCCCCCCGCTGTAACAGGGCTCCAGGGAGCGCCAGGCTAATGCTCGGGGACTGGGAACTCGTGGACGAAGAACTCGTGGACGAAGGACTAGTGGACTGAGGGCTAATAGGTAACGTTTGCATACAGTGTAAGATACAAGACGTAGAGAAAATAACTGAGAGAGCGTGGGCGGGTCCTTATAGACAACAACCTTCCTCACCCATTGTATGATCCCATGCATTATCCCCGATTCCTCAATATCGCCCTGATTCCAGTGTACCGTGACACCCGCCCCACTCCTTCCTCCCAATTCGTACCTGGTGTTAGCGATGGTGCAAACCGCATCTTATATGCTGGAGACCTCGGCTTCCTTCCACGCTTGCGAACGCCACCCTTATTGGAAATCTTCGTTCTCCTGTTAGGGCTTGAGGTTATATTATCGATTGGATCAACACGGTCAATTTGGTCTGTATCCGGAGTATGATACCACTCATCATGAGTGAGGTCCTCCACAACATCTGTTGTTGGCAATCCAGCAGTAGCGCATCGAAGAAATGCCCATGCCTTGGGTATTGCGAGTCTTCCGAGTCGCCCGCCATCCAATGCCGCATCCACTGGCAAACAACGGTCCATGTCGCTTTTCAAGACATAGGCCGAGCTCAACGCAGGAAATTCGATATACAAGGTCAAAAACAAGTGGCTTTAACGTGAGCTCGGTCTATATCTTGAAAACTGACATGGACCTTTGTTCACCAGTGGATGCGGTACTCTTTCTTCACAGTTGGATGTTCCTCAGTATATATATCCATTTCTGCCCTCAACGACGCAGTGGTAGAAAATGTGTCTTGTCGGGCCCGCATCGTGTGGTTTTCTGGCCCATGTTGGAAGCTATTGACCATGCAATGGAAGGCTGTCGGAAGGCAGGCACCGCGTGCGCAGTCAGTGGTGAGCAACATACATGGCCGTCTTGCCTGCAGTAGAAATAATGTGAGCATTGGTGCTGCATCTCCGCCCCTTCTCCCCCTCTAGTTATTTCTCCTACGCCCTCCCTCAGTATTGCCTGTTGTGGCACCAGAGGATGTAGAAGTGGGAATGCAGGGGAAGGAATGAATGCGCCTACGGTGAAAGGTTCAAAGTCGGCAAAGGCGGAAAACTTGACGGAGGGAAAAAACACAGACTGTGCATAACAATGAAGAGCGCCAGTAAATATGCCAAGAGCCATTCAGTGTTGTGGCTGGTGGTTGTACTCGAGTACACGGCCTATGGAAAGTGCTTACATAAGTAGAGTGAGGCCGGTCCCAGACTCTATTTATCTTGGTTATGAACAAGCGAAGCATATTTATTTTAGTGTAGGTAAATAAGAGTGTCTGTATTGGTTTACCATGTTTATTATACATATTCTAATCAGGGCAAGATGTCAGTACTGAATTAAGGTCTGATGTCCCATGAGCATGCGAATTACAAGAACCACTGGCAGTGCTTCCATGTCTGCGGTCCTACTCATTGCAGCCATCCAACACCCATCGAACCATTTCCTCTTCAACGTCTTTCCCATATGGCATGCCGCCAAATCCATTCACATCCACCTCGTCAGTCCATCCTACCAAATCCCCATCTGTTGCAACAAAAAGGAATCCCGAACGGAATATATGATTCTGACCGCAGTTTTCCGGGTCTTGGTTTCTGTATTTTACAACCCAAAAAACTGGGGATTGCATACCACTCCATTTCCACCACTCATTAGCAGTCTCTACACCATACATTACGGTATTCTACTTACAGCATCGGCAATGCCCTCCAACAGGCCTGGATCATCATGAGGATACTCTAAATGAGTACTTATACCAGTGCGGTGCAGAGAGCACTCCAAGACTCTCATTGGAAAGAATGATGGAGGAGTAGGGATTGATCTGATGTTGTATAGCTCCGGGTCTGCGAAGAACACTCCGAGAAACAGAGCCCACCGCCTGCCAGGAAACTGCTTACCAAATGGTTCCATCTTGATGGCATATTTCGCAAGGTTCCACTAGGATTAGTGGGCATGAACCCCTCTGGTATGACAAGAGACGTATGACACAATATGCATATCTCGTTTCCATAACTGATAGTTGAGACCATCGAGTTTCTCAATCACAAGCTTCAGCTGACTCTTTTCGCTTGCCATTTTCGTGGAATAGAGAGAAAAAACAAAGTAAATAGAGAGGTAGCTGAGTTCGAAGAGCCGAGGGAAAAAAAATGAAAAAAATGCTGGCGCTTGGAAACGCCGGGCTCATAACCTGACAAGGGACGTATGATGATGATGTATTGTCCTTTGTCTTGTTCCTGTCCTCCGTTCGTCCCTCTCCACTCTAATGCTACAACCCAGGTGACGCAGTCGACTACCCAACATGGATGGGTCACATGACCCCGTCCTCGTATCTCCTCAACGCCAGGGACCATACATATCGCTGTCCTCAGTCCATACGACTGAGAAGATGCTCCTCCCGCAACCTCCTCCGCACACCGCTTCCCATCTGTTCTCGGTGGCAGCGGCGTTCGTCCCTGAGTAATTGCTTGTTGTGTCGTCCATGTCTGCCAATTTAAGATGAATTGCTCCTCTCGGAATCTGTGCTCGTGCTCATCGATACGCCAATTGTGAAGTAACTCCTCTGTTCCGACGATTCCATCTCTTGTACCACTAGCATCCGAGGGAGTGATTTTGAGTTGCCCCGGCACGCCCACCGGTACACTTGCATGAGACGTAAAATTTTCGCCTAAAGCCGGCTCCACTGTACCTTCAGATCTGCCCTTACCCTCCCAAGGTTCTGATTCACCAACTAGGCAAGGGCGTCTGGGACAGATATAAGGAAGTCGCCATTGACCTCCAGGCCGTAAGTCCCCTGCGGGGTTACATTGCTGGTCGTCAAAAATGGGATTACCAACTTTTCGCAGACTATCCTCTGGTGTGGGTTCCCTCGATGACGTAGAAGGCTCCTGAGGTATTCCCCACAGTATGTTGCAACAAGTCCTTCATAAAAAGAATTTAACTCTGAGCAATCGAGTTGCAGTGGAAAAAGACGTATAGACTCTAAAAAATAAAAAAATAAAAAATCGAGTTGCATACCATATGCATGCTACTATATGTGACATATTACTTAGTACGATCTTCCTCTACTAGAACTTAACAGAGTCTGGTACGAGAGTTACGATTACTAAGTAAGTACCTACGTAAGTGAAATCGAGAGGTCTGGAACAAAGTCTTTTATCTTGCCCCCGAAGCATATTTATTTTAGTGTAGGTAGATAAGAGTCTGGGCACGAGAACACCCGCCAGATTAGATTCTTTTGTACCTTTTTGGTGCAAAGTGCCCCACCTAGGTAATTGGGTTAGTCAGAGAACGTTCCAAGTTGCCTAATGCGGAAAGTTGGGCCAGAAGGACTAGTACCAGTAGAGGAGTTTCTCTTGGCTTACATAACCATAGCAGTAGATGAACAACAGCACCCATCACGGGGCCTCTTGGTCTTCTACGCATGCTATCGGCCCCTTCAGTATAGTCTATTATCGGCTCATTTAGTAAGTATTCCTCCATTGCAGAAGGCCCTGGTGAGATGGAGAGTCCAGCCCTAACAGAAAGTGGGTATTCTAGCTGGTCATGTTTAAGAGACATGTTAATGATGAGTATAAAATAAACAAACTGAATATAAATCGACTAAAACTAAATACAAATACACACGCTCGTAACCTTACCAACATTCATTAACCTCTGACAATACCGTCCTTTACTACGGGTCCTTCATTCGTCAACACAAAAAGCAAACAATCGATTAGACCCGAACAGTTCTTCATCCACCTCTCCTTATTCCTCGCCATCGTATTAAACACTAGCTCGAATATGTCAGACATCACAAACATTTTACCATCATACTTCACCATCCTCCAATACACTCCTGTAGTCACCAAACCATAAACATCACTTCTCATATCGTTATCCCATGCGTCTTTCATGGCACTACAATCTCCTTTATCTTGTTAAACGTAGGCGACGTCCAGTCTTCCGCAGCATGAAGTCTATTACCGGACTGGTGAAACCGTATACCAAATCATTGATATTGCTTCCTTGTAATATCGAATTGACTCGTCTGGATACCCTTCGGCACGGATATGTTCTACTATCCGCTTGTAAACCCTCCTTTTCACCTTATTTACCTCTCCGACGTTGTAGGTTGTAACATCCTATCGAGTCCTACCACCTCAATACCTTCAAGTCTCAATCCTAGTCTTTCCTCTGCATCTCGAAGAGACACCGCCGAATACGAAACCTGGCCTTCTGTTTTTTCCTTCGTATTATCGCCTGAGTTATCACCCGTATCATCGGCCATCATACACCACTGCTTTCTCTATGGATAGAGGCGGGTGTGGCGGACTAGCTTAAAAGGTGTGGAAGTCACTTTGCACCAAAAAGGTACAAAGATCTCCCAGACCCTGTCCCAAAAAGGGAGCCAAGCGTAACCTTCATTACCAACACGGGAAAGGGAATCATATCACATGCAGCGCGAGCTGTGTTGTGAGACGCAAGGTCAAAGGTTTTCAATGCCACGACGTCAGGGATGCAAAGGTTTACAATAATGAAGCACTTCCAGCACCGTTAAGAACCTATTAGAAGAATATTAAGCTAATAAATACAGGTATCAGTCATGAAGAGTCCGACATGTGCGTGAGTTGCGTGTGTCCATGCTGAGCGCATATAGATCTTGTGCCCCTGGAGCACGCAGGCGGACTTCACCACGCCTATCGTTCCTTCTTAGGCCGTCCCCGAGGTATGCGAGTGCGAGGAGCATTGCATGGAGGTTCTTCTTCTGAGCCTGAGTGGAGTTCAGGATTCAGTACATCAGAGCCAAAAATAATGGGATAGAAAATTAGTAGAATAGGTATCTCGCCAGGTTTGAATTGAAAAGGAAGTGGGTAGCTCAGGTGCAATCTAAGAGCAATGGCATGCGTGCGTTCTTTTGATAGTCATAATGGGTACAAAATTTGATGATAACGAGTTCCATAGGGGGTGTTTTTCTGTAATACGAGCCTCTGTACTGTAGGACTAGCAATTTGAACTTGATGCTGGCGAGCTTCAATTCGATGCCCATTAAACTCGGAGATGCAGTATGCTCTTATGTCCCTTGACCGGATGTTTGATCAGATGTTTAACCCGTATGGCAAGGGTAACCCGCCATATATAAAATAAAACCCATTTCGGGTATGCCTCTATTAGATGGCGATATTGCTGTCAAACGTAGAACCCAACAGTGCGCAAGAACGTACAAACCAACCTAGGTGAAGGAATTATTAGTACAAGTAGAAATGAATAAAAATACACGCTTTCTAGAAAACAAAGATACCGTGATATTAATTGTCGCATTACACATCCATGTGTGGTTTACCTATGTATGCCAGGTTGTGAATGGAGGTTAAGAGGAGCTTGTAATAAAATCTCTTATAGATGCTAATAAATACCCATCACGGGCAATGTAATATAGTTTCATAGTTTGTTAATTTCTTTATGTATATTATGTACCCTTATCATTATACACAATACATATACATGTGATTAGTAAGCATTTTCTATGGCTAAATGCATACGTGTCTTTATCCTACTGTAGATCCACCTCACATCAGTTATCCTTGCCATACCCAACCAACTCTACAATCTGAAAAACCTTGATCATCTATTCAATAACAACCTCTGCCATGTCTAGTATGTGTTTTTCTACCCCATCATATTCCTATGCTAACCTAGATCTTTTCATAGTGTTTCCAACTCAACTCCTGCTCCCTTACATAAAACTTCTTTGGAAGTAGAAGTTCTGAGACTGCGGAGGCCTCTTGTGAGACGATGAGGTCTATACTAGGGAATAATTGTGATCCGGAGAAGCCAGTGGATCGTGCCCTATTCCTACAACGTATCTACCATTGCTTTGAGGCCGCTCGGATAGGGCAACTTCCTCCTGTTAATGACATTTTCGGTGAGGACGATGCATCTGGGAAGAATATGGAAGATGAGAGCCAGGAAGATGATGAGCAAGAGATGGAAATTGAAGAGTAATATACTGGATGGGAATAGGTCTTGTTGCAGATTTCTTTCATGGGTTGTTTCTTGTTTTCCTAATACATACTGAGTTGCACACCGGTGCAATTATATCGGAATAGCTACATCTTCGACTGGAGCCATCAACGATTCGGTTAGGGCTTTTCATGTGAGCTGCACTTTTATTCAACCAAATTATCCAATAGCTATGTCGAGTTATAGCTCCTCCTCCTCATCCGACGATGCTTGCAATGACCCCGTTCTGGCATGGCATCCAGACAGCGCGAGAAGGCAAGCAAAGAGGCAAAGACTGGCTGCTGCTGCTGCGCGTGCTAGGCCTTCCATTTCCAACCACCAACAGGCAACTGGCAACGTCCCAATGCTGTGGGATTTGACAATTTATGTAAATAATTATTTGGGTTGCTGGAACAGGAATCAAAGACAATTGTCTGGCAGATAGTATAGCTTGGCTTCAAAATATTTTGCAGACTGGGGGATTGGATGGAGATCTAGCTGCTATGGGATTTGACAATTTGTGTAAATAATTATTGAGATGAATATTACAAGCAAAACAATCTTATATTCTCAGATATAGTAGTCTCTTATGGCTGGCAAAAGTTATCTTATTTTACTAGATATAGAAGCATCTCATAGGTGGTAAGGCGTGCCTATATTGCTCTATATATAGGCATCTCATGGCTGGTATATAGGTGTAACGGGGACCGGGGACTAGGAACTCGGGAATAATCCCCAGGGAGCACTCGTGGCTATGACTGGCTAATGGACTCGTGGGCAAGGAACTCGTGGACAAGAGACTAGATAGTAGCAAATGTTGAAGTCGGTTATTTCTACTATTATGCCATTCTACTGTATATTGTTCTTATTACATGTATGTTACTAATCATATATTTCCTAATCGCCTGACTGACAGCTTCTCTATTAGGTATCCTTATTTGCTTCATTTTATTGTAGAGTAGAGTACATTTAAATTATGACAGTCTACCACACCAAACTGAAACACAGAACAATGCGACCCTGCAGTCATGGTATTGCCAAAGGAGGGGTTGTGAAACCAGACTACGTAAGTACCGTAGGGTGGGTGTTCTCCGTAGTTTCCCCGTACCTACATCGCTCACGTGGCAAATCCTCCACTCTCTGGCAGATCACGTGCTGAGTCGCCCATTTACGGTATATACCGTCAATCTCTCTCAGCCCTCTCCTAGGTACCTGTGCTGAGCCCTGTAGATATCAGGTATTATCAAGAAACATGTTTCAGAGTTTGCCAATGCTGTTATAAGCAGAATGAGGCTGGACTGTGGCCTACTGTATATATCAGCGTTTCATTAACGGAAGAGGGAGATCTCTCCTCACAATATACACAGGTAAAAGTTATTTACTCATTATCTATCACACCTTCTAACAGTATGTACGAGACAGTATTTACCTTACGATGCGACATACAAAGAAATCGAGGGATTATGAGAGGAGGAGAACCTCCACGCCCTCATTCAAAGATATCAATATCCAACAACATCAATATCCAATAACATACTAATCTCAGTAACCTAATCTTGGTCCTGCTAATCTTGATGTCCAATTTTGGAAAGCACTTCTAGATGCAGCCCCCACCTCAATCATCCTCTTACATCGAGCTGCCAAATGGCATCTCTTGGTTTGGTAACCGGGAAAATGGAGCGGCATACAAGAGTCTCTGGACTGATTACTGGAACGCCGGGTATCGGCAAAACTTTTTTCTCATACTACTTCACCTATAGAATTCGGAAGGGCTGTCGTTATTAGATAGTCGAGCTTATTACCCAGATGGAAACCACATGTTGATGTAAGCCCAGCATCGGAACGCTACTCAGCAAGACAATTATTGGTTACGTATACCACAGATCTCGACATGTTTGATCGAGATGGAAACCTCCGAAAGGTAGAAAGTTGAGAAGATAGGTAATGAATATTGCCCTTACAATCCATATAATTAGTGGTACACATACATAATTAAATATTAGAAACCTTACATACCTTTCTTTATTTTGCTTCTCAATTGATTCTTTCTCCAACACTAAACACCTTTTCATATATTGCTGCAATCCCTTGCCCCTTCGGGGTTTATCTTCATTAAAGGCACCACTTGATTTAATCTTGCTTCATAGGAATTATCAGCAGGAGTGGTAGATTGACCATATTGAGGGCGCGTAGTAGGTTGGCCATGGGCGGTGGGGGTGGAGAGGCGGTGGGAGGGGCGGCGGAGAGGCAGCGGGAGAGGCGGATTTATCCATTTCCATTAACATTGGTACTGGCGGTGCTGGTGGTGCTGGTAGATTGGATAGCTGGTGGTGCTGGTAGATTGGATAGTTGGAATAATAGCTGGTGTGATAGCTGGTGGGATAACTGGTGGGAGAGTGTGGAATAGATAGCTGGTGGGATAGGTAGCGTGGAATAACTGGTGCTGGTGGAGCGTGCGAGAGAGCTCCCCAATCAAACAACAAATACAGTGTCTATCCACTCACATTCACCCAGTGCGCCGCAACCGCAACGCGGAGCAGCCTCTCTGCGCGTGGACATCCCCCCTTCGCCCACATACCTACACATGCACAGGTGAGATCCACCCCCCGACCTCCGGGGATCGAGCTCGGCCCGACGGCAGAGTGCTTCAAGCCGCCATCTTCACTACTGAGTGAGATACGGTAAGTTGCCCACGCCCTCCCTCTCCAAAGCCATGTCCGGCCGGCATCCACCACCACCACCACCACCGCCACCACCACTACCACTACCACCTCACCAGCACGCACCCTCCCATCAACACCCGCCACCATCCACCTCGTCCCCCGGCAGCTCCTCTTCCCACTCCAACCACCACCCTCACCCTCACCCTCACCCTCACCCCCAGCACATGCAGAACATCTCCACCTCGGACCTCCAATTCCTCTGCCAGACCCAGCACTCCCTCGGAGTCTCCCCCGCAGCCTCCTCCCCCTCCCCCGGCTCATCCAATTCCAGCGGGCTATCCCTCGACTCCAATGCCCTCACAGCGCTGAGCATGCATTTCGATGGGTTAATGGCTGCAATCACCGCGCGTATACAGACGGTATGTTATGTGTCTTTGTATTTGTATCTGTATGCAGATATTGTGCTAATGGGAGAGAATGCCACAGCTAAGTGAGCAAACCCGTGCATCAACACAAGCTACCCACCGCCGGTCGAGCCATGTGGTGGATCGAGCTACGGTCGAGATTGAAACCCTAAGAGACATCCTACGGCAATGTGACGAGTTGGAGACTGAATTTCTGAAGATCAAGAGATTGGGAGAGATGGTGAAGGGTTTCCGGAAGCGGGTAGAAACTTTGGAGAAGAGAATGGGACGGTAGCAGGAGAGGCCGCGCTACAGAGTACCGTATAATGCAATGGCCTCATATCGTACAATACCCCCCATACCGACAGGCACCATTTTGGTTGTTCACCAGCAGATATGGTTATTTTCACACATTACAGACCTAGATTGCCCTTTGGCTTGTTGATATGTCTATACTTTCTATTTCCTTTTTGGAGTAGGGTAAAGGGTTGGTTGGTTTTCATATTTACAGGTGGGCGCTCCGGATTGGCTTCTTTTAATTTTGGTACCTTTACGCGGTTGACAGTACTTTATATACTTTACGAATGAGAGTTATGCCAAAAGGTTGATGGTGACTCAATATTATCCAGTGCTCTTTAATTGTCTTTGCATCGCCATGGTGCATTCCATAATTTCCACCTTCACTCGTAAATATTCTTATTGAAGAACCTATGCACCTGCCTTCCTGCCTCCTTGCCCACGATCTTACTGATATCTGCCTCCTCCAAGTTTGCGAGCTCCATCATGTTTTCCAGCTTCACCATGATATTCTTATAATTCCTGACTGTGATCCCCGGCACTACCCTTAGCATGTCCTGTGATGTTTGATTGTATATATTCATTACATCCTCGCCCTCTTCTAGCCCTGCCTGGATAGCCTTCACCTGATCTGGTTCGCCCAGGTTCTTCTTTAACTCTTCAAAGATCTCCGCGGTCTGATATGGTGAACTCGACCATATAATCCTCAATTTTGGGAATGCAATTGTTAAAAGCACAAGTTTTGATTGGAGGTCGTTATTGTTGATGGTAGAGCCGGTAGACATATCCGCAAATGGTTCGAGATTAAATGACTTATTCTGTTCGAATTCGATGAGTAACATGGGGTATTTGTAGTGGTTGAACATGACTTCGCATTGATTATACAACCGGCCATCTCTGAACGAGGAAATCAAGTCCTTGATAGATTTACGTTCGACGCAAATGTCAGGGGTGAGGATGTAATCTCCAACTGTAAGCATTAAAGGCACGACGACCATATTGCGGCCGTGGATGAGAGATGGGAGAGACGAGCGGAACTCCCGGACGTCGACGAGGACTCGAGGAGGGTCAGCAGTCGCTGTGAGACGTCCACCACCGGCAATTCGAGTATTGACGGTGCGAAGAAATTGCTCTTGTGGATCGGTGACGCCATGACCATCGGCAGTGAGTGTGACCGCCATAGCCTGCAGTCGGCATTGTGAATAGGAATGCTAGATACTGAGGGTAATGGGGAAGGGCGGTGGGGTAGTTACACTTTTCTCGCGAATCAACTTAGTAAAGGCATCCTTCTCCTTGCGGACTGCGCTGAGATACTGACGCTCTTCCACTGAGTCACAATAGGACATGAAATAGATTCGTATATTCCGCTGATCGTGTGAGCTCCTATATACCTATGACCGCCGTGTTAGCATTTTTCAATTTCTAGGGGTTCGGAATTTCACCTCTACTCTCCGTACAAATGCCGCATCTGGGTCATACATGATAACAAACCGAGGCCTAAGCTCTTCAAGTAAATGTTCATCATTATCACCATCGTAAGGGTGAACCACCACCAAGTCCTTCAAATCGAACAACACATAGTAATCCTCCATATTCTCCATCGGGTCATCTACAATCTCCTGCTTAATGTCCTTCTCCAACTCGTTAGGTTGTATACTAGTTGCTAATTGCGTCACATGGCTAGAGTCGTCATCTGGGATGACTATAGCGCCCCCACTGGCTCGTGCTGGGCCAGCTGCAGCTGAAGACCCCCCACGCACACGTCTTCGTTTGTTCGGAGGGGCCCGCCCGCGATGGAATTCCGGCCCTCGCTTCTCAGCAGGATTCTGCTTGCTGTCCTGTTCACTAAACAGTGTAGCAAAAGCTTTCTTAGAGTCTCTCTTCCAGTGGAGATATGACCGCAGTTTCCTCCTCAGCATGATAGCCGCAGATGCTTTCCCCTCATCTTGAGGCTTCTCCTCATCACTATCGTACCCCCTCTGAAGTAACCGCTCATTCATGTGTTGAAGGTACTCCTTTAATTGTCTGCATGTTGCTTCGTCACTACACATTATCAACGTGACTCCATTGGATGTATCCATTGGTGCTGCATTTGTATAAAGATCACGTTCAATCTCCTCAAGCACTTCAGCCAACACCGCCCATTTCGGCTGTTCTTCCAGGTGTGGAACCAGGCCGGCAGGTATCCCATCAGCTGCACCCTCATCTCCTTTCTTTATATCCCCTGTGTATACCCGTCTCTTTGCTACAGTGAATATGGTTTGCGCAGCGTCAAGGAAAAGCCATGGAGCCTGGGTTTGGCGTGTTGTACCTGGCTTCGGCGCATTGGCTGCCAATAGATTCTCCAGACCTCTATTAAATGTAACACAATCTTCTGACAGGAGAGAGCTACCATTAACCAATTAGATTTGCATAGATCACGTATATTGGCTGGGGGCATACTGTAAGAGGTTTCTAAATTGCGTTAAATCGGAAACAATCTGCCTGGTTTTATAGCTGACTCTATGCCACACAGGGTCCAACTGTCTCCTGATAATAACATCAAAGTTCTTGTGCAGTGCGCTATCCACACTCCAGTCCTCCAGCTCCAGATGCTGCGAGTTTGTCTTTCTGAGTTCAGATATTGAAGCCTCAATACATTCCAGGATTGCGGTTTGAATCTCTTTCATTGACTCCGTCATTCCTATCTCCAGCTCCACTACCTCTGGTTTTTTGGTCTCCAGAGACTTAGAAACGGTAATATCAAAGCGAGGCCAGAGCATATTCCGCCGCACGAAGAGATTGCGCATCATAGTAGCTAGCGGGGAAAACCCCGTGGTGAAAGGCTCTGGTCTATCAGAGAAGGCCTTGATGAAACCATCCTTGTTTTTTTGTCTAAATATTCGTATGATGAAAGCTTCAAGGGATGTTGCAATGACTCTGCAGGTGCCGTTCAGCCTTCTGAGTAAGTGAGGCCAGGGGGTCCAACCAACCGTTCGGCATGTAGGACAACTAAACCTGTGATAGTCTCTGGATTTATCAAGCCTTCGTGGTGTCAAGACCAACCCTAACATAGACCAAGTAAAAGGGAAAGTTGGACCCACTCGTCAACATATCCACCACTAGTATCCTCGAGGTGATTGAGAAAATGCCTCCCCTGGCATAGAGCTTCTTTCTAGATCATGTGAGTAATTCACATTTTCTAGAGGTAGGATCTGAGTCATGTACCTGGTGCCAACATTCATAGCATCTGTGTTCACTATAGACAAACCCCTAGCTTTTGTGCTTTTCGAGATGACAGCTTGCTCCACAAGACCTACCCTATGCTGAGTATCAGGCCTACGAGTCCAGTTGGACCTCAAACATACTATCACCAATCCATTTATTCTCTCTTTCGTCTGCTCCAATAATTAGGACCAAATTATCCCCTGCTGCATCGTAGACATGGAGAAGATTCGTGATGATGCGGGGCACCCCGAGCCCACGGGCCATGATGACAAGACCATCTTCCTCACGGATTTCTCTGAATATGTCTTGTTGGTAGGCCTCATGATATGTTAGCCATATGTGTTCTTGTAAGCAAATACTTCAGCTCCCCTACCAATGGTAGTGATAGTTTCACTGGCGCCGTAGTGGACATTTTGTAATACGGGTTGACTGTGGGTTGACGTGACTTAGCGCGTTACATACCCACGTGAGTTTACTATCATATGCACGTGATGTCTTATCGATAACTCTAAGAGTAAGACTCCAACAACTGGAGATGGCTGTGATAGCTTGAACACGAGTAATGAGGTACCAAAAAAAATACAACTTCTATTGTCGACCTCAACTAGTATATCCATACCGGCTTTAGTGTCGTTCATTTTAGTAACCCCTATCCCCCAACTGCTGTTCTGTATATTCCCACAACTTATCGGCCAGTACGCCATCTTGGCCATACGCCGAGGGTGTACCCTTCTTCATCACGGGGATATAGTAGGATCCTCCGTCCTCCACAGTTATTTGGGGCGATGTGCACAGCCCGATTTGGTTGTAGCTCCCCACCTCCGGAGAGACCGTTAATTTCTTCATTGGCCACGCGAAAACAGGACCAAGAAAACCCAAGGAAGATGTAAAAGGGACATATAGGTCTGTGAAAACAACACCCGGATGACAAGAAACCGCAATAATACCATGCTCACCATATCGTTTTGCCAGGGCTTTGGCGTGCAGAATGTTTGCAAGTTTGGACTGTCCATAACGGGTCCATTTGCTTGAAGTGGCAAGCACAGTATCTGCAAAATTGATTCCTGACCTTGCCCCCCTATGGCCTTCTGAAGAAACATTGACAATCCGTACACTATTCCTAGGCGAGGTTTGTGCTGTCTTTATCAGAGTCGGAAGAAGCAGCTTGGTAAGGAGGGCATGACCCATGTGATTTGTTCCCCATTGGACGTCGAAGCCATCCTTCGTGAGTTCGGAAGCCATGCCCATGACACCGGCGTTGTTGAGTAGGATATGGAGCTGGGATTCTTTCGAGGTAAATTCATCTACAGCTTGCTTGATGCCCTCCAATGAGGTAAGGTCGAGGTTGAGGTACTCGATTTGAGCATTGGGCACCAGTGCGATAATTTCCTCAATTGCTTGACGCTGGTAGTTTAACACTTAGCTTGCACCCACAGGTAATGTGCAGCACTAATCGATATAACTTACAGCCTTCGGCTCTGTCCTGGATGCCATATACACTTTTGCGCCATGGCGGGCAAACTCCAGAACGGAGTTCCTTCCTAGACCCGCATTCCCTGTTTCCGCTCATCAGACTGAGGATTCCAAAAATGCAAGATAACGAACCTCCAGTTACGATGGCGACCTTCCCAGTCAAATCTGGAACATCTGTCTCTGGATTATATGGGTTCTTTGTGGCGAACATATTTGATACGTTGGTTGGTAATTTGTTCAAGATGTTTCCGAGGATCTCTCTGTGTAAAGGCCAGTGCAGGCACACTCTATATACCAGTGCTGCATAATCTTGGATAAGGGTGATCGTATATTGGCAGGCGCCATTGGGGACCCATGGCACAGGCGAGGTGGGGTGCACGTGGGGCTCGGGTTCAGCTGCCAGCACTGGTGGATCTTGTCTGCGCCGCCGTAAGTCCATAGCAGGCTGTCAGTAGTACGTTAGTTGAATTACTAAGTATCAGACAATGAGGCCATGGATATATACTGTAAGATAGTTGGAACCGTAACGGCGTGAATTTGCAGTTGCGCTGATGAGCGCCCGTAGGTCCCGGGGCCTGTTTCTGAACATGCCAAAAAATTTCGTACTCCCCCTGCAATGTCAGGTGCATACTTGTTGCATATTTGTTGTACAGTACCAGTATTTGTATGGCAGGAGAGGCGGAATTACCCTGAATTATGATGCACATCGTGGGAGAGTTTATCAAAAACAATCTCCATACCCAGATAACAGACTCAAGTGCTTCAATAAGCCCTATGGCGTGTACTTGTCCTCCTTAGGGTCCTATCAAGTTATAACACAACATGCTCTGAATATTTTACAATACCGGGAAAGAAACGGGGAAGAACATCATCCCCCACATTCTATGTATGCCCGATTCTCTCTAGTACCTTCTCCAAACCCAGTGGCTCAAACTTGACCCTGCTCTTATCCTGTCCCCAAACAACATCATTCCTCAAATATACCACCAACCCCCCAACCCCACTTGCGCTCCCTGTAATCCTAAACAATGGCTGCCCCGTCTTGTCATCTGCCCTTCTCAATGGTATCAACAAGAGGTTGTTCTCCGCACACCAATCCTCAATCGCATCTCTAAAAGACACTTGCTCGTTCGCCTTCGCTGCCCTAGCCTTGTTCTCTCGTTCCCGTTCCCGCTGCTCTTGCTCCTTCTCCTTCCGACCCCTGTCATGTGCAGACTTGATAGGTCGTGCGGGGCCCGCTTCGGGGAGTGGTAATTCCTTCTTTGCCCGTGCAGAGCCTGGGCCAAGATCCATCGCATGGTTGATCATGTCTAGGCCCTTATCGAATTCGCTTCGGACGAGAGGGGAGGCGCGGATGTCTGCTGGTATCACTGTTTGCCAGAACTGATACCACGCACTGACTTCTCCCAGAACCACACCATCGGAGGTAAGCCACATGTGTAGCGTGTTCAGCCACTTTGGAAACATCTCCGCTTGAAGAAGCTGGGCGAGGGTAGATACCCTGAAGCCGTCTTGCCACCGCCAGAGGGTGTCGAGGGGGGATAGGTCCTGCTCTGCAGGGTTGACAGTGAATTCCGTCCTAAGGAGGAGAGCGAGGCGGGGGAGTAGGTGGCGGATGAGGAGGTTTTCGATGATGGGAGATCCAAAGAGTTCAGTCCATTCGGGAAGGCCTTGAATTGGCCCAGAGGCGAGTGGATGTGAGGAGAGGAGGGCGGTGAACTTGACTTTGATGTCTGTTAGGAGGGAGGGGAGATGGGTTTGTGCATTGATGTGAGGCAACCATGGGAAGATCCAAATATGGGGAGGTGGGGTTGGGGCAGAGCGTTTTTTCCGGCTGCTACTGCTGGAAGATTCCAACCGAGGGTTCCAATCCGAAATTGCAGCTTTGAGCTTTGGCATAACGAGCTGGTCGAGGACGTTGGCATGTATGAATGGTGGGAGAAGAGAGCCCCATGCCTCAAGCAGGGTTAGCACTGGAGATGGGTCATGCACGTCCCATTGGTTGTTTACCGCAGACCGGACTTTGGGGAGCCAAAGGTTGTAGATTAGAGACTCATAGGCAGTGGCAGATTTTCTCGGGCGGTCTAGATAGCCCCGCTTGTTATAGCGGGCTTCGATTTCCTCCCTACTCTTTATCTTGAAGAGCGGTCGTAGGCGCAGAAGTAACTCCGTAAGATAGAATGGGTCCGAGGTCGGTATCCATGTAGCCATGCATTGTTTGAACATGGGTACTATAGCTGCGACAGCTATCTCTGACAATTTGTAAATCTCCACTTCATCCTTAAACTGGAATTGGAGGGTCTCCAGCTGCTCAACAATCTCTTTAAAGGCTTCTTCTTCCATCTGCACAGGCCCCGGTCCTTTGTCAATATCAATGCTCTTCATCCTCCCTAAAAGTTCTGCCAACGCCGTCAGTCGTTGAATTTGCTCCGTTTGTTCATCCACGTCCTTCGTAAGCTTTTCTACCTCCTGATCTGCATATGCCTTCTTATCCTGCAAACCCTGCCATTCTGCTGCGAAACTCTCTAAATCCCGCCTCGCCATTCGCGCAATCTTCAATTTTTCCTCCTCCTCAGGTGAAATCTTCTTGGCTTCAGGAGCTGCTTTTGTAAACAAACCAAAAGTGGGATCAAGTACCCTTGCTTCTGGCCCTGTCATATCAACAATGGACTTCAACACACTCGGCACCTTCAGTCCCACTGCACTCTTCTCGATCTCCTCCGCTGTCTTGAACTTCGGCATTTCCTTCTTCCTGCTGACATGGACCGCTCCCCCAGCGCCAGCAGCTGCAGCACCCTTCTTCTTAGCCCTCTTTGACTTCCGCTCCTTCTCGCTATCAGACTCACTCAGGACCTCTCCTCGCAGTTCAGCAGCTCGCCGTGCCTCGGCTTTGGCCTGCTCGGTCTTTTCCTTGATAGCACCGACACCAACACCCTGAGGACGAATTTTGACTTCGATTGGTGCGAGAATACCTTGCCCTTGGGTACCGAGACCCTGCCCGGGAACGTAGCCCATTTTGGCCATCATTCGAGCTGCGAAGCTATTGGGATTTACATTGGGTATAGGTGCTTGAGCATCGCCTTTCTTTTGCCCCCCTCTTCCACGGGATTGGTGCGCAAAATCAGTGAAGGATGGCTTTGGAGCAATGAGCGGTGGGGCTTCTTGCAGTTGTGGGGAGGCAAAAAGCACGGGTTCGTGGAGCCGCTGGTGAGCTATGGAGGAGACGAAGCCTGGTCCAAGTGGCGACTCAAATGATGGCAAGGGAGGTTCCGTAGACCCAAGTCCGCGATGGTCCACTCCGGGAGTAGACGCACCGGGGGCGACTTGATGGGGGGTATTTCTTCCATCTGTGCTTGTCCCTGTGGATCCAGTACCTGCCCCGAGCCCAGCTTTGGTAAACCCGTTGAATAAACCTGCCTTCCTCCCCGCCCCTCCGAGTGATCTTGCAAGACCTAGTCGCGGCCGCTCTTCCTCTTCCGCATTATAATTGTCTTCCTCGTCTTCTCGATACCCTGCCCCCAGCCCTAGACCTCGACGACCCATGCTACCCACCCCAACGGCACCACCTAGTCCAACATGACCTGCACTTTCCTCTTCCTCGTCCCCACCATCTCCTGTCCTCCTACGTAGCCCAGCAAATGCACCTAGACCCTCCTTCGCTTGCTCCCCCTCCTCGTCTGACCCATTTTCGTCGTCCTCCCCATCTTGAACCTCATCATCACCAACCATGCTACCACCATTTCCACCGCTTTTAACAAACCCCATGCCATGTGCTCTCAATGGCTTTCCTCCCTTTCCCCAGCGCCTCCCCCGAGGGCCACTATCCTCATATTCGCTATCACTCGCAAACACACCTAGTGCAGCATCATCCCTGGCTTCCTGGCCCGTACGGCGTCGCTTTCGCCGGTGCCAGGATTGGAATTCACTGGCTTCATCAGGACCTGTTGGGTCGGTGCCGTCCTCTTCAGAGCCGCTGGAGGAGCTATCGCTGTCGTAGGCGTCTATGAGACCCTTTTTGCGGGAGTGGGTATTACTTAGCTTAGGGAACGACATCGTGGTCGACGATACGGAATACTGGCTGTTTGGAGTTTACTCTGCTGGTTGCCAATGAATACTCGCCTGCCTCTACGTGATTAGTCACCCTCGAAGAGACCACATGATATGCCGACCAGTGTCCAAATGGAGACAAAACGGGTATCCAAAAGTAGTCTCGGCCCCCGACCCTCGAGCTTGGCAAAGTCCAAAAGGAGTCAATTAACAAAACAGACGAAGGGACGTGCAGGTTTTTTCCGTAGGGCTCTGTTCATTAGAGAATTTCCTAAGAGTTCGAAGAGCGCAATAGTTTAGCTGTCAAACTAGCAAGCTCAATATACATATATATATCTTCACTCTCGCAAATCAGCGACAATTCCTCTAAATCACTTACAGAATGCATGTAGCTTGGGTATGTGTATGAGGCTCTCTACGCACGTGTAGTTTAGTGCTCATCGATAAGCGACTTCAGCACTTAGCAGTTGCATTCCAGAATGACCCTCATTGACTGCCCATCATGAGTGGGGGCTACTACGACATTGATGCCATCCTCACTGATGCCCAGGTATTCCCGCCCATCAGAGCCAGATCAGACCCCAATTGACCCAATAATTTCCAGAAAATTCCCTGCACCTTCAACATCTCAGTCCCAGGCCTCGGCTACCTCGAATCCCCTACCCTCCGAGACCTCTCTGCCGGCAGCACAGTCCCCCTTCCTCTCTGGATGGCCTCACAGATCATCCTCGCCCGAACGCGAAATACTACCCTCCTTGAATTCGACGTCCCACAGGCACTTTCCCCCCGCGTCATCAACGCACTCAAAGCCGACCCTCGTTCAGTGGATTTGAGGGTGCTAGCTACACATTTCTACGGACTCGGGATCAAAACGCTGGAATTGTTGAGTGATGAGGAGCAAATGTGTGATGTTCTAGCGAACAGCTTCAAAATTAGGGCAAGGGAGGTCAGCGACCACGCGCATAATCCCAGGGGGGCGCTGGGTGAGGGGGCAGATTTCCTGAGGGGATTAGATGAAATGGAGAGGCAGGGTGAGTACAAGGCCCCAGGCTGCATGGAGGGGGGGGGATGAATGAATTTGCTAATCGGGAATGGGGATGTAGTGTTTAGGGCTGCACATGAGAGTGCGAAACAGATGAAGGCGTTCATGGCGGATAGGAGTGGGAAGAAACATTGAGACTCCGAAGAGAGTAGGTAGTCAACACTATCTTTTTCTTTTCTTCCATTTGTTTGATCCGGGAGTAATGGACGTTAATATGTGTCACAATTGAATAGATATTGACGATTCACAAATCGTTCTCGTGTGTCCAATAACCGAGAGGGCAAGGAGTTCATGACAACTCAATACGGTAATAGAACGCCAGACCAAGTCGGGCAACGATTCACAAGCTGCTTGTATGTGCTGTATAATCCGTGATGTATTATCTCTCTGCAGCCTCGGCCCACGCCCGCATATATACAGTATCTCTCCTATCTATGGCGATATACCAGGCACGAGACTAGATATACTAGTTCCCCGTCCTCCCCTTCCATCACAACTAGTTTCTCCCCTCAGCTCCTCCTTCCGTTAGCTATAGCAAGTTCCAAGTACCCAACCAACCAAAACACCGAGTCCTCCGAGATCCCACGTCTTGAATACATTCTAAAAGGATACGGGGTATAATATGTCATGAATGCATATCCTAAGGTGTTTGGGGTAAATATCATAAAGGGACTCTAGCAGGTCACCAATGAACTGGTCTGGGGTGTGATTTGCTGAGAGGTTCACATAAACATCGGATGTAGGGGATATACAGCGGATGACATCCGCCTCATAGCCTAAGGCTCCCTTCGGGGGAAAGGCGTATAGACTTAAA
>Ga0307514_10002328_pt1 | contig 19998 bp, 23 predicted proteins | sample 16_EM_MG_FD_203088 | JGI IMG/M metagenome (GOLD analysis project Ga0307514, IMG submission 203088) | Populus trichocarpa ectomycorrhiza microbial communities from riparian zone in the Pacific Northwest, United States - 16_EM | ecosystem: Host-associated > Plants > Roots > Unclassified | place... | reverse complement strand
GCTGCCTCGGGTAGGTCAGATATTGGTATCCCCCCCACGGTTAGCTTCGTGAAGCCCCACTGAACCCAGGCGGGGGAGAACTCCCTTCATATCCGTGACCTCCCAGGCCCTCAGTGCCTCGCCCCATACTTCATGATTTTTCCGACACCACCTGGTCCACAAAAAACCAGGATGAGTCGTCAAAACCCGCCTGACTCCTTCCGCGTCCTCGTCAGGATGAGACTAACTAATACACACCAGCTTGAGTCCCCTTCGCAGCCAGGACACCCGTACTTCATGGCGGGACATCCGGGACGAACCCTCTTGTTTCCCTTTGACCTTTCGGACCACATCGTAAACCTTGTTTCCTGTTTAACCTTTCGGACCCTCTGAAGACTCCAGCTGATAGGGTCCCTTGGTCTCCTGTCCCGCATCGACAAATCCCTTGCCCCGTCAGGCCAGCCTCCTGGCTCCTATTCAGGACTGTATGTGCACGAGGGGTGGCCTGTCATCCTAGCTAGCCCTTGCACAACTGGGCTGGGACGTTACCCCAGTAGCTAGGACGTCGGCTAGTTTTACGACGTAGACCAGGTGGTACTTTTTCCCCTCTTCAGTGTGCGAGTTACCCCTCACACTGCTTCCCACCCGGGGGGGAGAGTCAACTTGTGTTGCACCCTCCCCACAGGTAGAGTGGCTGACAGGCATCGTGGACCTACGAGAAGTATGAAGAACACGCAGCTCAGATGGGCAGCATCTTTTTTTTTTCTTTAAAGAATCATTAATTGCAAAGTTCATCCTATCTAGAATATGGCGATGGACTGCAGCTCCGGGGATTCCCAGGTGGCCTCTCTTTTCCTCTCGGGCCAGTCCCTGCCCTCCCCATACGATATATCTTCGCCACCGCCTCACACCACAGATGGGCAGCATCAGTGTACGGACGGCACCTCCAAGAGCTAAGAGAGATAGCGGAGAAGATACTCCAGTCTTAACCTGGAAGGGGACACGCAAATGAGGTGGATGAAAGGTGGACGCCAAGGAAAGGTGGAGATACAAATCGAAGAACTGGACGCAGACGGAGTGGAGGAATGGACGGATGGGAGCAGGATGGAAGGGAGAGCGGCAGGGGCGACGAGAAAGAGCGGGCCATATCTGGGAAGCCTTGCCACTGTGGCAGATGCGGAGGAAGTGGGGAGTATCACTGGCATGGTAGTATTGTGATGCACCTGCGTTAGACAGCCAGGGAGTGATACGACGGATACAGGAGCTGAAATACTCAAAGCCCCGGTTATGGATGGAAGAAACATTGGTGCCGCAGATGGCAGAGAGGCCGAGACGGTTGATGTTGGTATATACGAGGGCAGCAGGGGGACGAAGGAAACGAGGAGGTAGACCGAAGGGCGAAACAGTAGGACCTGAGGAGGTATGGTTGGCGTAAAGAATGCACAAGCCTGACATCGCTACACCGGCAGGCATTCGGCAAGCACATCCAATACTGTCTGGAAGACAGAAGACCCGAGGCGTGCTTGTGGCGGGTGGACCCTGCAGAGCGCAGCGCATCTACAGAGGTGCCCATGGATAGGAGACGAGATGGGAATATCATGAGAACAGGCATGCGGGGGCGAGGAATGGTGCGCAGAGGTGGTGAGGTTCTTGGTGTAAATAGCGAGATGCGGGGCGGGAGGGTGACGAGGTTCTGGGGAAAGATAGGATACGTAGATAGAATGGGGAGAGCAGAGAGACTCCCCTAGGCGACTAGGGAGCTGCGGTCCATCGCCATAGTCTAGATAGACTGAATGCGATTAATGGCTCCTTAAAAAAAAAATTCTTCCCGTAGGTAGCCGCCTGCTTCTCTACCCAGTATGAATGCCACCACCTACCAATCTCGTCATTCCTTGCTCCCAACGGCATCTGTCACAGATAGCTGGTCCATAGAATGGTTAATCTATTGTGCATACTGGGGTATGGGCGGATACGTGTATGTATGATGGGTATTTTCTTTGTAAGGAATCATTAATCTCATTCAGTCTATCTAGACTATGGCGATGGACTGCAGCTCCCAGGTCTCCCCGGGGTGTATGATGGGTAGACACAGCTCACCAAGGTGGCCATTGCATTTGTCCATCACTACAACCAAATGTACAGGAGGATGAGCAATATATAGGGCACAATTCTGGGACCTATTCCATGTTCTTTAGCAAGATGCTGAGCTTTCGCACCTCATCGTCAATTTTTGCCTCACAATCGGAACGCAAACGCAATTTCTGCCTCTCCTCATATCCCTGGTTTTCGCCGGGGAAACGGAAAATTGAGCAGCAATTCGAACCAGATCCAAAAGTACTCGGACGTTTTCGTTTCGTAACATTCAGCCAGTCCTTTCTCTCCACAAAATTACTTTGAAATATAGTCATCCGCTGATATTCTCAATCGCAGCTACTGTATACTCTCGATATAAGAATATACCCCCCCGCGCCCCCATACGAAATAAGAATATTCTTATTTTCTTTATTTGTTCCGCTACGATGGATGCATTAGCAAGAGTACCTGATTGGGTAATGTGTAAACAACCTAAGTGACCTACCGGTACGTAACTTATCGGCGGTATAACCGCTAGGGCAAAACGTGATCACTGGGTGCAAGGTTTGAAGTCTGCGGCTGCCATATAGATTTCACCATGACGAACAATGGGATAGATCTGATATGCCCCATGATCTAGTGTAGCAACTTCATTGTCCAATTTCTTCATAACATCAATAACATCATCACCAATCATCCGAAATTTACCCAATTCATCAATTGTCCGCCGCTGTTCTCGTACCCGCCACTCTAGCCTGACGTTGGCGTTGGCCGCGATTTAATCGGAGGAATCCGCCGCGAAATCAGAGTATTAGATACTTTCATGTAAAACCTTATTGCATATGCACATCGTTGGTTGCCTCATTGAAGTGGTTGTTTCGCACTAGACCAGAATAGGATGCTGGCCAGTTGCAGTAACTAAGGGTAGAATTGCTGGAGGCGATCTGTCATTTACTTTTCATGCAGCGCTTGAAAGTACTTCCTCGTGCATGTATGTAATCGTCAAAAAATATGTTTCCAAACCTTCGAAGATGGTTGGAGAGTAGTAAGAGAGAGTTTGTGGAGTGAAGAACCTACCGGTTGCACGTGGAGGACCCTGGCCTGGTGCACTCGAAATAAGGAGAGGCTTGGCACAAGAGTCCCAAACGGTGCTCAACTGAAGAGATTATGGGAGAATTTGGAATCGATAGCGAGGAGTGGTTGAGCGATGATTGTTCTATGATCCAAGTAAATCGAGAGCAAAGTAGAAGAGGGCAGGACTGGTAAGCATAGAAGTACCTTCGGTTGCCACGTGCCTGCCAGGAGCATGTGGCGGGGGTAGAATCTCCAGTATACCCCAAACTATGAGGCTATGCACTAGAAATGCGGGCTCGGATGCAGCTTTTCTTCCCCACGATGGGAGAAGTGTTAATTGTGTTACGGGATTAAAGGATCTGATATGCATAATGTACAACAAATGTTTCATACCCTCAGCAAACGGTTTTATTTCAATGGCCTGGAAGTGGTCATGACGTCGACTTTGGAAGGTGCTCGTAGCTTCGCGTGTACACATAGAGAGGGCCATGGCATAACAGCAGTCACCTTTTGTAACCAACAACAACGTGTCTTTCAAAGCGAAAACTTTCCTCGACGAGGTGGTGCAATATAAAACTATATACTGGACACATATTAGTATACATCAACCTTCAGAGGGAGCGGGATAGTGGGATCGATTCTCACAACTCCCTGCACAGGCAAACAAGATCTCCGAATATATCTATACCTACGCAGATAGTACCGAGATCTCGCCCACTCCTACTGTCCACTCGGCTCTACACAGCCAAGATCTATCACAGTTGGCAACGTGGACGTGGACGACATAATGGCTGACCCCAAATCCTCCTTCTTCACCTTCCTCCAACGGAACCTTGACCAACTTCGATGCCACCGCAGGGCAAACTTTAAAACTTTCACCTCCTCTCACCAGTCGCTGTACCTCGCCCACGAAGAACATCTCCGAGTGGAACGACGCATCTCAAAAATAACCCTCGGCTACTCCTGGGAGCACCAATACAAAGATTGTAGTACCAGTTCGTTCGCCTCCCCATGGGATGATCTTCGAACCCTAGACGCCCTCATCGATCCCCCAAAATATTTACCCGAGGATAGTGAGTATGGCTGTCTGAAGGATTTAATATATTTACGCAAGTGGATTGTGCGGGAGGAAGAGGCGTTGGTGAGGAAGTGGATTAGAAATGAGAGCTTACGGCTGAAGGTGGAGGAGAAGATGGGCTCTGCGGAGTGGAAAGCAGAGAGGGAGAGGATCAGGGCAAGTGTAGAGGAGGGTTATGATTTTTGGATAATGCATATTCCCTTGATTACCCCACTTCCAGGCTTAGGTCGATGGAGTTTCGAGCGGGTGGATTGGTTGGACGTCCACGGGGATAAGGGGACAATGCCTTGGGGAGCTACGAGGAGAAATGGATATCTAGGGGGCCAAGGCTCCGATATTACAGGAACGGTATTTTTAACTGATAATCCGGCGAATGACGGCTTGGTAGTCCCGGGGCTCCAGACTGATGGAGTACCAATGAGAACTGAAGAGAGTCCCCTCAGTGCTGAGCTCCCGACCTTTGGTGCCCGAGTTGAAGAGGCTCATGGATCTAAGGGATCTTCTGGATATAAGGGATCCGTGGAATCCAACGCATCGACCTCCGGAGCTAAGGACTCTGCAGATGCAAATGCATCGGAGTTATTGAAAAAATCCAAGAAGCGGAGGAATAAAGGGAAAGGCAAAGGGAAAGGCAAAGGTAAAATAGCATCCTCAGCCGCTGCCACCCTAGGCTCAGCTGCCCTCACTGATTCCTCTCCCTCCGCCGGCGCCACCCCTACCACTTCTGATACCCCGAGTACCTCTACTGCTGCTACCGCTACCCCCCCTCCCAACGGCTCCGTCTGCTCCACCCTCCCCAGACCTACTACCTCACCTCCCCTAGCCCCCTTCACTCCTCACCCCGGCACCGCCACCCACGGTCGCCCCGATGAAAAATACCGCAGGTGCCCCGGAAACCATCCCCCTACCATTGTCTGCACAAGTTGCTACACCAGAACACGCATCGAGCACCTTGAAGCTATTGACGTCTGGGCTACAAGGGAGTATGGGAAGAACCCATGGGAGTTTGTAGGGTTCTCCGAGACGACCCCAAACTCGGGTGTGATGGGCATGGCGACTGGGAGAGGGGAACAGCCATGGAATAATAGAGGGCGGGGTAGGGGGGTGGGTAGAGGGCATGGCAGGGGGCTAGGGAGAGGCTTGGCTTGAGCTAGGTTTGGACTGTTACAGGCTCGAGGAATACAGGTTGGATATACGGTTTTTTGTGGTTTGGATTTCTAGATTGGGATGGAGAGGCGAGGGGGGCGGAGAGGCAGGTGTGGTATAAAGAGCACGGGTGACCTTCGTTGATGTCAATTGGGAACTTGTCATGGAGGGGGTACTGGAGGGGAATGTATATGAGCAAATAAACATCTAAGATCTACATGAATCAGCCATGGACACTAGGTCCAAGTCTCGCCGCTACCGTATCTCCGCCGAAAATGGTGGATAATCGCATGCGTGCCTGTAGCATATATACGTATGGGGAGGTTTGAAAAACACTCGTTACTGGAGTAGGGGTCACATGTTCGATCTGTAGGGTATACAAAGTCGGTGGTAGCTTTGGAGTGTTGGCCGTGCGGTGCACGTGTAGTGAGTTATAGAACTTAATCTCCAACAGGAGATCTTAGTTTTTTTTGGGCTGGAAAAATGCGGGGAATGATATTATACTCTAGGTGTAATCCTGTCTGGACCAGGGCTGGAGAAGGGACCAACAGCTTCCCACCCATGTCAAATACATGTGCACGGCGGCGGCTCACAGATCGTCAAACGCACGCCTAGTAGCATCATACTAGACTTGCATAAAGCCATACCTATAGGTACTGTAGGTATACATAGATCTAGAACCTCCTGGGCGAAGGTAACCTCCGTGACGTCGTTGCAACTGTAACATGCGCGGGGCAAAAAGATAAAGCGTGGCCTCAAATAATCTCGAATTTTCACATGTCAAACCGCCCTCCCACCCCCAATCCCCCCGCCCCCCACCTCCCCCCCGAAATGCACACTTGGAAGTCTATTCCTGATGAATATTTGCGGTAGGTATCCATCTATCCACAAACAGGGGCAGTATGGTTTGAATTTTTTATGATTCTCAAAAAAGAAAAGAAAAGAAAAGAAAAGAAAAGAAAAGAAAAAAAGGGATAGAACTTTGATGTAACTATTGGGAGGGAGGGAGGGAGGGTAACCGTAGAGAGAGAGACGGGTAGAGAGATATATATTGGGCAAAACCAATCCCCAAACTTGGTATAATAAATATGCAAAGCCAATCTCGCTGGTGTACCTACTAACTACCGCACATGGAGTTGCGAATATGTGTGGTTGCTGCTACTGCTGTCGTATTGCATCGGTTTAATCACAGTCATGACCCAGTTTGTTGTGGAACGTGATTATGTGCGGTAGCCCGGGAGGTTAGAGGAAAGGGAGCAATATCGGGTGCCTATGGCTTGACATGATGGAGGCAGCATGATGGCTGCCTGTTTAGTCTCGATCTGGGCGCGGGGGGGGGAGAGGGGGGGGTAGGATGCAGCAGTATCATAATTCATATGTAAGGGCACCAAAACGACAGTTATAAGTAGTCAGTATTTCGCTATCTTGTTGTCCTCGTCCCGTGTCAGTGAGACAGTGCCTTCTTCCCTTGTGGTAAGTTTGGAGCAAATTCGCATGCCAGAGAGGGTACTGTAATTTCACCAACAAAAACAAAAGGGTAGTTAGTCAATCTCGCTGAGGTGTCTTCAATCCTAAGCTGTCGTCGTTTAAAAAGGGAAACTGTGTGGCCCATGGGGTAGGTAGGTCACCACTCCATAAAACAGTTCGGCCTCCAGCGTAAACGCTGGGGATATTTTCGGGATACAATACATGGTCAGCCTCAATGCGGTTCGGGATGCACATGCGGCAAAACGCGGTTGTGTACTTCCAAATGGGCATGTGGTGGGACTGGCCAGCGAAGCATTAAAAACCCGATAAAACAGAGCTCGCTCATGGAGTGCAAGTTTGGTTAATGTGACGAGTGCCAACTTGGATAGTATCCCTCACTATATGCTGGTTACTGTACAGGAGGCGTACCTGCTGTGGAGCCTGATTAACGAAGGGCCTCATCTGTTTGGCTATCAAGAACACAGAGAGGGGGAAAAACAGAAGGAAAAGCAAGGCAGCCAGCTAATCGAGCCTCACGCCCAGAGGAAATGTGACCAACAGCCGAGAGAAACCATACTCCTGATCCCCCAGGGTGCCACTCTGTCACTTTAGTCCCACCCCGCCCCAGGGTCTACAGTTCCCGCCTGGCTCGCCACCCACTGCCTCCACTCCCGGCGGACCGCCGCCTGCTCCTCTTCGATCGCTAGCCGGGATACCTTGATACCCTCTAGGTCAGCCCGATACTGAGCAATGACAGCCTCGGTGCGATCGATGTTGGCTGCTATATTCGCTGCGTTTATGTAGAGCCCATTCTCCCGCCTCCGGAGGAGCTGTGCTCTACTCTTTTCACAGAGCCGTATCTTGGTGTGCTGTAATGAACAATCCGTTTGTAACCGGACCAAGGCTTCCTCACTGGCCTTGTATCGGAGGTACAAGTCGGGGCGGGCGGTGAGGACACTGGCGGGCATAGTGGTGGCTGAGATCTTGAGGGAGGACAGAGGAGTCTGTGCACAGTCAGTTAGTGCTTCCCAGACGCTACCTAGTTAGGGGCTCAATCTCGCACCCTTTTAGAGGAGTACTCAGGTGATGTGCTACCACAAAATTGGTACCACTAGTATGGGTGGGCCGCGGAGGAACTCACTGTTGTGATTCTTCAGGGGCTGTGTTTGTGTTTGTTTGCAAGAAAACCGACTTGCCGGATTGTCCGTTTGGTGAGACGCAGTAAGGTCGGGCTATCCGGGTGGGCAAGTAGAGCAGCCTACCTAATATATATATAAGGGCAGCAAGGGAAATTCCAGAACGAGGCCGGTGGGATTGTCAAAGCGTGCATTGGAATCTCAAGTTGGTGTAACGCCCCCCCACCCATCGATTGTGGGGCTCCAGAATGTGCAGGAACGTCTGCTTCACAACAGGAAACTAGATAGAATGCTCTGGCTCTGGACATGTATACTGCACGAGACCGAGAGGCAGCGCCAGAGTCGATCAGTGTCCTGTCGTGATATCTGCCCGCAGGGTTGATTTTGTAGGTTTTCAATCTACGGGAGGGCCCTCGAGCTCGGCATACTGGACACTAGCCGGCAACCCAGCTGGGGGCAATACTGTAGCAGTCTGCCTGAGCGTGCATCCTCTGGAAGGTGTTGGCTGGGGGCTGCTACCCATCCATCATCCAGATCTCTCTATTTCACTTTGTGCAGGAGGAAATTCTCAATACGGGGAGACGCTTGCATCCGCTCCCCTTTCAAAGTTGTCTGATCGGCGTTGAGCCAGCCTCGTGTTGGATCCTCACCCTGCGCCAGTCTGGCAGCCGCTCCGACTGCGATGCCTCAGCCACAAGTTTATTCCCCAGAGTCAATACCCATTGCTGCATGCTGCGGTCGCGCCGGTGCTGAGATTCCCGTACTTTTGTCTTTTTGAAAGTCATTAGTCGTACTCAGTCTACCTAGACTATGACGAGCGACTGCACCTACGAGTAGGTTGTCCATCCCAGATTCTCGCACTTCATCGAATTGTCATCCCATTCAAGCCACCCCTTGAGTAACTTGTAGGGGCGAGGTGGAACCTATAACTGACACCTCATCGGGCGCTCTCCTGGGGAGTGAGGATTTGAATATACAGAGGGATATGGAGAATCTCACCGGGTGGATATATAGTGCCAATGTCTGAATGAAGTTGCAGGAAAGAAGTATTATACTCACTTTGCCCGCAACTGTAACAAGCGGGTGTGGCAGTCATGGGCGGACTGCCCGCGGGCACTCTGACCTCCTCATGTGTAATGGGGGAGAAGTGCGGTTTTGTACTTTTTGTACTGCTGGGTTGAAAGTGCGAAGCCCATATTGTGAGCATGTTACTAGCACAACAGAGGGCTAGGCCCACCGTTATTCGCGTCTGGTTATCGCAATCAAATGAGGCCTGGCATACCAGGACCTGAAACTGAGCACTTCTTTAGTTAGGTAGGTATTTCCGGAGAAGTCAGCTATATGTATCTGGTCAACCTGCCTGCCAGTTTCATGAATCAAAAGGCCGATTTTTTGCTGGCACCGACGCTGGTAACTTACCATGCTTCCTAGACGTTATGCTACTGGGATGCTAACCACCCATGTTGCCTGGGACCGAGATCACCATGCCCCTCCATGCCTGTAACTAGTTTCCTTACATCTACTAATATTTACCAGACTATTTGCCAATATGTATACCCTATATAAAGTCCCCTTGATCCCGATATGCGTCAGGATCTGTATTTTTTGACATAATTTGCTGTATTTTACTCCTTCTCTACACATGGTAGGCCGTTGGTCCTGAGACTGGGCCCACATGTATTATACATCATATTCAAGGTATCTTGAGCGCCACAAGTTCTTTCACGCCATAATTCAATCATGTCAATTTTTGATCCATACATACTCCAATCCCTACCCTCCATCCTTTGATACCTCACATATCAATGCTTACCCAAGGACGGCACTTGCATTTGACTTCAATGTATACACTACAGCTCTCGTTTCAATTTGAGCCCACTTGCATGATAATTCGATGTTTTAACAATTAAATACCGGTACATGCATTCCGGAATTGCGCCACATCCTGGTAGTGCACCCCGTTAAATACGTTGGAGGCAGGCAAGAGCGGAATGATATGCAAATAGGAATGGCAGGCATATAGGAATGGCATGCAACATCCTAACAAAGTTGCTTGGAGGTCCAGATGTAGGTGCAAGCGACGTGGTGAATAAGGCATATTTGGTAGGTTTGCTAAGTTCTGTATCTGGTCCTAAACAATTCAGGGACCAAGTTCCAGGTTATGCCTTTAGGGTGCAGGCCTTGACGCAGCCCACTCATTTTAAAGGCCCGATTAATATGGCTATCGAAGTCGCTAAGGAATTCCGCACCTTAGAATAGTACCCCCTTTCACCTACCGTTTTGGTGGTATTCCGTCCCAGGTGGAGCCCGAGAACCTTTGATTGAATTGGTCTTCCGTTATTACCGTTGCTCGATTTGTTGTCCGGCTACGATCAGTGCGAGTTGGATCAGTCTAGCATATGTATATATATTATATATATGTAGCCAGGATCTTAAGAGAGCTATCGAACGAGGGGATGTTCATCAGAGAGACTCACCTTCTTGGGGCAGCAAGCTCATCAACAGGGGTCTTCGCCGAAGGCTGCCCAGCATCCACAGTTTCAGCCTCCAGGACGCTCTTACGTGACTGTCAAACGTGCGGGGCGTGAGGAGCGATGATTCTAGAAGCGTATCGAGTTCATTTCACCCCATAGAATCCCAAATACGTACAAAGAAAAGCACCCACTCAAATAAATCGGTCTGGGCATGAGAACACCAAACAAACCAGCCATGAACGACAAAAAGAAGGACATAACCCACAAATAACTAGCGCCTGCCTCATATCCCATCCCCTTTAAGAATTTCGCAGCCCCCTTGCGAACAAACCATCCATAAAATTCCAAACCATCTCGGTCAAAATTTACGTGGGACCGGAGAAATTTGGGCAGTATTTTATTTTTATATTAGCTATGGAGCGAACGATCTAATGGTTGCCGACCTCCACAAGCACCCCATCACCGACCCCTTGCTGCCCCAAGAAGATGAGTCTATCTCTCTGATGAACATCCCCTCATTCGATAGCTCTCTTAAGATCCTGGCAATCTTCTTTTCGATGATTGTGACCGTCCCAATCGCCGCGACAGAATCCTTACTACTCACCAAGGCAGTATGGGAATCGAGATTACCCCCCAAACCCAGCTATGTCGTCGGATAGGATCCGTGGTTGCTATTGGGACGGTCAGAATCATCGAAAAGAAGATTACCAGGGTCGCGGCGATTTAGTGAGGACATCCCTCAGGAATGCTAGCTGCTCGTTCAGCTTACTTCGAGCCTCTAGCTGACTTAGCTGAAGATCCTTCATCACCTGAGTAACCTCGTCAAGTGTTTCTGGCTTGCGATTAGAGCTTTTCGCAGGTTCCAACCTCGGTTTGTGCTCTTCTCGTGGTTGTTTGGGTAGAGGTTTAACTGGATCATCGAAAAGCAGATTTAAGAGAGCATTCGAATGAGGGGATGTTCATCAGAGAGATAGAACTCACCTTCTTGGGGCAGCAAGGGGTCGGTGGAGTGGCTTGCAATATTCTCGAAGAAATAAATGGTGAAAAAGTAATATACAAGCCTTCTAGGGAGGAAGAGAAGCGTGCTAGGGAGAGCTGGGATGAGGGGGACAAAAATGACGCTAAACGAAAGTCTTTTTCACCGGAAAATTCCCCCAAGATCCTAAAACGTGACAAACCTCTGCGCCAACCAGCCTATGAAAAGCAAGTGGAGAAGCATGATGAAAAACCCCCGCGACCGCAGCATGACAAGATGTGGAGCACGCTCCGAGAGTCGGTCGACATTGGGGAGTTGAGCAAGAGGACGTTGGATGCTCCAGTACCAGGGGTTACGGTTAGGGAGTTGTTATCCATATCACCAGATCTCATACAGCAATGGTTCGGAGTGAAAAGAGTGCCGCCGCTAAAGGGCAAAGAGCCAGATGCACATGCCTAATCGATCAAGTGGAAAAAGAAGCTATATGCTTGTGCTTCACCGAGATGCAAAGGTAAGGTGGATGAAATTGAGTTTGAAATGCAACTACCAATTGATTTAACGGTAGATTGGTCAGTAGGGTCAGTGAATTCTCAAAAGACGAAGGCATACGGAATACGCCATGAAATAGTTGTAAGTGTGGGAGGTATTACAGCAAGATGCAGATTTTTCGTATTGGACAACCTCTCGCAGGATATTATCCTAGGCAGGCCATGGGGAAGGCTTGTTAGGGCAAAACAGTGTTGGTGCACAGTATACCATCGGTGTCTAGGCAAACCTGGCACCCAGTGATCACGTTTTGTCCTAGCGGTAATACTCTCCAACAGGTTATGAGCCCGGTGCGCATGGAGCACAAGTTCGATTCCCTGAGAGAGCGCTGGGACAAAGGAAGGGTATTAAATGGTTACTTACAATGATATGAGCCTCAGCCGCCGCAGTTTGATGTTTAGTTTATTGGCCCTGAAGAGTTTACCAGGAGCATAATTATTGATTTGATCCCTGTGTGCGGTTTGGGGGGAAGTGTTGGTCCATCGGTGTCTAGGCAAACCTGGCACCCAGTGATCACGTTTTGTCCTAGCGGTAATACTCTCCAACAAACAGGACAGTAGAGATGACAGGAGTTGTTTTACTGACTTGCTCCAACTCAAATTAACCCTACCGCCAGGAATGTCCGCCAAGAAAGCCAATAACAATCTGCAGAAGCATGGGTCTTATTGAGGTTGAATATGTAGGTATGCAGTGTAGACAGCGAACCAGCTATGCGTCCAATGAAGGAGAGCTTTTCAATAGTAGAGGCGAAAATATGAGAGTGAGCGAGTGCGTGTGTATTGCTTGAATTAATTATCTAGCAAGTATTATGAGCAGTATTTATACATGAATCTGGCCGCCTGACGACACCTGTCAACGCATAGCAAAGTGTAAAGTGTAAAGTGAAAAGTGTAACTAGGTTAGAAACAACGGAGCGTACTAGGCTTAAGAGTGTTTGATGTAATATGTTCAACAGGTCTAACTCCCAAAGACAAGGACCCGTAAGCGAACTCGGCGACAACGTTATGGAGACGATGAATCCTCTAATGAGGATGACCATGAATCATCAGGCGGTAGTGGTTCTGAGCAACATAAGTCATTTGTATTCATTGCAGAGGGTACCGAAATAAATAAATCTCTACTTCTCAGTTCCAGGCTCCGATTTACAAGATATTTTGCCTTAATGTATGAGGAGGAAATCAACGACATACTTGTAAAGGTCCTGGGGAAGACAATCTTAAAGGAAGAGCCTGCGGACTCCTACGACCACGCATATGAGAAGATTAAGAGATGGGGGCGACAGTGGCAACATGAAATCCTACAGGCTCTAACTAAGCATGTGAGTTTTGCCTCAATTCATCCCCTTCTCTTTAACTTAGACACTTATATTTTCTGCTCGTATTATGCTGACTTCGTACTAGGTTAAGGGCGTATCTCAAGATTACCTCAATCTTATAAATATGACTGAGCCTGAGATACGGGAATACTTGCATTTGAATATGAATCTCTATTCCTTGAAATCCATCTTCCACATTCTAGCTCAGGATGTCGATCTGGATAAGATATTCACAATTCCGGCGTGTGAGCTATATTGCACTATGTATACCAATATGTGTTTTTATGTCTGGCAAGTGAGGGTTAAAAAATCAATCTCAAAATATCAAGGAGTCAGAAGAGCAGGAGCTTTTTATGCGCTTTCGTCTTCTTGCCAGAGAAAAAATATTCGATAATATTCTAGCTGAACATATTCCCAGACCCCTACTGAAGCCTGTCTCTAAGAAGAGGACTAAGGTCAGGGAGCTTACTCCTCTTTCGACCTCAGACTCGAATTTTAAGGTCGTTGGTTTTTCCCCGGCTGTCACATATGTTGCAACTCAACTTGCACGAAACTTTGACCATGCAGCACGATCTTCCTAACTATGCCAGGGTGATCAGGATGCTCTCCACCCTCAAAGTCCACAGGCTCGCACGTTCAACAGAGCCACATGGTTCAACAAGCTGGAGCCATTTACTCATATGAAGGCAGCTATGACGATGAAAACTCCCAAAGTCCAACCGGAACAGTACAAGTCCTGGCTACACAATACTGACAAAGCCAGAAATTCCAGAGATATATACCTCCCAACCCGAATATCCCTCCCAACCCAAATATACCTCCAAACCCGAATATGAATCAACGCACTATGCAGCATAACGGTTCAGGTCCACATAACCAACACTCAGAACAAACCAACCAAGGATTCCCTATGCCACACCAAGGACATCAGGGTCAAGATGCACTCCTCCAACAAGGCATTTATCTCCCGAATATCCCCAACCGTTCAGCTGCAATCCCGCCTATGGAATCTCATCAGAGCAGGAAATGCTAGCATCACGTGACCTCGAAACTGAAGTCATAGCAGGAGCAACTAATATTACTGAGTAGAAGTGTGTTTGGTGTTTTCGGTTAAATCTCTGGTTCAGGCGCTGAGTGGCATGGCGGAGCAGGGTTGACCTTCTCTGGGCGATTTTATCTGCTCCGGGCTCAGGAGCAGCCGGAGTAGCTAGCGCAGTAGAAATCTGAGGAGTTTAGTTCCAGACCGGTTTCCTGATACCAAAAAAATAAATCGGTCTGGGTGCGAGAACACCATCTGACCGGTTGTACCGTCAGACACTGCATACATAGAGATTTGTTGTCAGAGATAGCGCCAAGAACTACGATACCCCATTAGGTACCCTTAAGCATGAACCTGGTATAGTCTCGGCACCAGACCCTCAGAGAGGACCTGGTAGGTATGTAGAGTACATACATAGGTGCATGAGACGGATGGTATACCCTGGCCTGGCGGCCTGTCAGCCATTAGCTTGTTGGTACTGTACTTACATATGTATCTAGTAGTAACAACCATTCTTACAGGGGTCAAAAACTTCTCTAATGGCGTCCGGTGGCGTGTGGGTGCCGTCCGGGAGTGGCGCAATGCCTCGATACCTACCGTACTTCAGCCCTAGGTAGATACGGCCAGATTTTAGTACACACGAGGCGAAACAAGAGCTGAGATGCATGGCTGAATGAGTTGGACAAGATATGGAATCAACGATATGCATGTAAGAAAATAGTACAGGATCGGGAAGCATAACGAAGAGGGGTGTGTGGTTGGTGCATATGTTCTACTGTATGGACCCTGAGACTTACTTTGTTTTTTTTAAGAGTCATTAATCGCATTCAGCCTATCTAGACTATGGCGATGGACTACAGCCTCCCAGTTGCCCAGGTGCCTCTCTCAACTTCTGGGCCAGTCCCTGCCCTCCCATCTATCTACATCTATCTACATTAAGCAAACGCCCAACTACACCTCATCCCCTCCCCCGCCGTCACTGCCAAAACCGTGCCACTGCCTCACATCACTCCTCGTCTCTGCCCGCCTGCTCCCTGGATCGCCCTACTCAATCTCCAACCCACGGACACAGATACAGGTGCGCCGCATTCTGCCGGGTCCACCCATCACACATGCAGCTCGAATCCTCTCCCTTCCCCATCTCCTTCAGCCACTGTCACTGGGGCCCTTGCCCATCACCAGATAGGTAGAACCTCACAGCGCCACCCTCGACCACTTCAAGTGGTGTGGCGCTTTGGTATGTAGCACTCTGAGACTTGCCCTAGAACTAAAGGAGGGGCCACTCCATGGCTGCCATGGACTGAAGTGGCAGGTCCCTATTATAGGTATTTCAACAGCTGTTTGAGTCTATTGGTCTGCTGGGTAATACTTCTACCGAGAGGAGCTTGGCATAAGGCTACCGGTGGGCGTGGTGGATATTTGGTTGCATGGGTGTGGAGATTTCCGGAAACAACACACCTCGGGGGGTGCGGGGCTGGTATACCACTCCGAGCACTCATGGTCGCGGTGTTGCTTGTGCTGGGCCTGTATGATCAAGGGTATCCAAGCCTTATTGACATCTGGCAAAGATTTACAGCCAAAAATTCCACGGAGGTTCCATCCACTTGGTCCTTTAATCACATACTCCCAACTACACTGGGTATCTCTCACAGTGGCCCTGGACACTCATATGAGGGGCAGGGACATATGGGTGGCATTCTGGCCTCCGGGTAGGTACCTCTGGGAAGCAAAGGAAACTGTGTTGGGGTGGTACAATGGTGGTAGCGAGACAAGTTTTTCAGTGACATAAATTGACTAATGAGACTCAAACATTAAACTCCCCATCTCCGCTCATAAGAAATGGCAGGTCCAAATATCAAGAGTTGGCAGATGCTGCATAGATCTTTTCCATCTATATGGATATTGGAGGCGCATTCCCTACGCCGAGTGCTCGTCCAATCAGAGTTTTATATGGTTGTTGAAATTTCTTTCATTTTATTTAAAAATACCCATTACTCGTGTGCATCCCTAGTACATAGGTGTTCTCGTGCCCAGACTCTCTGCTCTGCCAAGACAATTAATATTGGCAGCGCAATTTTAGAGTCTGGGCACGAGAACAGTACATAGGGGGGATACGACGAGCCACTCGTCGGTAGTCAATCAATTTCCCGCATTGAAGCTATAAGGTTTCACAAAAAATAAAAGAGAGTTACCTCTTTGAGCAAAGGAGAAAATACACACGGTTGGAGTTTCTTTCATCAGCAAGTTGTATATATAAACCACCTCTATTCTCCACTTGCACCAACATATTTCACCAAGCTCTCGTGCTTTCATTCAACCGCGCATATACATATACTTCACACATAGCACTCCAGGAAAATATATTGCACGTTAGCACCCCTTGGCTACGATGCATAGTAAGTTCTTTTCTTCCCGATATATTTGCCCACCCTGCTAATCGCTAACAGATCTACCAAATATCGAGCCGAGAAAGATCCCCAAATTTCCCTGGGCTTTCAACCGGAACTTCTTCACAGCTCGGGCCTTGAGAGCTGCACATATTGCCATAAGGGCTACCACCGAGCCCTCCCTACCAAGCAGAATCTTCGCATACTCCCAGACCCTCCCACGAGGCTTCCATAACCGTGGCAGGCGGCAGGGTGCGGATAGCCAGTCACTCTTCGCAGCTCCAATTGTATCTGATCGGGGCAGGGAGCGAGCTTGGCCTACAGAGCGAGAGCCTGTCACACACTCGGCAGGGCACCTGAGGGGTGACTTCCCCAACTACCCAGACAGCCCGCGGGGCAGCCCTACCGTCACCTGTGGGGATCTCGCCAGATGTGCGGTAGAATCTGAACAACGGGAGGTCCGAGGACTCTCCCAGGGTCTTTGCCTTGATGGTAGCCTCCCGGGTCCCACCTCCATAACACTACGACCCAGTGGGTTTGCCGCTGGTGCACGGATGATGAACAGGGCTACTGATGATTTGGCAAGGCCTCTCGTGGAGGGAGTACACCAAATCCCAATTGGCCCCAATGGTTATCCCTTGGTTGATGAGCCCACAGCCAATCCCACATTTCTCTCCGCACCGGTGCACCCCATTGGCAACCCCCCCGAAACCTTACATACATCAACGCTCGGGTGTGAATCCACCCGGACGTCCCTTGCACCTTGGCCTGCACCAGCATCACCATCAGCCCTCCCACCTTTCGGGGCTGGGACAGCCGCCTCTTGGTGCGATTCCTTGGAATGGGTCAACTTTTCCAGCTATACGCCTGCTGGTCGGGAGACCGACGATAACCCCTCCAACACAAGTTATACTTTATCAACTACCCCTGCCTACCCCCCTGATATCGCTGGTTCTCATGACCCACTCGAGGTCCCACTACAAATACGGGATCACACACCGGCGGACGGAGTGGCGGCCTTGTGTGAGCAGTATCTCCATATTTGTTTCTTGCAAATGCGAGAACCCATGCCAGATGGAGATGCGAGGCCCTTCCTCAGTAATTAAGCTCTTAACAAGCGGGAACAGTACACTCTTCACCAGTGGGAAACCCCCCCAGGAGTACCTTTTTTTTTGCGAAAACCATTACTCGCATTCAATCTATCCAGACCACGGTGAGAGACCACACCCGACCACCTACGATGTAGGTTATCCCACCTCAAATCCGTTCCCGCTCCCGCGTCCCCCAGCCAAACACACCAAGTGACGAACGAGAAACCCTATGCCTTTCTCAGCGCCGGAGGAATTCCGCCACCTCTCGCCACCACTCCGGGTCTTGCCATATCTCTTCCTCCTGTTTTTTCTTTCCCGAAACTATCCAGACTATGGCGAGTCTCCTCTTCCTCCCTCCCCCTGCTGTCCCCTATCAATGCCTCAGATGAGTCCCATTCTACGTCCATTACCATCACATATCATCTTATTTCTTCTACCTGAAATTGCTCACCTCCACCTGCGCTCCCCTCGACCCCTCCATCCATCCCAGCTCCACCTCTGGGTCAAGCTCCCGTCGCAAGATACCCTCCGTTTTACCTCAAGATTGGCGACCATATACTGAGGCTGCCCACCTTATCCTCCTTGTCATCAGGGTGTCCAAATCCGGTATGGTGGAGCGGGATTTTACTCTCTCTGCTGACGCCCCCTCCATACTCCCACTACCCATCTTCCCCACTCCCTTTCCAGCCGCCTCATGAATTCGTTGCCAGAAGTACCTACTTTCAGGCGGCATATTGGAGGTTGCCGGAACAAATCCCTGTCTCACGTCCATGCGACAGGTCGGGTATTGCTTCAATCTTTCGTTCAGTGCAGGTTGGGCATTATGAATCTGAGCAGAGCGGATAGACACCCCAATCATCGAATCAACCTCCAAGGTGGCAGAATCGAGGCTTTGACTTCCAGTTGCTCGATGCCTCTGACTCTCAGGAACCGGTTTCAACTTAGGATAGCGGAACTGCTGGTTGAAGGGCCCAGGAAGTAGCATGGCGGAGAGGATAGGAGCCTTGCCGTTTGTCTCGAACACGATACCCTCCTATGCTGCAACAAGCACTGTCAACCCTCGACCTCCCGCCCAGAACTTTCTGACAGGCGGGGTAATTCCAACCCCGAAACTAGCACCACCCTGTGCCCCAACCCGCCGTGGGGCTCATTTTCCACTCCAGCCACACCCAAGCCGGATACGCGAAAGCCCGGGAATGACTTTTTTTTTAACATTTAGAAAACCCATTTCTTGTATGCATCCCTAGTGTTGCGGCATACATTCCTCGCCCTTGCTTGTCTTATTTCCTACTGAGTTATACCGTCGTGTCTGGCAGCTTATACCGTTATTTGTTTCTGCTACTACGATATCTCGGTCTATTCATATAATTTTTTTTCCCCTTTTGAGTCTATACGTCTGTTAGGCCCTAGGCTATGAGACGGACCACTCCTATACTGGCTGCCTATGTGGGTTTATATTATGTAGCTACGCTGAAACATGCATATAGCTTTCCTAGTTACGGATTTCTCTACTATACATCCTTTCCTTGTTAGTTATATTTATCATGCTTTCTCAGCTGCCCCTTATAACATTTATACAGTGGCATCCCGCCTATAGATAGTTGGAATAATCAAGCTACTTAGCATACACTTTTCGGATCTACTCGCTCTCCCCACCCGCCCTATGCTACCTACTCCGCTGGTTAATCGCTACAACGCTGTACACACACACTTCAATACCTAGTAACAACGTATTAAATACGATGGTAGGTACAGTGGAAAGAGTGCTAAGAACAGCTTAGAGACCCCTGCACGCGGGAGTGGAATATCGCATCCGGAGGTGGGCGGTGAAGTCAAGTACGTTGATGGTAGAGACTTCCTTAGATTATCTATTTACCGAAGGGAAATATATGAGCTTATTTATATACAGGGTCCCCGGGCGAAGAACGAGATGACGAGCTATACTGTGGAAAAATAGGATAGAATAGGAAAATCGGAAATGGCGTACGTCAGTCAGCCCTGAGATCAACAGTAAGAGTTAGATTAATTAGTACACGACTGGTGGAATAAGCGACCGAGTAGTGGAATAAACAACCGACAGATGACTAGGTGAGCTAAGATCTAACAATATGCATGGAAGAAATAAATACAGGAATAACATGGCTGGTCCATACGAAAGTACAGTCAAACGTATAATGAAAACTCGGGGGGCGGAGGGGGGGGGGGGTGATATTTGTC
>Ga0307514_10002327_pt1 | contig 19998 bp, 22 predicted proteins | sample 16_EM_MG_FD_203088 | JGI IMG/M metagenome (GOLD analysis project Ga0307514, IMG submission 203088) | Populus trichocarpa ectomycorrhiza microbial communities from riparian zone in the Pacific Northwest, United States - 16_EM | ecosystem: Host-associated > Plants > Roots > Unclassified | place... | reverse complement strand
AAACATACCGCGAGAATACTCTCCTCGTCTTCCCCATTCAAAGAACTCATTCCGTCGTGCTAGCGAATAAATTATACAAAATGAACGATAGAAGATGCAGTGCGGAACCCACTTCAGTCGTTTCCATATCGTAGGACAAGACTGGATGGAATGCGAGCTGTATAACACTGGCAAGTCGATGGGTCGACATAGGAGTTGCCTGTTAGCAAACAGTTTCGGGAGTGCGAGGGAGCTGGTAAATGGTTGAAAGAAACGACATGCAACAGCGCTATAGACAAGGGACGAGCACGCTGAGGGAGCCATTTTATACCCCGGAATACTTGCAAGAATCTGTGAGTACATTCAATCCCGGAAAAGAGGCCCCAAAAGTCACACTGCGTGAAATCCTTGTCTCACGCAAGTAAACTTTAAGCATGCGACATACCTCGCAATCTTTCTGGTAATGTGCAACCTCTGTTCTCTGAATCGCTCGCGGCAACCAGTTCAGTTCTAAAGGACTGCCATTAATGTTTCCAAACAAATCAATAGCCAGGAATGTCCAAAACACCTTCCGACCTTCCTTATGTCAGCGGAAACTTCGATCCGTCCATGGGGAGGGGCACCATGAGCGATCAGATAGGCACTGCTGCAATTATTTGAGACAGAACCATAGGGTAAGTTTGGACCACTGCAAAAGTGGCGTGCGTTTCCATTCTTCTGTCGTTCTTAGATGGCCCCAAGGTTGCGATAAGATAAAAAGGGAGACCGGGCCTACTCACCTTTTTTTTTGCTGTATCGAAGATCTGGTTCTATTCTCGCTCCAAGGGACTGAGGATACACTTCCGACGAAGAAAAGGTCCTCCGTTATTCGATTTGTTACTTTTGACAGTGCCCTTCACTCTTAAACTCAGGACGCTTACCAATGCTGTCATGTTATGTCACTGGGAAAGAAATGCGGGTTTTGACACCCCCAGCTGTCATGTATCACGTACCAGCAAATTCCTGTAGATTCTGGTGTAAGTATTCCAAGCCATATCTCTATATGTACTGTGTGAAAAATAGAATTTCTCCAACAGAGCCAACCTGAAGGCGTAGAGAATATGTACCGTCCGCGTTAACCAGTGTGGGCAAACGTCAAGGGCTCTCTATATCTGGTATTCAGATACCAAAGAGAAAAACCGAGACATTCTGATCTAGCATTCGAGGATCGTCGAACCAGTGCTGTGAGCATGCAGAAAAAAGGCCCTGCAATCAGAGTGCGAGACTGACAAACGGGCGTAACCCGAGATCCTTTGGACACCTGTTCAATGAGCACTGCAAGTTTTAACAAAACTATTGGACAACGTTGACGAACTGGGGATCCAGAGAGATGACAGAGAATAGGAGAGAATTCAAATTTTACTGCGAACAGTTTGACGCCGCAATGACGCGTCAGTACGCATTGCGAAAAAGTACATAAACCCGGCCCAAAGTACTTGCAAGATTATCATATCTTTTCGTTACCGATCATCGATAGTAAAAGACACAATTTCACAAAGACTCGGAAGAGACGATATCTGAACGTTCCAGGAGCCACTTCGGGCCATTAAATTCAAGGTCCGCCATGCTCACATGACGATGTCCTCTTTCTGTTGAGGGTTTTTAGCGGTTCGCTGAATGTCAAGTTAATATGGGAATGTTTTTAGGGTCCTTTTTATAGGAATCCGGTTCGGTGAATTGGACGCCCCAACTTCAACGATGGATTCTGGCATCAATAGGTCTCTCTCGGGGCTTCCAGTTCAATCTGCTCTTGTTGACGATGATCAGATCGATGTTACCAATCGAGCTGTAGCCTTTCCGCAGGACGCCCAGTTTCGCGAGGAGAAATCACGTCCGAAGGGAATCGAGATGAAGAGAACGATCACCCAGGAAGAGAAGGATTTAGCTGCGGCAGGTTACGAACATTTGAATCCGGCGGCGAAGCAGCGCAAGATCGATGATACCGATGTCGATATGCATGAGCACAAGCTGCCCCTCGATGCTCTGGCAGATGTCTTGAAGATTAGTTTCAACACTAAGGATCCCGGGCACTCTATCGGTTTGACCGCCGACGAGGCAAAGACTAGATTGCAACAAAACGGTCCAAATGTCCTTACCCCCCCTCCAAAGAAAAGTGCTTTGAGAAAGGTACATCTCCTATTCTATGACACGCATGATTTGCTTAAAACATGAAACTCGTAGTTCTTTGAACGTCTATTTACCATGTTCAATATATTATTGATGGTCGCAGGAGTGCTGCTATATGCTTTATTGGGCATTGACTTCCATGTTTGTTCGAAATCTGGAGGCTTTCCCCCGGCTAATCTCGCGCATTTACAGGCAAACTTTCAAAATACGTATCTTGGAGCCATTTTGATCGCTGTGGCTTTCATAAATGCCGGGATCGACTTCTATCAGATTCAGAAGTCAGAGGCAATCCTTGCTTCTTTTTTGGCCTTGATCCCCCCCTCCTGCCGTGTAGTTCGTGATGGCGCTATCGCTACAATCCCAGCATCAGATCTTGTTAAAGGAGACCTTGTGTTACTAGTTGGTTTCTTTCCTAGTGGTCGTGACTTGTCTCACAATTTTTATAGCGGAGCGGTGACAAAACACCTGCAGATCTCATATTATTTTCAGCCACGGACCTTAAGGTTGACAATAGCAGTTTAACAGGTGAATCAGAGCCCCAAGAACGTTATCCCCTTGCCGATGGCTCGACTGGGCGAGCGGTCGAGGCGGAAAATCTGGTATTTGGCGCGTTTCCTTGATTTTCTTAAAAAATGTAACCAGACACGCGAAGGTTTTCAATTCCACTCTCATTGTCAACGGAGAAGGATGGGGAGGTATGTCCGTATGTTTCCAACATATGACTATGCTTATGCGTATTGTTGGTAGCTGTTGTTAGAACTGGCGACCATACTTTCATTGGTTTGTCATATTCATCAACTGTACTTGGATATATTCAAATCCGCGTTCAGGACAAATTGCGAATCTTACTGGCACTGAGAGCGGAAACGAGAGCCCGCTTGCTGTTGAGATGTATGTATGCCTCTTGTGATCTGTTCTTCGACACAACTTAAGGAAAACAGTGGACACTTTGTCGTCATTGTCTCATCTATTGCTATCTTTTTTGCCATTCTCTTCTTCGTAGTTGGTATCACTACCGTTTACAAGGGAAAAGCCGTTTCGACAGTGATTTTTGCTGTCTCCATCTTGGTGGCATTTGTTCCGGAAGGTCTGCCATCTGTTGTCACCCTCCTTCTCTCGATCGCAGCAAAACGAATGGCGAAGCAGAATGTCCTGGTGAAGGATTTGCAAGGTGTCGAAACTCTTGGTAAATTTTGCATCTCTTTTTCTGAATAATGTGTCATATCCCTTGATTTTAGGATCGGTAGATTTCTAGCTGGCTCTGCGTAGAGTCCTTTACTTACTTTTTCTCTTCTTATGAAGCTTACCTTGTTGGCCACTGATAAAACTGGAACTCTTACTCGGAACCAGATGACGGTCAGTGGAATTCCCAGCAACAACGTCTCTGGTCCATGAATTAAATGACAATTAGGTTACAAACTTGTGGAATGGGCAGAACATGTACTCTGCGTTTCAATCAAACAACGATGACCAGACTACCCTACCTTTCTCCATGGATGCTACTGGGATGCAAGAGATTGTTGACATTGCAGCTCTGAATTCCCGTGTCAAATTTGACAAAACCGACGTTTCTTTCGACCAACGTGCGATCCTTGGGGATGCCACTGAAACCGGTTTAACTCGCTTTGCTGGTCGCCATCTCAAGACGGACTATGACAGTCACGTAACGAATCATCGGAAAACTTTTGAGGGCAAGTGATTTCTTTTATCGTTTCCATTCATTTCATTGATGTTTCCTTTAGTCCCTTTTAATTCTACGAATAAATGGGCTCTTGTTATTGTTGGTGACCCGGCTCGCATCTGTTGGTTGCAGCACTCACTATGACAACAGATCGAAAAATCCCATTCTAATGGTCCTCTGACACTCTACATTAAGGGAGCACCAGAGCGTGTTCTTGCTAAATGCACCACATACTCGAAGAACGGAGAGCTACTTCCTATAACTGACGAATTCAAGAGGGAATATGATGATGCCTACGATGTATATCATCTGTCCTTTTGCTACACCCCTTCATACTGAAACATTTTACAGTACATGGCATCTCGCGGTCATCGCGTCATTGCATGTGCACAGTTTTTACTTCCAGGAGACAAGTATCCTGTAGATCACATTTTCTCGAAGACAGACGATCAGTATCCAACTTCGGGGTATTCTTTTGTCGGTCTTGTCTCTCTCGAGGACCCACCTAAGCATGGTGTCCGTGAGGCTATTGGCACTCTCCGTCTAGCCGGTATCAAGGTTATGATGGTTACTGGTAGGTTGCAATCCAGTTCGTGTGCTTAAGGAGACTAAATTTGTACTTGCAGGTGATCATCCAAAGACTGCAGAAGCTATTGCCCGCAAAATCAATCTTATACTGGGGGATACACGAGAATCCCTCGCAGCCAAAACTGGACGCTCCCCTGAGGAAGTCTATGATGATGAATTTAGCGCCGTCGTCATACATGGTGATGACATTGACGGATTGCAAGGCTGGCAATGGGATCAAAGTGCGTTTCATCCAATTCGGGTTCTCAGAGCCCTTACGTGCATTAGTTTTTGCCAAGGAAGAAATTGTGTTTGCTCGAACTTCCCCCAAGCATAAATTGGAGATTGGTTCGTTTCTTTACTCTTTCTCTGAACTTCTCTGAGCTCTTTCGAATTTAGTAAAACGCGCACAGGCGCTAGGTCACATTGTCGGTGTGTACGTGGAGTTTTCATATGATGTGAGATCGTACCTGTATCGACAACATCTGTTACAGGACAGGGGATGGTGTGAATGACTCACCCGCTTTGAAAAAAGCTGATCTAGGAATTGCTATGAACATTTCTGGCTCCGATGTGTCGAAAGAGGCTGCTAACATGATTCTACTTGGTAACAATTCCCTGTATATTTTTATTCTGGTTGTATCTAACGTAGTGCGAAGATGACAACTTTGCTTCTACAGTCAGTAAGTCTATCTTCAACTTCGTCCATAGATGTTTCATTCAAGTATCATAGAGGGTGTTGCGGAGGGTCGGCTGATCTTTGCTAATCTAAAGCGGTCCATTCAGTATGTTTTTTTTTGTTGCTGTCATATTGTTGCGTAACTGACTGTGGTGACCAGATACACAATTTCGCACAGTACGCCAGAAGTTATTCCGCAACTTCTGTGTAGGCTCATTCCAGCATCTGTGAGAATGAACTCATTGTAAATTTCAGACGTCGTTGTTCCCATTCCATTGCCACTATCTGCTATCCTTATTCTGGTTATCGGTACGTACTCTTCAACATGAAAATTCATTCAACTTTAAGAATTTCGTCACTGCAGATCTCGGGTTCGAGCTTCTCGTTGCTGTATGTTTAAATCATTCCATGATAATGACAGAGTCTTATATATCCAACAGCTGTCGTTTGCATGGGATAAACCTGAAACTGCTGACGGTTTAATGCGACTCAAGCCACGAAAGCCAGGTCTGTTGTGTTTTCTCATTCCTATATTTCAAGCTCAAATTGTCGATTTTAAAGTCACTGAAAACTCTATTCGCTCTCTGAAACGAAGGGCCTTGCGTCGCACGAAAACTTTGCACCGTGACGCGGAGACGGGTGATGTCATTCATCCGACCAAAATTTCTGCCTTCCTTTCCAAATTAAAGGCACCCTTCTGTCGCTCTTACTGGGAAGATCGTTTTGAGCCCACTGAAGAGGAGCTTCTCGTCGATGGGAAACTGTTGAGCTATGCATACTTTGAGATTGGTATGATTGAGACAATTGCAAGGTATGTGCCTTTCATTTGAAGTCAAAGATGTTCACCGACGTCACATATTCGAGTCTTCTGTCGTATTTTGTTGTTTTCTCCAAAAACGGCTTCACTCCAGGAGACCTTGTGAAGGCACAAAAACAAGGAGGTTTGTTTAATCTATCTCCGGTTATTTTCGATGCTAACATAAGCTTTTTCAAAGATTACTTCACAAAGAAGAGTCCTCCATTCATGAACAGTCGTGGCCAAACCATTGATGCTACAAAGCAGGTGGATGCACTCGCTCAGGCACAGTCCATCGTCTATCTTTCAATCTTTATCTGTCAAGCCTTCAATGTCTGCTTTTTCGTCAAGTCGCTTCCAATAAGTGAACTAACAAAATTAACTTTAGGTGTTTGCTGTAAAAGCACGTCTATCTTTCCCCTTCGGCAAGAGTGCTGTGGCGAATAAGTGGAATTTCGCCGGCATTTTTGCGGGCGCTTGCCTCGGAATTTTCATCATCTACACCCCACCTTTGCACGTTGTCTTTGGAGGTTCCTACAAATTGTCGCCACTCTATTGGCTCATTCCCATCGCATTCGGTTTTCTCATTTTGGCTTGGGCGTCTTTGAGGGTCATTATTTTACGAAAGTCCATTGAGCACTTGAGGGTCAGAGACATCAAGGGACTTATGATGTGTACGTTCACTCTCTCGTGGAATACCCTTTTTTGGCTTCTCACATAGTTTCACCTAGTCCCAACAATGAGAACTATGAGTATACGTTCACGTGGGTCCCGGAAATGATAACAAAAACACACAAACAAATTCATTTGTACCTCACTTTATGCCCTGCGATGTCTAGCTGAAATCTCTGCTGTATGAACGACTTCAACCCTTAGATTGACCATAGTACTTGACTCCCATTCCGAAATTCTCTATTAGTTAATGAAAACTGCATTTCGGTAGGACCTGATGATAGGCTAGTAAGTATTTCAAAGTTGTGTGAAACAAGAATCGCCAGAATATGACAGCTGTCCTTGTCTATGCGATCAATACGACCCTTGGATTTACTGCGTCAATCCGAAGTGGTTCAAAATATTGACATTTCGGCAGGCTATCGCAAGCATTCAGCAACTGGAACGGGTCTTCAACACCGATGAACGTACTGGATGACGAGCTTCAAACGCCAACCAATCTCCAGTACCAATTGGGAGCAGGCCCATTGATCGACATTTCCACAAGCCCACTCCCAGTGTCAGAAGGTTGCACAGAATATAAACGATTTTATGAAGAGGCAATGTCGTGATAGAATTGGGACTTTTGGTTGACGGTGCGTATTGTGCGAATGCTATTAGGAAAAAGAATTCCTTAGTGTAAGATTCTGAGAGAGAATTGGAAAAACACACCTTCATTCATTCCAGCAATGTTCTTAATTGGCGAGAGCAAAAGCATGAAGACGATGCCTATGCTAAAAATCTGCACCCCTCCACCTGACATATAGAGCATGAATGCTTGCACAGGCAAAGACTTTACAGGTGCTAGAGCCACGTCCCACGCCCGTTTTCCTTTGAGCTCATCATAAGATGCTGTTGTATTTGTATTCTTCTTGGAGGGTGTTTTGGACTTTACGCAAAGGTGAGATAAGCCATGGAATATTTGCCAGCAAAAGCAACGATTCCACCCACCGAGAACGACTTGGAAAACCCAGGAGGAGGTGGGAGGTTTTTCCATCTTGGAGAAATTGTCGTTAGAGAGGATTCATAGCGTAACGCGAGACCAATACCTAGATATTCCCTCAAGACTCGAATATTCTAAAATTGTTTGCATCGTGAAGTCAAGGAGCTCTTAGCTTGACGTATGGATTACCCGCTGGCGTTGGTAATACTGATGTTGGCTCCTTTTTTGGGTATTGCCAAGCTTTCGTACGTGTGCAATGGTTGTGAATCTTTCGAGCGAAACTCTGGCCCGAATATTCTTTCTGTGTTTTCCAGGAGAGGTGCACCGCCGGCCCGGTGCTCACCTTAGTTTTGTACAGCTACATTCAACGTCGCTAGCATGTTTGAGAAGGTATCTATTATCTCCCATTATTTTTTTAAATGATGATAACCACTACCAGATAACGTCTTGGTGGTCTGCATCACCTCCTCAATTGTCCAGTAACAAGTCATGCGACCCGACTGACCCAAAGATGAATCCGCTGAACCCCAAGGGTCTTAAACCGTATGTTACTTGATTCGTTGCTGACAAAATTCTGCGCTGACAATCATCATCCTACTGCGCAGTTGTTGTGCATGCCCTGCAACGAAATCTGCTAGGGACGACTGTTTCATGAAATACGATCCTTCGGAAGCGGAAGGAAAATGCAAACAAGAGCTGGCAGAACACATTGCCTGCATGCGTAGTTTAGGCTTCAAGGTGTAAAACGCATCCTTATCTTTAGTTTGGGATCTACCGGAAGGATTGTAAGTAAATCAACAAACTTCCGATACATAAAAAATCCGTGGAGCAACAAGCGAACGAACACATCACTCTGCAGACTCCATCCATGTATACCACCCGCAGTTGCTGTACAGTTTATTGACGTGTCACAGATTCATGGTCCAAGGAATTTATGGAGATTCCACCAGAACAGTCATTGAAAACAAGACGTCACGGAATCAACGGAAAATGAAGGAACACCGTACCGAACTATACGCATACGGAAAAAATTATGGTCAAGGGGGAAAGATCTCCAATTCGAAAGGGTTCAAACGCACTCAGCTTGCTGCGAATTCATGTGTACAACCATTTTTATGCTGAGGGAAATTCCTCCCGAATTCCGCTGTCAAAGAGCAATGGGACATTGATTTGTGGTAGAGTGAATGGTAAGTATGTACATGTCAATAAATCAATCAACTAATAGGTATATATAGTATTAAAGTAGAGAGTGCGTGTTTTGAGTATCCACTTGGAGATGCGTATTGAATCACAATTAACCCGAGACGCGGAATCAAAAAAACCACTGGATAACATCAAGGCTCAAGCTCTCAAGCACAACCGAAGCATGTAATCCGACCGATGCGGATCAGGAATCGTCCGAATGATTTCAATTTCTGGAGGGCGACAGAAAAAAAAAGCTTTCAAAGCCGTCACAACCAAAAAAATCTATCACAAAAGGATCACCTACGTCGAGTGTGTTTTCATTTCCCTCCATTTCCGAAGGGGAATCATTGACGAAACTCTGGTTCGACTAGAAAGTATATGTTGCTCAAAAGGACAGCGTAAAACCGATGAACAAACGCTTACCTCAGAATCAGTAGTATCATATGCAAACCTCGCTGCACTACGAAAGTTCGCAGAGTTCTTGTGTGAAATAAGCTGGTGTGGACATGAGCAAGTAAAGGATCTTACTGAGACGCGTAGAAATGGCGAAGTTCGCTTCCAAGTAACTTCCCCAATGAACCGCGAGGGATAATTGAGGTCTCCTACATTGGTAACGATGTTGTTGCCGTGTTCGGGTACGGAGAGTTGAAGGTTTTGATGAGTGGTGGCCATCGAAGGATTGTTGTCGGTATTTAGGGAACAATAAATGGCGAAGAAGGGTATGAAAAAGGGTAACAGGCACGAAAGTTGTGGGCAACAAAGTATTAAGGATGAGGGAGTGGAAACGAGCTAAAAAATTGATGTGAGTCCAACACTTTTGTAGTCTGAGTTTAGACATTTCGGGAGGAATTTGAAGAATGTTAGTGGACAAATTAGTAGATTAATTTGCGGTCGGCGTTACGTCTCCGTTTGTCAACCTTAGGCACCACGGCCATAGTTTTGTCGACTCCCGCTCGCAATCCAAAGACAGGATGTGACAGTCCCAAGAAAGATACGAAACACGAAAACAGACCCTCACCAAACTTGAAAACAACTTTAAACTGATGAACCTGCATAGCTCCATGACTGACCAGTGCGCATGTGAAGTAGCCAGCTGCTACACTCTCTCCGCACAAATTTTGAAGTTCTTTATATGCCTACGATCCTTGTCGGTGGAGATCTTCGAAGCCAACACTGGTACGTGGGCGTTGGTTTAATGTGCTCCAGCACACCGTTAAACAGGTTCCAACCTTGTTCATCCCAAAACTTAGACAATAAACCATTCGACAGTCCCTTCAGCTCAAATGCCAACCATGACTGCTTCTGATAGAACGACGACGACGTCCTGGATACCCCCACATCGTGCACGGATCGAAGCATTCAAATTTCGCAAGTCAATTCTTCTAGCCCCACTTTGATGAAATTGGCTGGTTGGCTGGCAGCAACGCATGTGGTTCTGGTGACTAGCATCATCCCAACATCGATGAGAATAGATGAGCCGACTTTGTAGGGTGTTAACATCCTCTGAGGAATGAATGACCAAATGGCATACTAATCAATGAAAAGACGGTGAGTTATTTCCGCCTGGTTGGTATCGTCAATCACCGCTGTCAACCTCTCCATCCCAAAAAAAAGTTTTATCCCAACAACAGATAGCAAAGAACCCAGCAGATCGCCTGGAGCTCGAGGCGAAATGTGACAATGACACGTCACATGCATGAGGCACACGACGTGAGTCATCTCCAACGTTGTTCCACTTCAATCATGTAACAGTGCTCGTGTAGTATGCCCAGATAATGTACGTTCCATCGTGTTGCTAGCGTCGGTGTGAACGAACGAGGGATCCGGAAGAAACGCAACTTGGCTAGATCAATGCCGACTGGAAAGATCAAGACGACAAGTCCAGCAAGATAAAAAACTCTGACAACAAAGAGCGTTGAGATCTGTAACACTTCAAGGATTCTGTCGTACTAGGACAAGCTTACAGTGACAGAAGACACGGAAGCGCCATCAAGAATGATAAAAAAAATAAAAACTGGGCGACATACCGACAAATTCTGGGTTCTGAACTGTTAATGATGGCGTGGTCGACACATAAGAATTCTGGAACCTCTTTGTGTGGGTGTAGAGTTGGTTTGCAACGAAGGTACCCACTGCCTGGAAACGTACGACTGCAATAATTTCTTAAAAAATGCTTCAAGTTTCGGCGGGAGAGCTCGATTTGTGAGCAAGAAAGTCAATGTACTCACTCTTGGTGCCGTCGCAATCAAACAGACACCTCACAACTTTACTTCAGTTGGCCAATGGCGGTGCCAATCCAGTTGTCTCGTTGGCCGGAACACAAAGGTTCGCGTATTTCACCTCCATCCCATAAAACCCATTGAGATAACGAAGAGAAGGAAGCACATTCGTATAATGACAAAACGGTCTGAGACAAAGCCTTTGGAAAAAAATGCGCATGCGACGCCGGTCTTGAATTTCGTCAAATAATTTGGATATTGATGTAAGTGGACGAAGAGTTTGTAGGACGACGCTGAACGAACCAAAGAAACAGACGAAAAGAGAATTTGATCAGGTGGCAGGTCGATCGGTGTTTGTGATCATTTCGTCCTTTGAAGCGGCCCTCGAATACACAATACAGAACGGACTGGCATTATTTTTCTTTTGTCTTCATTTTTCATGTTTCAAGGAGCCAGCTGCAATAATATGTCGATATTCAACCACTCAACCTCGTTTAAAGCATTCCAGGACAATTCCTCGAATCGTTAAGCAACTTGGAGTTTCCACTGTTCATTTTGCTTCCTGGAGTATTACCTGACGGTGTGTAAAGCATGGTTTCTAAGGGTGTTTGAGGGTGGCTTCGGAAGATTTCATAGCAAACAATTTCTGGTTGTCCATTCACGAGGTAAGCATGTCAGTCAGTCCAACTTTTTGATTCTGTCTCAGAAAAAGTCTCAATGTAAACTTCATCTGACCATAGTCTCTTCAGTTGCATGGCGACCTGTCCTCAGTCCTCTTAGGAGTTCCTATATCTCCTAGGCTGTTCGGTTATTCACTGCGAATGAAGGTTCCTCCATTTTCTGAGACTTTCAATTCACACCGTTTTTTCTCTGCCATTAACTTGACACTCAAAATCAAGCTAGCGCGACGCCGACCAAATTCATTTTGACAAGTACCATTCTGAATCTTGCCATTCCATTATCACCAATCTTTCGTTGTTATTGGGCCATTACCAATGTCAGCCCACCCTCCAGGTGCAGAGACGATTTCCGGAATTCAGTGGCTAGATTGCTTCTTATTTCATCCCTATACTGGTCAGCTAAAGGTTTCTCAATCTGTAGGACTGCTCTCTGAGATGTTTCCTTGTTGTCGTGTAGAGGCGATAATAATTTCTACAAGTCATCATCAATACCCTACGTGCCCATGCGTCTTAGTATATAATACTTGGCACGTTAATCAATTTATCCAAAAAAAACAAAAAAAAAGTCAACCATCAATCCCAAATGGAGTTTCGTTCAAACGTTCCTCGCAGCTTTGAGCGCCTACTATGATATTGAATGATTGTCCTCCAAAGTTAATGTCACCCAACATCGCTGTTGGTCCGCGGGACAAACGCGACACAAGGCGCTGGAATTTTGTAGTGCCGATGCAACGCGCCTTGTGTTCTTTCGAAGTTTTTCTCTGTCCGGTTTGTTTCTTTCCCCTCAACTCTGATAGTCTACAGGTAGTAGATATGCTCGTTCCGTAAATCTGATTGCCTGTGTATACAATCTACCTACAAAAATCCAATTCATACATTGTTTTGCCCGTGTCTTGCATGTCGGAAAGTTTTAGACGCGCTCTGTAACAATCAGTGACTCAGAGGCAGTGGCTCTGCCAATAATGAGCACATTTCCTTCTCCTCAGCACTGAGAAACAGCATGATTCGTAAATGGGACGTGCCAGGGCGTTACATTACATTAAGTTTGTATATAAGAAACATAAACGGTGCTGCATATCGTCCGCAATAATAAAAATGGTATCGATTTTCTGCGCACTTTCAAGGGAACGTAAACTGCCTTTTTGGATAGAGCAACGAACGCCCTCCCAAAAGCTGCATGGATGAGAATATATATAACATGAACGAAAGTAGCTTGACTCACCTCAATGACGTGGTCCATTTTTTTTTCAAGCCTAGAAGAGTTTGCAGTATTGATGACTCCAACTTGTACCTTTGTATTCGCACTCAAAATTTAGAACAATCTTAGATGCAGTGCGGTAAATCACGCACTCCAAGTGTTCCGAAAGCAAATACAAGCCTTTGATTGCACGCTTCGATGGCTTGTTTATCTTGTTCAGCGAGGAAGAACTTATGAGTTACACCCTTCTTTGAAAGGGACTCGAGAATCCGTTGGATCTCCGTCAGATCTCTATGGTTGTCCGTCAAAATGCAACCGACAATCCTAATAAAACAACCTACGACAAGAACGAGCTGATAACAGCAGCGACTTGGCTGCTCACTCCAGACTTGGCAACTTCGGCAATGCCAGAAGTCATAGAACAGGTGCTGTTATATAATGCAATAAGTGCATCATCGGAAGAATTCATTTTCTATCCGATAGGTGAGATTGAAAAAACCACAATTCGAGGTTTCATACCTCTATCATCTCTCCAATCCTTAGGATCACTCCAACAACACCCTGCAACCCTGGAACAGGAGCAGCACCGGCAAGTTGATGAATAGCTTTTAGGCTAGTGATAGAAGCATGCAGAATTTGGCGGTTTGTACGGTCGGGGTTGAGAGAATCAGCAGAAGAGTCGGGGAGCGCAACGCATGTCGAGGATGAAGACGAAACGGCAGTAAGATTCGAGTATGGAGTCGACGGACGTACAATGACCCGTGGAGGGCTACTTGCAGATCGTGTAGGGCGTTGGGAAGGGAGAGAATATTTCCCGAGGAGTCGATCTGCAGCTTGCAATGTTTGCTCTTGTTGGTTAATATCTTTCCTGAGCTCCCCTTCATATGTTTTCCTCCGAGCCTTGCGGAGTCTCTTTCGAAGCCGTCGGAGCGCCTCCTTCAGGGATTCGATGATTTCCCCTAGCCAACGAAGCATTGAGCGACCAGCGGTGGTTTCTGGGAGAGACATTTGTCGTTCAACTAATTCTTCCTGCAGGAGGATCGCTCGGCGGTTCTCAAATCGAAATTTCGAAATGGTGTCCCAAGCGGATTCCTGTGTGTTAAGGAAGCGGGCCGTCGTCGATCCAAGGGTAAGCATACTTTTCCAGTGCCCATCGCGTAGCTGGTTCTCTCGCTCTTCCCCAACATCGAGAGAGACTTCGTCCCACATTGTAGTCACGAGAATCACGTTCTCAAAAGCCTGCTGCCCACAGATACTCTTGAAAGTCTCCAGGAGTCGTATTGGAGATGCCGACATTCTGTTGTCTGAAATACGATGAAGAAACAGCAAACCGGAGAGCATTCTACCCTCTTCGTAGCTAGATACGCCATAGATAAATTGGGCAAACTTTGCTTCCGGAACAAATGACCACGTACGTTCGTTTGAGCCAATCAGCGATTAGTTGAAGGATATCCAGGTCAGAAACGTTAGTATCGTTGAACCCTGGAGAATCGACGAGGACAACTCTGCGGCCTTGCTGGTCGAGGTATCTGACAGCTTGCATTTTTTGGGTGCATGATTCCAAAGAATGACCAACAAGTGCTTCCTCCGACCCTATAACCCTGTTTATGAACTGTTGTGGATTAAGTTGGAATGTACAACGGAACTGAAAACGATAAAGAAGCTGACAGTACTCTTTCCTGCTCCCGTTGGTCCCATTACCCTAAATACTCGGTCAGTGTAGTTATTAGAAGTTCAAAAAGTGAGGTCACAAACGCAATGATAATATCAGATTCGGGGGACAAAGACGATGATGATTCGATTCCAAAGCTTTCGGCTCCAAATGAAGATTCGGATGATGAAATTTGTTGAGTTAGTGTACGATTCCGGTAAGAATTTTCTTCGTAACCCTGAGTCGAAGATAAGGGCACCTTCAGCGGCTGCTCCTGTTTGGGATCAGGGATGTAGTGAATAGGGACTGAATAGACCCAGACTCACTTGATCAAAGTCCATGACTTGGGCCAGCTAAAAATCTACTTTGGTCTCCCAACCTTCAGGCTCGAATGGGGGGTCGGAACTGAGCTACAATCAGTCTACAGCGAGAAGAAATACATGCTTGCCACACGTTTCCGTCCAGAGTCCTTTTTAGGTACTTTCACTAATTACACAGTTGTGATCCGAGATAAATGCATTTTTCGAATAGTGATTGGTGGAGACAATGCGTGAACAGCTTTGATTTTATTGCAACTATCTTCAAAAGATGGGTGCAGACTGTGGTGCGTCCAGCTGACATCCTGCAGGCATCAACAATCTCAGCACACACAAATCCGGAAGGACAGAAATCACATCAGACCTTCATTGGCGCCACGTTGTCTCTGCATGCCGCATCCTCACGTAGTGTTTATAGAAAGGCTCTTATCATGTTTTGGAGCGCAGAATCACCCATTTAGTCCTACGTCTGCCTGGGACAACTTGCAACATCATTTTTACTTGTCAAAATGAGTATCTGGGTACGCTTATTGTTCTGATTGAATCTCCGTGGCTAAAGTGTCGCAGTCGAAGGGGATAGGTTCAATCCTAGGGTCGTTTGGGAATTCAGTGGCTAGTGAAATAAAGGTGGAAGATTTGTCCGTCAAAGACGCTATAGTCGCGTAAGTTTGCCTCTGTTGAAGTGTGTGTAAATTTGTCAATGTTCGCAACCAGCGTAATGGGGCCTACTGGTTCCGGGAAAAGTTCCGTATGTTGCTGTTTCTGCTAAATTTGAATTATCACTAAATGTTGTATTACAGTTCATAGAGATAGCAACTGGTGTGCAGGGAAGGGTCGGACACACTCTAGAGTCCTGCACGAGCGAAATATCAGTTGTCAAACTGTCTTTTCCAGAACTCCTTGATTCGGACATTTGTTTCGTCGACACTCCTGGTTTCGATGATACCAACAAGTCAGACGTCGATATCTTCAAAATGATATCTGGATGGTTAAACGACACGTAAGCCTCTATGTCGACATTCTCAAATATACTGACGGCAATTAGGTATAAACGAAAAATACAGTTGACTGGTTTACTTTATTTCCACCGTATATCTGACAACCGCATGGCGGGAACCCCCTTGAAGAATCTACGACTTTTTGAGAGACTATGTGGAGATGACTTCAATAGTATTGTTCTTACCACGACTATGTGGGATGATGTAGACGAAGAAACAGGAGCTGGACGCGAAAAGGAGCTGGCAAGCGTTTATTGGAAATCCATGATAGAACGGGGGTCATCTGTCAAACGCTTTCTTAACAACCGTTCCTCCGCTTTCGAGATTCTTAGACCTATAATCAACGAAGTGAACAAGAACAGCGCCCTTCTCCTCCAAAAGGAGATGATGGACCTTCGGTTACAGCTTCGTCAGACCACGGCTGGTAGGAGTTTGTTCGTAGAACTGGAAGATCTCGTTGCTCGTCATCAGAGGGCATTATCGAGGATTCGAGGTGGGTTGACGGATTCCGCCTTCGATCAGGAGCAACTTAAGGAGGTAATGGAGGAATATCAAAGAGTGTCTGCACAGCTGCAACGTGCTGTTGAGGACATGCAGCGGATGAAGGTGTCTACCGGAGAGTGGTTCAGAAAACTTGTCATTAAAAAGAACTGGAAACGAATTCTTGGGTTTGTCTTCGTTTCTTTTCGCTACGGCAGCCCCTTAAACTCCTTTCTGTAGTTTTTTCAAAGGCAATTCACGGAAGGCGTCTACAGACCTAATGATTAGCCCTAATCCCACACCTAACTTGCCGACAGATTTAGCCGGCGCAGACATGATAACCTCGAGCGCCGCTTCTATAGAATACACAGACAACCCTGACCTTATTGAGACGCCTGAATTACCGCACAAAGATTCTTCTACCATGGTACAGAACGCGCACGTTACGGAAGAGACAGACCCAGGCAACCACGCCAACGCCCTTCTGACGACCACTTCGGACTCCAATCAAAGACCTGAAGAACGAAAGGGTTTTTCTTCCCCTGCACGCATCACGCCTGTCCCGAACCGTAATCCGACGCTTTATTCGCTGCCAGAACAAAAGGATATTTCTACTCTAGCACCGATCCCGTCTGTTGCAGGAGTGGCAGATGCCGGTAACAACGCAATCACGACCATTTCGGGCCCGATAATTATTGACGACCCCGATTCGCTACACAAAACGTATTCTTCTGCCACAGCACAGATCCCGTCTTCAAAGGTAGACCCAGGCGAGCATGTCGATGTTACATTGGAAGCAATCCCCAACCCGAGAATTGTGGTTAATCCGACTTCTGGTTCGCCAGATCTAATGATACCCAACCTCGACCACAAGACACTCGCGCAAAATTGTATTCCCTTCGTCACAGAATCCACTCCAAAGTCACCCTTGGAGAGTACGTTTAGGAAGGTCCCATATCTTTTGTACGGTGATGATAAAAATTCATCGGACAGAGTTGACTCCGATGGTGCTGCAAGTCGCAGCGATTCTCACAACACTGGTGGAGATGTTGACACCGGCACTGCAAAGACTTTACCCGCTCGGCCCAGTGTGACGAATGTTGCTGGAAACAAAATAGCGGGTAACGACAACGCGGGTACTGGTTCCATGTCCACTATCGCTGATTTCTCAGTTGTCGGAGATCGCAATTTCGAAACGACGCACCCCTCATCCAGCAATGCAGGCCACCCCATTGCAACTACGGACCTTCCGTCTAGCGATTCCAACGTTCTTTCTGCTGACATGGAGATTGGATCCAAAGTTAAAGGCTCTATCAGCGACAAAGTTGGCGGCTTCTTCAACCGCATGGTAAATCCTCATGCCGTCGACGATTCTTCCTATCAGGACAAAAATGAGAACGTTAATCGCCGACGGCGGTCTACTGCAATTGTGGGATTCAAGACAAAGAAAAATATAACCGCGAAGGTTGGCCATACGGCTAACAAACAGCCAATACCCTGGACGGACAAAGTTTGACAGCAAGATACTGTGGGTCCTACCTTCAACACAAAGGAGCGTTCCTCTATTTAATGTCTTTTCCAACTTCCATCATATGTTATTTAATATCAAAACAAAATTCATAGTCACTTCAGTTTCTATTACTTCCAGGATCGGTTTGTCAAATCTTCTCAGCAAGAGGTATTTCATCTAACTGGTGAATCGGTAAATTTTGACCGTAATGAACGGGAGTTGTATGGCTCGGAGACATCTGGTAACAATTATTGGACAAAAATAATTCTGGTGTTAAGGTCACAGCGATTCTTACGAAATGTTCAGACCCACCAGTGATAAACAAATGGATACTGAAACCCACAAAATAAATCAAACATTGCGAGCATGATCAATTCGTTTTGTAGGTTTTTTTAAAAATTTAACGAAATTCCTATTCTACATAATAGTTGCTAGTTGTCAAGACTTGAGCAGGATAGTCGGAAGTCCAGGGTTAGAAAACAGAAGGGAGTCCTTTTCTTCCCAAATGACTGGGTCGCCTTGCTTGATCCGTCAACAAGGCTTCAAGAAACAATCTTTTGCAATCGAGCAACGAGTTGGGATAATGTACCTTTGAAGCTTAAGCTTGAGGGTCTTGAAGAAATTTACTATTTTTACCCCCCCCCAGATTTTCAAATCAATCAAACTGAATTGCAACAGACGAGTATGTACATATTTGTAATCTGGATGTTAAAGGAGAGGGTTCAAGGAACTTGCTCAAACCCAAATGAAAGGTACGTGAATGAGAAGGGTCTTGAACGTTGAACCCTGCTCGTTGTCTCGAATTGCCTGGCTGTCGTAACAGCTTGTAATATAAAATTAAGTAAAAAATTACCTACAACTTGCTTTAAGAGGATGGGCAGCATCTCGGTAAATGTGTTGGTGTCACACTCATCGTCGTGGTTCAACTGTAGCGGGTGCACAGTGGTGATTAGACAGTTCTGGAAATGGAGTTGTGGAGGTTGACCATCGCCGGTTCAGCGTCAGCTTGAAAATGCACAGAGTTGTTTTCGACTTGTTTTTCGTCTATAGAACGTGATTCAGATCGAAAAGTACCTTATATGGCTAAAATTGCCATTCTGGGTATGTTATTCTCACAGGGGTCGTTATTAAAATTCCGGGCACCCCTTGAGTTGAGAAGGACATCTACTTTCAACAGAAGAGTCGTTTTGATCAACACAGGCCACTGTATGATGTGGATATGGGTATTTTAACCAAAAAGAGTCAAGCTTATGACCGGCTAGCTACTGATCTGAACAGCAACACCCCAAATAAAATCCATTCCCGTCTGCAAACCAAATTTCCAATCTGCGACAAGGCCCAAGTCGCATTAGCCGCTACCTTCGAGGTCAAGGACATGGAACAAGCTGTACAGCGGGAAACTCAGTTCAAAGATTTCTGGAAAAAGGCGGCCCATCGTGAATCATGATGCTGAGGCACATCTCTGTAGGTATCATGTTATACCAATCCTTTTCCAAAGACAAGATAAGGAAGTGGTAAATAACTTTATGGCAATGGTAAGTACAATTTAGAGAAAGCAGGGCGCCAACCGGAAGGTGATTCAATAATGGAAACTACTAGTACCCCTGAGTTAAGTATACTAGCTACACCGAGTCGTCGCTTCAGTTTCGAATGATAGTATCATAAATATTCAAACGCCAGAAAAGTTGACTGCTCCCTAAAGAACGATTTCGAGTCAGCAGACAGCATGCAGACGGAAAGAGAAAGGCATATGTACTCCTGTCGGCTTTTTCGCAAACCATAATGCAATGCGGCGCGGTATAGAAATCTTGAGTTTCCGAACTTGCTCAAAGGTTTTGTCGAGTTCGCTTTGGATGCGGGCCTTATCGGCTTCCAAGCTGGCCAATGTCTTGGGATTATTTGACTTCTTCGCCTCTTTCAAAAGAGCGTCAATTGTAGCCTTGTGGTCGGATAGAAGCACTTGTAGCTGGTTGTAGAGTGTCTTCGCAGCCGCTGTTTCGTTGAGTGACCTGTGAAGGTGAACCATCTCTTCCTGTAGGAGCACTGGCAAAGTTTCGGTCTTGCTGTGACTGAGTCCACAAATAATATTCCAAGCCTCCCTTGGGGTGTTATCAGATCGTTTGATGATTGCGCCCTGATCCAACATTGGTCGCAAATATTTCGCTTCGAGTTGGGCCTCTCTCTCGTTGGCTCTTGCCTTCTGTTCCCTGCTTATTTTATCCCACATCGTGGTTACAA
>Ga0307514_10002326_pt1 | contig 20005 bp, 16 predicted proteins | sample 16_EM_MG_FD_203088 | JGI IMG/M metagenome (GOLD analysis project Ga0307514, IMG submission 203088) | Populus trichocarpa ectomycorrhiza microbial communities from riparian zone in the Pacific Northwest, United States - 16_EM | ecosystem: Host-associated > Plants > Roots > Unclassified | place... | reverse complement strand
GAGTTCGAGAGGCATTGAAGTATACACAGTGATCTGCTTCCCCTCGCTGCAGACCATGCAGTGTAAAGAATCCGTGCAATGCCTTGTTGAGAACCCGAGATGACTGTTTTAAGCCATACAAAGTCTTGTGAAGTTGGAGGACCACTTCCTCCTGGGGTCCCCTCGAAATGCCTGGAGGCAGCTCCATGTATTTGGACTGCTCATCGCCGCTCAGATCCTGCCCAAGGAATGCGGTCTTAATATCCATCTGGTGGATTTCAAAGTCTTTTGATACTGCAAGAACAAGTAGAAGGCGAAGTGTCTGAAACTTGACCACTGGGGAAAATGTTTCCAGATAATCGATGCCATATGACTGTGTATATCCCTTTGCTACCAGTCGTGCCTTGTACCGCTGGACCTCTCCTTTTGGTCCATACTTGATCTTAAAGACCCATCTGCATCCGATTATATTTCGATGCTCTGTTTGATTTCGATGCACTTCAGTCAAGACTTTATTCTTCAAAATCGATGCCAGTTCCTCATGGCATGCCTGCTCCCACTGACTTCGTTGTGGGGAATCCATAGCCTCTTCCCAAGTTCGAGGCTCTTCGATGGATGTAGTTGCCTGTGCTACTGCAGCGTGTCTCTTGTTGCTGCCAGTCTGCTGAGTGCTATCTGATCGTGACTGTTCCTCGTGGAATCGTGGGGTACTGAATGTGCCAGCATTCTTTCGTGAGCTCTGTCTTCTTGATGTTCCTACAACTTCTCTCGTTGCTTCATCATTGACTGCTGTCCTTGTAGCAGGAGCTTTTACAATAATCGAATCAAGAGTTTCCTCATTGCCCTGACTTCGATTGGTTTCGTCTGCTGGTGGTGGTGGTGGTGTAGCTGCTTGGAAGTCTGTCTTCGATGGCTTCGAAACAACCTCTGAGTCCTCCTCATCATCTTCCTTGATGATAGCCACAGGTGGATATAGCGCTGCCATTGGCGCTGGAGGTACAAAATCAACATCCCTGGTGATGATTATCGAATGGTTGCAGTACACCCTATACTGATTTCTGCCTTCATAGCCCACAAGCTGTCCTTTAATGGCATTGGGCTCCCACTTTCTTCGAAGGTCTTTTGTAACATGATGCCATATCTCGCATCCAAAGGGCTGTAGATGGACTAGCGATTGGGCAGGCTTCCCAGTCCATAACTCATAAGGGGTCTTCGTTTGAGACCTGGTGGGAGTTCGATTCATAATATAAACAGCTGTCCTCGCTGCTTCAGCCCACAGAAAGAGAGGAAGTTGAGTCCCATACAGCATTGCCTTTGCTCGCCCAACAATCGTCCTATTGACCCTCTCTGCAACTCCATTCTGCTCCTGGGAATAGGCAGCAGAAACCTCATGCTTGCATCCAGAGGAGGCCAGAAATTCCTCGAAAGCATGGGATGTGAACTCCCCACCATTATCAGAGCGAAATGCCTTAATCTTCACTCCATGCATGGCCTCACATCGTGCAAAGTACTTCTTGATGCTGCCAAAAGTGTCACTTTTCTTCTTGATGGGTTCCAATTCCGTCCAAGAAGTCGCATCATCCCTGAAACAGATATAATACTTTGCTCCACCCAAAGATTGAGGAGTCATTGGTCCACAGAGATCAGAGTGGACTCTATCGAGAGTATTTGAGGCCTGTTGAGCAGGCTTGGATGATGGACTTCGCGTCTGCTTCCCCTGCAGACATGCAGCACATGCTTCGATAGCTGTGGAGGTTAATTTGATACCAGAGGCTGGGTCCTTGGCCAGCTGTTTAATTCCTTTGAATCCAATATGCCCAAGGCGTAGATGCCATTGGAACAGCGAATCAGCAGATTTCTTGGAGGGATGCTGGATGGGAGATGATCTGATGGGCACCGGGGCTGTGGCAAGAGCAGCATGGACAGTCGGATTCCTCTTGGTGTGAAGCACATATGAGTGGCCAATGAGTGTCACAGTTGCTATGATATCAGGACCATTCAAAATGTGCATGACATGATCTCCTCCCTCAAAATCTCCATTAGGTGGTCCTGAACCTGGCTGGTTGAATATGATCTGACAACCTGACTGGTGGATCAGGCGAAGAGAGAGAAGCAAGCTGAATCCAAGTGATGGAATATGGAGCACATCTTTCAGTGTAATGTCTCCAGAGGGTAGGACCAGCACCACATCTCCCCTACCTGCGGCCTTCACAATGCTGTTGTTGGCCAGAGTGACTGTTGTCGAGTCAGGATAGTAAGTGCTAAAGTAACTCTGCTGGGAGGTCATATGGTGTGAGGCTCCGCTATCAACGATCCATCGATCCAGAGTGGGAGGAGAATGGTAAGCATCATCCTTTTCGTTGATCTGGGCCATCCAAGCAACAGCCTGCCTCGCGTTGGCAGACCCCTGGCCCCTTCGATCCTCCCTGGCAATCCTCTTCTTGCAGTCCTTCGCCCAGTGTCCCTTGAGGTGGCAGTAGCTGCAAGTGTCCTTGGAGCGGTTCCCACGCCGCTGATTATGTGCCCCCTTTGAAGGCTTCCCATTCTCTGCAAAGAAAGCAACTCCTCCTCTCCTGGATCCTGCCTTCCCCCCAGCGAGCTTCTCATGTTCCAGAATCAGTCTGGATGATACCTCTTCGAAGGTCAGAGACTCAGCGTTGGTGATGCTAGTTCTGAAAGGGTGGTACTCCATGGGCAAAGTGTTGAGCAAGAGGAAGATCTTGTCATCGTCCTCATAGGCTGTACACCCAGCACTGAGAAGCTGGTTGAGGAGCTTCTGCAATTTCGAGATAAAGTCTGACATATCCTCCCCCTGGTACTGTACCTTAGACAGCTCACTCCTGAGGAACCAGATTCGTTGCTTGTCCTTCCCCTGGTACCGCTCCTTGAGCATCTTCCACACAGTCACTGGGTTTCTCTCTGTTGAATACATCTCTCTGTGGTTGGCATCCAGCATTCGTCCTAGAAGGCCGCGGACCTTAGTGGCTTTTGTATCCCATGCCTGCAGACTCTCATCCAGCTTCGTATCTATAGAGGCACCAGAGGAGGTGGAGGTGGAGCCAGATGGAGTAGAGGAAGTTGGTGGCGATCCAGTGTCGTCCTTGGTGGCAGCAGGTGGAGGTTCCTTGCCTTCGATCAATGCAAGCCAATCCTTCTCCGCAAAGATGTCGGTGGCAGCAAGTAGCCAATTGCGAAAATCTGAATGAGAGCTGAGAGGCTTGATAAAGCCAATTGAAGCGAGAGCAGAGAGATCAGAAGTCATCTTGAGATATATGTGATGGAGGGATATGATACTAAAGTGAAGGAGGGATAGAAGAAGCGAGGAAGGGATAGGAGCAAAGAAGAATGCAAAAGGCAGTGAGGTGGAATGGGAATGAACAAAGATGAGTTGGATGTGTAGCAAGGACGGTGCTAGAGGTCCTTATATACGAAATCCTTTGGTCAAAAGATTGATCTGTGTGTATTCGAATGGCATGCCAAGTGCCAGTTCATCGGAAGACCTGTGTGGGGAGCTAGAGAATTATTTTTCGTTCTGAGGGATTTCTGTGCCGGAAGTCACCGTAGCGCGGTAGGTAACCAGGGGTGATCAAAGTGGCGGCACCACTATCACCGGCAGTTGCACAACTAGCACCACCGCTAGAAGCACCGCTAACAACTAAACAAGGAGTTCGGAGAAGAGAGAAGAAATGCCGCAACAACTTCTAAGTCAGAGATGGGAGTTTGAGACCTCCGATCCTGTAGGGGTCGGAGCGAAGGAGATTGACACAATCTCAGAACAGAAGGTCTGGAGTTGACCTTAGAAAACAAAAAATAGAGAATGGGGGTGAAAGTCTTAAACTGACTCAAGCACTGTGCTGTCCGGGCTCATAACCTGTTGGAAATGGTAGCGGGCGCTGTGAGAAAGTCCAAAAGCGATATCGTTCTCTCTACTCTAGCGGTCTCTCTATATACAGAATGACAAGGCCACATTGGCCGCTCCGCTATCGGGCGGACTCGGGCCTGGGGTTGAGCGGATTTCCAATAGAAATCCTCCTTTGCCAGAGCTAAAAGCATCACAATTCGAACAATCATGTATTCTCTACCCTTTGATATCAGCTGTGTGTGGTTTTTCCACCGCTAGGCGTATTGGTAGCCCTGTTGAATGTTTGCACAGTTGGGACCACCTGAAAACAATACAGTTTGCTCTGAGATGCACGGGGTCTGAGTGGTAAAAGCGGTATGTGATGCAAGAGCAACGCCTAGTGTTGTTACCTTTTCTCACCGCGAGTACTGAATCTCATCTCGAGGCTTCTCATTCATGAGCTGCCTGGTGGTTGTGCCAGAAGAAGGTTGGGTCGTTTTGTGTTCAGTAACCAACAAAACGCAGGAGATGAATCAAAATTATCACATCTCACAAGTTGAACCAAGACATCGCAGGAACTCGGGTATATATATTCCTTCTTCCGGCCTACACCTCCATTCTCTGTGCTTCCCGCATCAAATCCACCGCCAGTATTCTGAACTATCTCGACATCACCAGACTGGTACAAAACAACGCCTCTCATTCCATAACACACCCGATAACCTACACAACTTGGTACATTCCCTCTGGGCTTCCTTCCACTACATTCACCTGTATCATACGCAAATGCCTCGGATGTAGATTGATTTCCAAATCTCAGCGATGGCACCAAAGGGCAGCCGCAAAGAAAATGGGAAGGCAATTGCGAGGACAAAAATGCCGTAATCGGTTATAAATCGATGCTTGTCATTGGATCGGGACTGTATAAAGGGATTCATCCCGAAACATATGGCCGGATTCAGACGGATATATCACATTTGCGGTGCCAAGAATGAAAGGGCATGGGACCTCTGTTATGATATAATCTATCTTGATCGAGTCACGACTCGCTACTTTTCACAATTCCAGCTGATATGGCTGCACCGCAGGAATAGGCTTTCACCATTTTGGGAGTGGTAGGCAGCATTCCGCTCATATATGGGGCAAATGTTTCACAAATCCTGCGACCAAAGAAACTATTGGAGGTGGGACAACTTCTGCGCCTTCGGGGATCAAGTTAATCACTCCAATCCGTAGACAACCAGTGCGGGGATGGTTAAACACCCTGGCGAGCGTTTCTCTTGGTATTGTAGCAATGATCCCAGGAAACAGACTGAGCTACCAAGCTGCTGGCAGTAAAAGCCAGGCGACTTCATGGCCGTTAGACTACAGAATTCGAATCAGATAATTGATGAGGATAGTGATGATGAGAAATGGCTGAATCCCAGAGCGCCGCGTTGTGGTACAAGACGTTCTGGTGATGGGAATATGAATGACAACGGCTAGGGTGAGGGGAAGAACATGCAGAGCGGTGAGAAAGGAATCGGGAAAGGGAATGGTAAAAAGGATGGGAAGGGGAAAGGCAGGAAGACTGAGGACGGAAAGGGGAAAGGGAAGGGGAAGGGGAAGGGGCAGGGGAAGAGAAATGGTAAACAGAAAGGTATTGTTAAACAAATCCCAGGGGAGATGATAAGTCTCGTGCCGTTGCTTTGCAGTTGCAGAAGGAAATGCATGAGGTAGACTTGGACATGGAGGCCTAACTAGAGCGGGTATTTTTTGAGCTGGAACCATCGCCCGCCAGGTCAATTTCCTCAGACGATGATACCGACTCTACCGAGGTGTCGGATGGCGAATACAACTCAGAATGTTATTCTGACGTGAATATGCGCATGGAGGATGATGTGGACGCACCGGACAGCATGGATTTAGACAGCGATGTGGATATGGAAAGGGACAGTGACAATGAAGATGAGGAAGATGATGAGAAGGGAGATGAGAAGGAGGAGGAGAAGAAGGTGGATGGGAATAAGGAGGAGGAGGAGAATGAGGATGAGGATTAGGGGGAGGATGAGGATGAGGATGAGGATGAGGATGAGGATGAGGATAAGGATGAAGATGAAGATGATGGCAAAGAACCTCGGACGATTGGCAAGGGAGAGATGGTAAATACATAGGCTGACGATGTAGATACGATGGTAGATGATCAGCCAATTGTGCCACCTGAGCAAGGCCAGAGATGCGTGAGCATACCCCACAGGCACAATCTCAGACGCTTGCCCTACGACCACAAACCCCGGAACATTGACCATGACCACGAACTCCGGACACTCATACCCTCTGTGGAAAGAAGGATTTGGGGCGTTTGACACTGCAAAATTCTCGCCCCACCGTGCCAGCTCTGAGAGAAGCCAAGGCCACTGGAAACTCCTCAGATGTGGATGTACATCAGTAGCTGCTTCGCGAATCGGCAGGTGGCGATAGTCCCCCCGATATCCTTCTCCCCGAGGTTCCCACAGATGTCTCGCTACGTAAAAAGTGAACCAGTTCTTGAGTTGCAAAGGAGGCGATGATTGTTGCATTTGGGTTATGGTCGGGTTTTTGTCTTGTTTGTTTCCTTTGTTTTAATCCATTTATCTCAGGCTTTGAATATTACATGTGTGGCGTTGTTTTTGGATCACTCAGGGTTTATTTTATTTGTCAGTTTTGAATTCTTTTTATTTTATGCATAGTATTATGGGATAGCGCGCATACAGCGTGTTTGCAACTCCTGGTGTGTAAGGAACCTCCTTGTGATGGTGTTGAGGTTCAATAAATTTTTCAAGTTAGCTGAAACTATCGTGAGCATACACACCAGGTTACCCAAGCCCAGCATCAACTTTTGTCCCTGTCTACAGTGTATACTGCACACCTCGTATGTTGTCGACAATTCCAGAGAAGAGCCCTTTTAGTTGCCCGAATGTTCATGCTGAAAGAACTTCACCTTCGACAGGTGGAGACTTAAACATGTCAAAATACACCATCTTGAACACCTTCAAGTTGCATGCCAGATGTATCTGACTATTCACAGTGCGCCCCGACGCGTTAAACCTGCTCAGCATCATTAATTCAACTATAACAAAGATTCAGTTGATAACGTTGATGAGTTTCCTTACCTTGAACACGTTGAAAACATTGCAAACTCAGAGTCTCACCCACAGCCACCTCCTCTGCCACGGACAGAATCATAACCCAGTGCCAGAGCTCCACTGAGCGATTATAATGCAGAGCCAGAGGAATGTCACGCTCAGGGTTGCCTTGAGATGAACCACCAAGACAATCCCTACTACCCATTTGGGACGCATGAAGAGTACAAATATATCCAGTGTGGGATCAAGAATAAGGGTACGAAGACATACTATGACAACATGCTGAAGAAATACATCCCTGCTTTGCATTTCCTAAGCTTCAAAAACGGGGATTGCATCCAGAAGCTCATGGCTAGAATACCAAATGATCAGGCCCTCGGGGAGTGGGAACTATACACTCTCCAGGATATGAGATAGAATGAAAATCACCAGCACCCTATCAAATACTGCAGTCAAGACATCATCACAAGCATGGGATGGTTGATGCAGCAGCTAGCCTACACCGAGCATCTCATTTACACCCCTCAAGGTTGCTTTAACAGCAATACGCCACTGAAGCGCCTCTATACCAAAATGCACCCTCTGGACTGGTGGTGGGAGACACAGGTAAGGAGAGATACTCAAGTATAATAACGTGCAAATCGATCTTCAGTCAACGCTCAGAGTGGGGCATACACCGGTTCCGTTGATCTTCATGTCTGAGGGAATACAAATCTCGAATTTTGCTGGCAACAAGACAGAGTGGCCAGTATATATAACAATTGGCAATCTATCTTCAAAGATCAGCCAGATGCCGTCAACACACAACTTTGTAATGGTCGCTTTCCTGCCGATTCCGATCAAGAACTGAAATCTACCTCAGCACCGGCTTGATGAGCTTCAGCAAACAAAACGAGAGGTGCTAAATGAGGTACTCCAGCGGTTACTCCAGCCTCGCACCTTCAAAAAATATCCCAGCACTGAGAGCGGGTATTACAACCTTCTTTCTGCAGATGACAACTTCAGGCGTTGCAAACCAGTTTAAGCAGCATGCCTTGCAGATTCCCCAGAGTATAGCGATCTACATCATCTTGAGCGGCATGTCTGATTTTCGTGGGAATGTCCAAAGAACGAACTTGGAGATTTTGTCCCTCCTGACCTGGAACACCGCTGCCAGCAGAATCACAACCACTGTAGAATGCTCAGTGATGACAACACCAAGGCAGTCGATGCCGAACTCTCGTTGTGCCATTTTCACCAAGGATTCAACTTGTCTGGACTTATTCCCTGTATTGTGAGTGACCTCCCGAAGCCCAACCTCCTCCATACATTGCAGATCGCCATTGTTGACCACCTCCCAAGGTGGATTTTCCACTTCACGAAGATGCACCAATGGCCCAACAAGTGCAATTCAATCTAGTTATCCATGCCTGCTTACCATGAACTCACACCAAAAAATAAGTCATATGAGGAAGTTTCTCAGTGGAATGGGAAGGAGATGAAAGAAAAGAGCCTGTACCTGCTTGGAGTTGTAACCCAGTCTCTACGAGGTGGAAACTCCACTCAGCGTCCCATATTCAATTGCGCAATTGAGTGCACATGGGTATTGTTAAAATTCTATATGAATGCTCGATATTAATCCCATGATGATGCAATATTGCGCTCCATGGAGGACACCTTGTGTCATTTTCACTCCTTCAAAGATGTTTTCGTACTCGGGCGAGCTGGCAAAAAGGTGAAAGCCAAAGCCAAAGTCCTGACAACGGAACTCATGAAGAAGCAAAAAGTAGACGAGGAAACAAATGCCGAAACTTGAATGCCATCCAAGAAGCAGCGCAAACTAAACGCCTGGCGGGATTATATCCGCCCCGAGATAGATGTTTCCAGGAAGTTACATGCCAACTGCAACTGTTTGAAGTTCCACTTGATGTCTCATTGGGTGGAGCAGATTCGTCGATACAGAGCCTTGTAACAGTATTCTGCCGAGGGACATGAACAAGCACGGAAATCCAACATCGAGGAGCGTTGGAGCATCTCCAATCACAATCTCAACTAGGTGCTGCAAGTAATTACCTTTCAGCGTCCCATTCTCTGCTTCAAAATCAGATAGCTCAATATCCAAGCCCTCACTCCGCATCGTGAGAACAGCGCTGCCGCCTGCAAAGTACTCCCTTTCAAGTGCTGATCGGACTACCCCCCTGAGCTCGCAGTCATATGCGAAGCCCGAATTCATTGGACCCGGCTATGCTTTGTCAAAACCACACCCCCGGATGTCTTCCTTGCCAAAATGGCACCACAAAAAATCTGCAGACATGCTGCAAATGCAAAGAAACAGGTGCACCTCCGCCCAACCGACGCAGACAGCAGACTCCAGAGCTGACGCCACCTCTGTCCGCACCACCAACCGCCTCAACCGGTAATACCTCTGGAGCTCAACATCTCGAAATTGTCAATTTGCCGGCCGGATATGTATATTCACATCCATCTCTTCCTGTGCTGGATCGTTTACCCTCGATATATTGGCCCATGATACCAAGCAAGATACAGATTTTGATCCAGATATGCTGCCTGATGAAGGAAATCCACTGGTTAGTACACTATCTGCTGTGTGATAATGCAGCTAACATTCATTTTGAAAAGCAGAGCAGCCTATTGGGTGAACCTGGCAGTAATGACTAGCATTGATCGAATGCCATGGCATTTTGGTGATTATTATTATCCTGAATTCGTGGATACTGTAAAGTCTATTTTAAAGGATATATTTATATGTCTTATTACAGAACAATGTAGTGATCAAGAAGAAAGTAAATGAAAACGCTTCAAAGGCTGCCAAATCGACATGAATGATACACTATGCCAAATCAAATGATTGCACGATGTGGATACAGCCATGGCAAAATGAGCGTCAATGTAGCGTCAACAATTTTGGTCTTGTATTTTGGGTATTCTGTAGGGTGATACGTTGCGAATTGTCATAAACGAAGTATTGGCGGCCGTTATGGACAAAAGAGAGTGTAAAACACTCCTGGCCCCATCATGAAAATGAGCGTCAACGGAGTGTCAACAATTCTTGGTCATGTATCTTGGGTAATCTGCGGGGCGATTGGTTGCTCGAAGTCATAAACGTAGTATTGGCTACTCATATACACAAAAGAGATCGTAACACGCTCTCTGCCCCATCATGGAAATGAACGTCAACAGAGCGTCAACAATTCTTGGTCACGTATCTTGGGTAATCTTGTGGGCGATTGGTTGCACATAGTCATAACGAAGTATTGACTGCCTTTATAGACAACAGAGAAAGTGAAATGCTCCCTGCCCCATCATCAAAATGAGCGTCAATGGAGTGTCAACGATTGTTGGCCTTCCATTATGGTTAATTACAGTGCAATATGGCCGTTGTTGTCTATATACATGGTTTTGACTATTTTTGTACACTAAAAGGCTGACTAATACTTAGTAGTAGCTCTGTAAATGAACTGGGATGTTACTGTCCAGGAGGATGTGGCGGGAATATTCCGTCCATATTTGCCTATAAAGGCTGCCATTACATTGTCTATGGATGCTTGTAATTAAGCTCCACTCATATTACCGAAGATGCAAGACCGAAAATCGTTGAGGCTCTGTTGACGCTCATTTTCAGAATGTGGTAGGGTATGTGTGACTCTTTCTTTTGATCATTGAGGTGGCCAATACATTGAAAATGGACTGTAACGTACCAATGTCAATATTTTACGATCACCAATAACATATCAAAATGCGACCATAAATGTGAAATCCGAAACGCAGAACTGGAGATTGGAACCGACGGGTCTAGCCAAACCCGCACATTGACGGGAACGTGTCCGGGTTTGACCGAGCCAAGAGTCTGCAGGTCAGGTTTTCAGATGGGTTTGGAACAAAACTGACCCGTTTTTCCAGTCCAAACCCGGCCCACTGGCGGGTTACCTGAACTTGTTGCTAACACTACACCTTGGTTCGAAACTGTTTCAAAGTTGATATTTGCTTTGCTATACATGAGAATGAGTAAAGAGAGAAGAATAGAAAATCCTCCAACGCTTACAACACTCTCTCTATATACAACTCATCTGCCATCAACGAACCATCTCTCATACGTCGATGTACCAACCGAATTACATCTCATGATCTGAAACACCATGAACATAACTCCTTATTGGTTCAACCACGCCATATCATCCAACGTTGAAATACCTCCGCCCACTTCCTTATCATACCAAATTATTCCACCACCATCTCACCACTTCCTCCGCGTCTCTCATCGTCTCCACCTTGCTATAACAGAATTCCTTCACACCCTCTCCTGATCACCATCATTCTTCCCAAGTATCTTCCTATCTTTTCAGTGCCATGACAGTTTTAGATATAGAGTGTATTTCAGCAAATGGTAGAGTTATATCGGCAAAACTGCAAATCAACTATAGGCTGTGCTATGCGCAGCTCATAGCAAGCTTCCCGTGGACCCCTGCACAACACGCAGCATATAGGCATCTATAGACGATTCATCGATATGTGTGCATGAGCCTGTGGAACTATATACGGCTGCTAGCCAGAGATGAACTTATCCTTGTCTTTACTACCTGTCATTATACCGGGACTGTACACACTACCACTGCAAGTCAGCATAAGAGTCCACTGGCGATTGAAAGCCTGCTTGAGAGCCTGTATGATAGCCTGCTTGATAGCCTGTTTGAGAGAGCCGGGCTTTGGGAGGAGTAGAGTTTTACACTGGAAGCTTTCGGCCGATGGCAGAGGAGGAGTGCCAATCGCGTACAACGGCATCGCAATGTGAGCGTAGTGTTCAGTGAATTTTCTATAGTAACTGGTGAGGCCCAGGAAGCCTCTGACGTCCTTACTGTTCTCAGCTTGAGGCCAATCCATTACCGCACGAGTCTTATACTCCTGGGCGTGGATGCCGTCCTTCTCAATGTCAAAGCTGCAAAAATCAACTTTCTGACAAGTCCAGGTGCATTTTGCACGTTTGGCCTTCAGACCATGTTCTGTCAGCAAAGTAAGCACTTCTCGGATATGTACGACGTGTTCCGCCAGGGTACAGCTGTGAATCATAATATCGTCAAGGTATACGACGATGAATTCACATTTGATTAGTTCTAAGATGTCGTTCATCATGCGCATGAACTGGCTGGGTGCGTTCGCCAGGCCAAACAGCAGGACTCGCCACTTGTATAAACCAAATTTAGTGGTGAAGGCTGTCTTTTGCCTGTCGGCTGTGGTGATGCGAATTTGATGGTAACCAGCCACCAAGTCCAATTTTGTGAACCAGCAGAAGCCGAGCATGGAGTTGAGTAAGTCCAGGATGTGTGGAAGAGGATAACTATCCTTGACGGTTATGCCGTTTACTGCACGATAGTCTATGCACATGTGCAGCATACCGTCAGGCTTTGGCACAAATAATACCGGTGAGCCGAAATTGCTTCGAGAGGGCTGAATCCAACCGCAGCGAATCGCCTTGTCTATCTGCCTCCGAAGTTCTGCTTCGTCCCGCGGGGAGATGCAGTATGGTGAGCGGAATGGTATTTTGCCATTTGGGTCCGTTTTAATTTCCAAAACAGGCTGCCTTCCATTCTGCGAATTTGCAAATGTTGGCTCGCCGAAGAGGCTCAGGAATTCTGTCAACATCTCCTGAAACTCACCCGGCTGTTCGTCTGTCTGAAGTGTACTGCCATCGCCACAGTGGTGTACTTTGATCAAGAAGGCCCATTTCAACAAGCGGGCAGATATGTTTTTAAGTTCGGCCTTCCGTATGATGTGTATACCCATGAATTTGGCCTGCTCCACCATTCTTTCGTCGACGTCCAAGGGGCGTATGCCAGGCAAGTAATGTACTTGGCCATCCTCTCTTTCCTCCCAGAGGTTATCGGCAATACACATTTCATTGCTGTCATGGTCAATTTGATATCGTCGGTTGGTATCACGTATCCATCTTTTGCTTAGCACAATATCAATGCCCTTGATGTCGTAGATCGTAAATTCAGCCTCATAGACATAAGACGCACCGAGTCGTAGTTTCAATTTGACTCTTTGGCGTTTCTCGATGCCATCCTGTGCCTTGATATTGACCGTCTCCACAATCATCCATCCAGCCTCCTTTGCCTGCAGGGCGGCCCCTTGGCATTTTAGTTTCTCAATGAACTTCCGCCCCACATAATACTCTAACGCACCATCGTCCTTCACTACCCTTGCCTTTTTGCTGCTCCACCATCCTCCTTTCGTTTGGTATCTTATTTTCCCATTAAACCTTAGCAGGTCGACCACTGAGTCATCTAGTTTACTAACTTTCAAGTGGTGGTAACGGGTGAAAAACTTGAATTGACTATCTGGCACCAATTTGCCACCCGTTTTGTTTGACGATACCGTACATGATGGTGTTTTTATGGGAGGTACAGCCACAGCTACTGACCTCCTTTACCTTTTCCCGCTTCAGAGTCCGAGTCTGAGAGGCACTCCAACTCGCTCTCCGCTTCACTGTCCGTCTCCTGCTTAGCCTCCTTTTCCTCTGCAAGCTGCCCACTCTCCTATCTACCGGTTAGTGCACCTCCCCATTTCTTAACTTTACTGGGGCGTCCAGACTTGGCTTTTGGGGCATCTTTGCCGACCAAAGCTTGTTCAAGTAGCATCTTCATCAAGTCGCAGTTTGGGCAATTGGGAGAGATATGATCCACCTTGCCACAGTTATAGCAGGTCAAGCCGTCATCTTTGGCCGGGCCAACTGTGCCGGTTATAGCACCTTTCTTGGAGTCCATCTTCCTAGCTGAAGCGTTCGTAGTTGTGGTAGTGTTGGGGCCACTTCAAGATTGAAACTTGTTGAGAGACGTGTCCAGTGCGGCGAGGTGTTCCATGCGCTGTTCGAGGGTTGGAGTCCCATCGCGCATGCCAATATAACGAACCAAATCTTTATACACTCCCTGGTTGCCCTTTTCAATCTTATATCCATAAGTGTCGGCTAACATTTCGGCAGGCATAGGCTGGTGCGGGTCCAACTTCGAACGAAGGCGACGGAAACGCTCGTTATACTCTGCGACGCATTCTCCCTTCTTTAGGCTCAGTTCTTCCCATTCACGTTTGACCAGGTCCAAGGCGTTGGACGGAATAAACTTAGCTTTCAACTCAGTGCAAAAGGTGGACCATTCAATGGGTGCACTCATTGGGAAGCGGTGCATGGCCCAGACTGCTGCATTACCTTTCAATTGTAGCACTGCTTGCTGTCCCCAACCTGTCGTGCCGACCCATCCAATGGTCTAGGCTGCATTCTTGAAGTGTCGCTCCAATGCAAATAGGAGGGCGGTGACATCATCCAAGGTTCGTTTGCCCTCATATGTCGGAAGGTTAGATGACTTGACAGAGAAACCACGGCTTCCAGAGGAGCCAGGGATTGGCTCGGCGGAGCCACGGATCCCGAAAGGGCCAGAGGTCGGTTCAAAGGAGCCACGGATCCCAAACAGGCCGGGAGGCAGTTGGGAGGTGTCCGGCGCCGGAGTCGCGTGTACTTGGTTACTCGTCAGTCGTTGAATGACGCATTCGAACGCTCTCAATTCGGATTCCAAGCTGCTCTTCCCTGACGAGAGATTATTGACTTGGTACAGCACCATGTCCTTCTCCAGCCAGAGCTGTGCGATGTCTGTCTGCTCTGTTGTTTCCGGCTCCGACTTGCACTTGTTGAGCCGTCTCTCCAACTTGGCTGATCGACGTTTCTCGAGCTGAAGTTCTTCCTCCAACTCCTCAATTTCCCGCTGAGCGGCTGCTAATTCCCTGCTCGGGCCGTGCCGGACGGGCTCAGTCGCCTCCAAGTCCTTGACTTTAGTGGCCAAGCTCTCTTTGAGGTCGCAAATCTTAGCGAATTTCTCAGCTTGTTTAAGGCTCTCGGAGAGGTTAGAATCAATGATCTCCAATTGGACATCCTCAGTAACCCTGATCCAGTTGATTGCTTGGTCAGAGGAGACCCCAGGGCCGTCGTCGATGATCTTCATTCGGTTTGTGATGTATTCTGTTGTGCGAAGATATGTAGGTTGGACGCCCACGGTGGTTGAGGTCTTAAACCTGCTGCTAAACCTACTTGTCTCAGCTTTGTCGATTTTGTCGGTAAAACTGACATCGTGCGTGTCGTGCGTGTCGTGCGTAGCAGGAAGGGCTGTGAAGTCGGAAGACTCCTGCGATGTCTTCGAGCCGCTGGCAGTCCACTGGTTCAAAGATGAACCAAGTCAATCCGCCATGGTGCGTTGTGTTTCGATCGCTTCTGATGCTTGTGACACCATCAGACGTCGAGTGTTGCTACCAATGTGGGCAAATAGCTTCTCCGTATGTATAGAAGTGAATGTTATTGATGATCGAGCTGACATCTCGCTAGAACTAACTAATACGCGAGTCTCCCACAGAGCCGCACTAATGCCACAGAGCCGCACCTAATGTGACAGAGCCGCACCTTAACATGACCAGAGTCGTCCACCTACATGGACTCTGAGTTTGTTGAAGCTTTGGCTAATACAAGCCTCTGAGTCTGTGGAAGCTTTGGCTAATGGAAGGCTCTAAGTCTGGAAGCTTTGGCTAATAGAAAGCTCCAAGTCTGTGGAAGCTTTCGCTAATAGCAGGCTCTAAGTCTATCGAAGCTTTGATGCTAATGTTAATGTAACCAACCTACTTGTCTGTGTGCTTCTGGTACTATGATCACCATCAATAACACCTTCACCATCGCCATCATCATCATCGCCATCATTAGTGTTAGCAATGGTTCCGGGTTACCCGGCTTTGGTCCATATTGGAACGGACCTGAAGTCCCAGATCCTGGTCAGAAACTGCCAAGCTACCTAACCCGGGTAACTAGCGTGCAGTTGTTACCCGGACCGGACATAAACCCGCGGTTTTTTGGATTGGTTGAACCCCAGACTGCAGTTCCAAATTATGGTTCCTGCAACTTTGCCTCCAATTAAGTATTTCAGTTCGGATCGTATCATGACATGATGAATACACAGATTGTGCAGTCTTACAATGTCTTTCACCTCCTGCATTCAGATTTGCGATCCGACTGATATTCGTTGAGTGGCTGTGAAAGAAGGGCCAATTAAATGCGAAAATCGCGGGTTTTCGATAGCGACTCCACGAATATTAGTCGGATAGCACATCTGAAAGCGGCAGGTGAAAGAGCGGCCAAAACTGCACAATCTACTTGTTCATCATGTCATGATACGATCAGAACTCAATTACTTAATTGGGGCCAAAATGGTGAACTTGAAATGCCAGGTTTTTGGTGGTAAAACCGACCCAATTGGAACGGTCCCGGTTTTTGTGTGGTAAAAACCGTTGCAACAGTTTGGTTCCGGTTCCAACCCTATCCTGGAACCGTTCTAGCAGGTTGGAACCGTTGCTAACACTAAGCCCCATCATCACCATCACCATCGTCACCAGCAACACTATCAGCCCTGGCCCAAATACACACTCATATGCCCACAATCCATGGGAAGCAGGCAGCAGATTCGGCTGGAAAATCTGAGTCGGAAATCTGCTCTCCTTAAGATCCGATTATCTACCTTTCCTGCACAATCTATGGCTGCAATTGTCAACTCCATGGCCGCGAGGCATTGTGAGATATTGTCTCACTGGACGCATAGAAGATAAGGTTCACACTATGATATCAACAGAAGTCAAGATTTCGGCCGCCTGCCACCCGCCACCAGCCATCCGCTATGCGCCACCTGCAACATGCCATACAGCAACTGCTTCACGACTCCCGGTGTCTGGCGTCTGCAAATCAACAATTCTCTGGATCGATCGTGCAGAAGCATATTCAGAAAGAGTAGAGTTTTCCACCGGTAGCTTTTGGCCAATGGAAACCTCTGAGTTTGTGAAAGCTTTGGCTAATTGAAGGCTCTCGGTCTGTGGAAGCTTTGACTAGTACATAGCTCACAGTCTGTTGAAACTTTGATGCTGACATTAACGTAGCCAATCTTCTTGTCTAAGTACTTCTGGTACTATAATCACTATCACCATCACCATCGCCATCGGCATCATCACCATCAGCCCCAGACCAAATGGGCACACATACAGCTACAATCAATGGGAAGCGGGTATCAGATTCCACTTGACAATCTGAATCTAAGATCCGCTCTTCCCAAGTTCGAATTGTCTACCTTTCTTGCAGAATCAAAGACTACAATTGTCCACACCAACACCATAAGGCATCATGAGATCTTATCATGGTGGCCGTACTAAACATAAGGTTAAGATTATGATATTGACCGATGTGATGATTCGGCCACTATACACCACCCGCCATCTGTCACACACCTCCTCCCACTGGCCACTCACGAAACCCTTCCCACCATACGCCACCTGCCTCATTCATCCCGGTGCCTGGCACCTGCAACTGACACCTCCCAGTGCTTGGCTTCTGTAACTCAGCAAATCTCTAGATCGAGCATGCATGAGGGTACATGTGAGCATATGGTCAAGCTAGATTGGGAGTGTCATCCTTCTTGAGAGTGTACTTGGAAGTGTAGAGCCAAGTAGGCTGGGAGTTTACCATCGAGTGCAATTGGAAGTGTACTTGACAGGGTGCTTGGGAGTGTGCTTGAGAGCTTCTTGAGCACTAGTTTGGGATTGTACAGTCAAGCAGGCTGGCTGGGTGCTTGAGAGCTTCTTGAGCGCTGGTTTGGAAGTATACAGTCAAGCAGGCTGGCTGTGTGCCATTGAGTGCAAGAGTCAGTGTCCTTAGGAGCATGCCTAGGAGTGTACTTGAAAACGTGCTCGGTGTACTTGGGAGTGTCTTGAGAGCTTAATTGGAAACGAACAGTCAAGCAGGCTGGGAGTGTGTCATCAGCTGCAATTTGGAGTGTACTTCAGAGCATGCTCGGAAGTATTCTTAAGAGCTTCTTAAATACTGCTTTGGGAGTGTACAGTCAAACAGGCTGGCTGTATGTCATCGAGTGCAAGTGGGAGTGACCTTGGGAGCATGCCAAGGAGGCATCTTGAGAGCTTACTTGGAAGAGTATACTCAAGTAGGCTGCGAGTGTGTTATCAAGTGCAATTGGGAGGGTACTTGAGAGTGTGCTTGGGAGTGTGCTTGAGAACTTCTTGAGAGATGGGTTGCGAGTGCACAGTCAAGCTGGCTGGCTGTGTATCATCGAGTACAAGTGGGAGCATCATTGGGAGCATGCCCAGGAGTGTACTTGAGAACGAACTCAGAGGTTATAACAGTACAGCTGTACGTAACGTGTTCAGGGCCGGGTAACACCAGTAGTATATACAGTCAGCTCGCCACAAGCCTTCGATCTCTAGCGATAATCTTACCTTAACTACCTACCTACTACTGTATTATATTACAACATCCATGTGTGCAATCATATCTTCCGCTATACCTTCATATGAGGCCATACACGGGCATATTCCTTTACAAAGGTGTACTTGGCAGTGTATTCAGAGCTTAGTTTGGAGCGTAAGTCGAGAGGGCTAGGTGTGTACAATCAAGTGCAATCAGGAGTGTACTTCAGAGCGTACTTGGGAGCATGCAATGAAGTGCATTTGGCAGTTTTATTGAATGCAGCATGATGTATAGTATCAAGCACCCATAATTGCATGCATATCATAGTAATCTAGTCAAATTGCAGTTCTATAGGACTTTATAGTACCACAAGTCAAATATGCTATGGATTACCAGCCCAAAAACAGATTCTCTATGAGTTACGCGTCGCGTAAGGTCATTTTTCCTGGTGTATACCACCCATGTATATCTACAAGTGGTCTAGGCATCTACTAGGATTGCATGCTAGTGTGCAAGATGAAGAGCACACAACATTTGGGTGGTCAACTAATGGCTGGACTGACAATGAACTGTAACTGGAATGGGTGGAACAGAACTTTGAGAAATATACTATTAAGATGTTTGTACCATGAGATTGACCTCCTGCTCATGCTGACTATTACAGTGCAAAGAGCAAGCCACATATTCTAATTCTTGATGGGCATGGCTCTCATCTAACATGGCAATTTTTCGATTTTTACTTGAAAAGAAATATCCACCCTATTTGCCTTCCTGCACACTCTATACACATCCTTCAACCTCTAGATATTGGGCTGTTTAGTCCTCTTCCATGCTGTTACAGCAATGAACTGGATATATGGGTTAGAAAAGAAGGGAATACAATTAAAGAAGGACAGTTTTATAAGTAAGCCCACCTGCTATATCACTCTATACTCCACTCTAACTCTTTCCTACAGACTTGTCACATGTGCTAGAGCTGCAGCATATACCAAGAACAACATCTTGAGTGCCTTGGAGGCAACTAGGATCTGGTCTCTTAACCCACGCAAGGTTTTTCTTCGGCAGTCACGAAGTATCACTCGATTTGAATTTCCGCCAGCCACTCCCACTCCAATCTTCAGTGCAACCCCCAGACAGCTGTAAGCCGATTAGCCCGCAGTGCACTTCACCTTGTCACTTGACAATCACCTTCCTTCCTTTAGCTGAAGGCTCTTGTAGTACAGCTGGGAAGATCAGCTCAGGGTGCACTTGCAGATAAGGAATTAGGAGATGAAATGCTGAGAACACTTTGCTCAGGGGCCAAGGACACCAATGTAGTAGCAGCCAAGAACTACCCCCACCTTGGTAAAGCTTGTGTATATACAGCTGAGGATGTGGTTCAGCTCACAGAAGACAGAGCAAGGCTAGACAGAGAAAAAGTGACCAAAGCCAAAATGCGCCAAGAAAAGGCTGCAGCAAAGGTAGTATCATCTGGAGAGGGGTCAAAGAGCTCTAAACATGTGGAAAAGAAGATCATAGGTACAAAGAAGGCACCTGTAATTGTGCTTAGTGATTGGGAGGATGAGGAAGAAGATATGGTGGGTGGAGTGGGGTGGGATGAGGAGGAGAATGGGGGGGAGGAGGACTCTGTTGTATATATTGGTGATATGCTGGACCTAGAGGATGCTATGGAGTATGGAAAAGGGAGAGAAGGGGTTAGTAGTCAACCCCCAGTAGTGACTAGGTCAGGGAGAGTGGTTAAGACAGGTCATTTGGGTCAATAAATACCACCCGCGGGTGGTCGGTTTCCCAGTCATGGGCGGTCACCCGGTA
>Ga0307514_10002325_pt1 | contig 20006 bp, 23 predicted proteins | sample 16_EM_MG_FD_203088 | JGI IMG/M metagenome (GOLD analysis project Ga0307514, IMG submission 203088) | Populus trichocarpa ectomycorrhiza microbial communities from riparian zone in the Pacific Northwest, United States - 16_EM | ecosystem: Host-associated > Plants > Roots > Unclassified | place... | reverse complement strand
CCAATTCTCAAAATAGCGCATTTTGCAGCAGTGAGTGGTTTGTTTTAACAGCATACCATTTCAATATATTGTTGGCTGCTGTCCGAGAAGCTGTTTTAACATGAATATGGATGATAAATGAAGGCCTCCCAGCGACCACAAGTTCACTCAATTAGTATGTGACCTATACGGGAGGCAGAAGGGGGAGGGGGATGTCTTTGGGGAGGTCATATTGTCAGAGGGGGTTACTTGGTATTAGGTTGATTTTGGTAGGATGTGACGGTAGTCATATTGTAGCGCGTAGTTGTTTCCATAGATCTCAATTTAACCACAGTGATCTCTCAATACTTGTACTTATATGATATCACGGGATACCGAAAATAGCTAGTATTTTACCATCGGAAAAATGACCATGCCCGGAAAGATCTAGGGCGCCAATGGTATATGAGAACCTTGGCAGTTTTGTTGCAGTATCTATATCCAGTTTCCAAAGCATTGATTTCAACCAATTCAAACTGATACGATTGGTTTTTCAATTGTTCAAAAATCTTATGTAACTCTTCAAGGCCCTTCCACAGACGCTAGGAGGTGTCAGCATGACATTAGTTAACACAGTTAGCCAAATCAGGAGTGAATGAGCTTGTTTGCATTTTCAGGGTTGCACACTACAGTTTTTTGACCTCTACGACCATAGACTGAAGAAAATGAGGCATCCCGACTACTGAATCACGGGAAGCATTACATGCTGAAGTATAATCATATATTCACACCACATATATGAGAAGCATGTGTTACCTATTCCTCGTGTATATATACCTTGACATCATTTGCATCCTTTACCGCAGCTCCTCCCTCCTTTACCCCCACTACCAAGGCCATTTGGGACTAGTCTCAGTAATGACTTCACTGACTAGTATCTAGCACGGGAAAACCTCCCTGAGGACAAAACCCGTGCCCCTTGGCTGTTAGGATTTCGTTGGGTGAGGCAGGATTCGCTGGCCATCCCTGCAACCCCCCCGGTAGCAGTACCTCTAGCCACATCTCGTGATATATTATGGCGATGGTGATTCCAGCTATATTCACAACTATGGAAGTAAATACGCTCTACAACATGGTTACCCTCATGCCCTGCCATATTCAATGCAGTACTCAAAAGCCACCTCCTCAATATGACTCCTGTCATACCCAACCCCCCCCCCCCTCTTCAACCCCTCCTATAGGTGGAATATCATGAGGGTGAACCCATGACTTCGAGGAGACCTTCACTGAGCATCGATATCCATGATCAAACAGCTTCTAGGGCAGCAACCTACCATATAGGAAAACCGTCTGCTGTCAAAACAAGCCGCTGACAGCTGGAAATGTGCTATTTTGAGAATTAATCCCCAACTCATAATCGGTCTGGGCACGACAACAGGTAGAAGATCATCCTTTTAGTACCTTTAATATTCCCGTTCTCCTCCTCTCAGCCGATAATTTACCTTGTGAAACCTGCATGTTTGACTGTTTATGTTTCGATCGTTCTCCACTTAGAGCCTCGTCATTCGAATTCAGTTCAGCAATTACACAAGCGGACGAGCTAGTGTGTTCCCCTTACTATTCGCGAATACTCTGTCATATCCTAGGCGATATCTCGCTCCGTTATACCCATATAACTGTGGGAATTACCCGCAACGCCTCAAATCATGTGAAGCCAAGATAGAAATATAAGCTAGGCCACAATAGGACAAAAGCTTGCAATGTCCAAATTAGGACATTATCTTGTACTAGAAGTACTATATAGGCGATAGGTTTCGCGCTCGTTTGTTATTTCCTTTCAATAGAGTAATGCAATCAGCGAGTATTCAAGTCCCTCGAGTATTTTACTACAATAAAGCTCTCACGTTCATCAAAATTCTTCTCTCCACGTCATCTACCCTCCGCTACAATTCCGCACCTACTCATAGCTTGTATTCTTTATATACAGGTTATGAGCCCGGTGTTCAACCAAGCTTCGCAAGACAAGAACTAGGAAGAGACATCCATGGCATAGACCCAGTAAAGCCTAGCCAGTATTACAAGCTAGAGAAAGCCAAGGGACGAAGGCACGAATGGGCTGGCCAACTGAACAACCAAATAGGAACTTCAGACGTTACTGTAAACCTCTGGACTTAAACCCTGCACCAAGCACAACGGAAAAACCTGCCTGTGAAAGCACATCGGAAAATCTTACCTGCGAGATCACACCCAAAAAGGAAGACCAACTACCTACCCTTTTTCGGAACAATCCCAACTGGGACAAAAATTCCCAGGCTTATCACTAGTCTGGTTGGCACAAGCCGCTCGTAGAACATACGAAGCCTACGTACAACGGAAGGTCCACATCGGCGAGTACCTCCAACTTGAAGCCTACCAAAAAACAAAGCTTCTGAGTTTATCCCGAGCCAGGTCGAGTTGATAATAGCCAAACATCTACAATCAAACCGCCATCCGTCGCCACAACCAGCGCCATCACAACCAACGCTCTACAACCAAATCCTCAATCAGCCAACGATCCAAGGTATCCGGATATTCCACCAGGATAAAAGAGCCTACATCAAATGAGTGACGAGCAAAGATCTGAAAGTACCAGTACCACTACCAAGCCATCTGTCACCATGACAAGAGAAAGAGGGCACTCCAAGATTGAACCCAAGCTTGCCGGACAACACAACTTTGCTGAGTGGATATTATCAATAGAGCAAACACTGGAGCAATACGATCATGAGGATGGCTCAATCTTAGATATAGTGACTGGAGTAATTAAAACTCAATCGAAGGATTAACCGCTGCACAAATGGAAAAAAGCACTGATACAGGAAGAGGAGAGAGAATATGGAGGCGGGATAACAGCTTTGCAATTCTAACTGAAACGAATTGTAAAGCCGAGGTCATAGATACTATCGGCCTAACTCATACCGCACTAAAAGCAAAATACGAAGGCAAAACAGTAACAGCTGTATTAGCCAACGTAGTGTTGGAGACTATTACCGCTAGGACAAAACGTGATCACTGGGTGCCAGGTTTGCCTAGACACCGATAGTATACTGTACACCAACACATAGTTCGGTTCACCTGTGACGATAGTGTTAGTACGTCAGGCATACTAGGCATACGCTAGCGGGCTGGGCATGGGAGATAGATCGGGACAGACCCTAGATTCTAAGTACCATATAACACCTCTAATAATCATCCTTTACAACATGGCAAGCCTCCTCGACAGATAACATGTCCGCTAATCAAGCATGGACTATGCTCGAAGACCTGTTTCAGTCCTCATCTTCTGCAAACGTCTTCCAACTCACCCTGACATTCAATAGCCTTCAACGACCTGGTCAGCCTGTCCTAACTTTCATCAATGAGGTAATTGCAGCAGCCACGGACCTCAAATACTTGGGAGAAGATGTTAGCGATCAGAAGATAAAATGGCAGATTCTCGCCAATCTATTACCAGAATACGCAACCCTAGTTATGACCCTCACGGATATAGATCATGGTGGCAATAACGGCCTACAAATCAAGGGCATCCGGGAAGCGTGCATATGAGAAGAAAAACTGGCTTCAAGACGGATTCTTATGCAAAAACTCCAAAGCCCCTCTGTACAACATTCAACAACCATACAACAACTCGCACCAGTGGCATACGTAGCAAGAACTCAAGATATCAGTCAAAAAAAGAAGTGCGAAGAATGTGGATTATCGAACCACACTATGGATCATTGCTGGGTCAAGCACCCTCATCTCCGTCCAATACTGCACTGTTCTCGGAGTAGAAGTATCACAAGGAACTCAAGAGACAAAGGAAGACCTCCTGATCACAATAAACCTAGGGAGTCTACAGTAGAAAAAGGAAAAGAGAATAGAGTATTGAAGGAATATGGAAAGAAAAAGAAGTGAACGAGAACCCTCATCCGATGAGCACTCTTCTTCCTATTCAGATTACTCTTCCGAATCTGATGATACAAAATCTCAACCTCAAAGGAAGAAGAAGAATCACGCAAAGACTCTCCAGGCCATCCCTACCGGAAAAAATATGACAGGAGTAATCAATCATGCATGCATGGTTAGACCTACTGGTCAAGGCACAAAAAATGGGAATCCGAGGTGGCTGATGGATTCTGGAGCTTCTAACCATTACACTAGTAATCACCAGCTACCCACCAACGCGATAGTCATCGATCCCACCCCGATAAAGACTGCCAATGAAATAATTCACGCAACAGCGAAGGGGTACCTGGTTCTATATCTCTCATGTGGTACCATAAGCATTGCAGATGTAATGTATAGCACAGACCTGCTCCCCAACACTCATTTAATCTCAATAGGACAATTGGAGGCGAAAGGTCTCGAATTCACCTTGAAGAATGGGAAACGCTTTATATTTAAACAGGGTACACTATGGGCGGTAGCCAATAGGGGAGACTTCGTATACTGTCTAGAAGAATGCTCTCCCAACGCAATGGCTTTGCAAACACTCTGGTTCCCTAGGCTCGTCCCACCCCCTTCCTGGTGCACTGATAATCCAGAATAAATGGGTGTTTGCTGTCAAAACAGGAGAAAAAAACCTCCAGGCAGGGGAGGTTTCAAGAGTTCAACGCTTCAAGGCCAGATTGGTTGCTCGTGGGGACTCGCAAACAAAAGGAGTGAACTTGAATGAAACAAAGACCTTAGCAAGAGATACAAATTCAAGGACCTGGGCCCTGTATCTAAATACATCGGCATGATGATTACTCGGGATCGCCCCAACAGACGGCTATACATAGATCAAGCTCCTTATGTCCACAATATCCTGGAAGAATTTCTCATGTCGAACACTACGCCAGTCTCAATCCCAATGGATCCCAATGAACAATAGGAACCCAACAAAGATAATATCTTTTTGGATGCCAAAGAAACCCGGGTTTACAACGAGCAATTGACAGATTGATGTATCCGATGCTGAGAACCAGACTGGACATTGCATATGCTGTCTGCAAACTTGCCCAATTCTCTGCTCATCCGACAACTAGACACTGGATGGGCATCATCAGGGTTGTGAGATATCTACGCTCTCATGATTCTGTCTACTCAACACTGGGAAAGACTGATATTTCCCGAAACCCTACTTCTACCCCAGTCGCAATGATCCGACAGAAGTTATCCAGACCACACGATCTCGAATAAACAGATGCGGAAGCTTTCCCCGCTTGTAGAAGTTTTTCCTACAATGTGCACTTAGTGAGACGACTCCTCTGGTTAACCCCAACCTGTTTTTTGCAATTCCGTCCTGACAATCTGGACAAGTACAAGACACGTTTCAAGAAACTCAGTACAACGAGGGGAGGCAGAATATTTTCTTTGGTTTACCTTCATTGTTTCTTTTTTTTCTTTTTTTTCTTGCTTTTTCATGCGTTTATTATATTTATGTTTGTCATTTTGTAGTTCTGTCCTCTACCATACGGTGTTAGTGTTGAAAAGCCATAGCGTAATGATCGCTGTTCTTTATTCTTGCAAGCCTGTTTTCTTTCAACTACAGCATCATGATCGCTGTTTCTCGTCATGATCACTGTTCTTTGCAAGTTTTGTTCTTTAAGGCATTTCACGTACGTCACGTGAAGCATTACATGCTGAAGTTAATCATATATTCACGCCACATATATGAGAAGCATGTGTTACCTATTCCTCGTGTATATATATAGGTAGCTGGATAGCTCACATAGAACACAATTCACAGAGCTCATTACGTTCCAGAAGTCCACTGGAATACATGCTCCTATACACATCTACATATTCATACATCGCATATTCATACGGGGTGAAGTGTTCCTTCACTGGCCACACATCCGAACCGCTGCCACTCTCACTAGCCTCATATCATAACCTGGTATTCCAACAATGAGTAGGAACAGGCTGCGGTGCATAAATGTGGTCAATAAAGAATCACTTAGCTCAATAGATATATCGGTATGTTCAGACAGAATGTATATGCTCCTATATCGCAGAGTAGAGAGCTCGTTCAGGTTATTCATATGGTAGAGTATTGAGCTTATCCATATAGTACAGATCGAGCGAGCGTTTCGCTATATACTCGTTAGCTTGGCTTATTATTGCAAGCATACGCTAGCGCGCTGGGCATGGGAGACAGAGAGACGACATCATCATGTTCATGGAATAACACTCGAGACGTTCTATCAGATAGGACCACCATAGACGAGCATGTGGCCGAATTCGACCAAAGGTGGAACTTTATGAAAGGAACCCGAGTTGGAGGATTTTCAAACAAAGTCACAGACTTCGGAGAGGCGCTGACTTCCTTGGCAAAATCAGAACAGGATCTCTCTCCTCCCATTCTATAACAATTTAGTAGAAATGTCTGTACTAAGGAAGGAAATTCCTATGGAGATATATCCAGGCACATTAGATTATATGTACCGGCCAGACAAAAAGGGGCCAAGAAGAAGGAAGGAACTAAGGATGAGCCAGTGGTGCTGAGAATAGAGGGGAAGAAAAAAGACTTGAGCAAAACCTGCAAATATTGCATCGATGACAAGGGGTGGAAAGGTATTGGCTATACTAAAGAACGGACCTACAAAAAGGAGAAGAAGGGCAAGGCCAAGGCTAAGAAGGCAAAGGCTGAAGAGGAGAATAGTGAGAGTGACGAGGAAGAAGTAACTGAGCATATGGTAAGAGTAGGAAAAGTGGGAATAAAAAGAAAAGGATGGTTCCAATTGGACCCGCTACGAGATATACAGGAAGTCAATATCCCAGTAGAAGCCCATGGCAGTGAATAATCAACATGCCACACAAAGGGAACACTCGAATTAGTACACAAAAGAAAAGTACTAAAGCACGAAGAGTGTTTATACAACCCTTCCTTCAGTAATCTCATCAGTGGACAAAGGCTGGGGGACCATGGTATAAAGGCACGAGGTAGTACGGCCACCATCAAAACTGGCAAAAAGGTACTATACCAAGCCGAAAGAGACAACCAAGGAGGGATATGAATTGAAGGAGCAAAAATAGGAAGGATCTCGGCAAATACTCAGATCACAGAATTGCATGAAAGCTATGGACATATTTCATTTAATACTATCCTGAAACTGCCCGAATGCCCAAAACTCACTCTGAACTGGAAGAAACCTCGATGTACTGCCTGTGAAGCTGGAAAAACCACCAAGCCGCCTTTACCAAAACAAAAACACCCTATCTGTACAAACAAGCTACTAGAGTGAATACATGCAGACCTGATAGGACCAATCAAGCTGGTCACACCAGGCAACCAATACCAATACCTATTCGTAATTGCTGATTATTATAGTCGATATATATCGGTAAAACCACTCAAGAAAAAGAGTGAAGTAGGAGACGCATTGATTGAAATAATCAAGCTTCTGGAAATTATACCAATCTCCAAAAAATCAAGTCCAAACAGATTGGGTAGGTGAATTTCGAAAAACCGAATTCGTCATCGAATTAAAACAACGAGGGACAAGCCTAAAAAGAGACTGTACCCTACCACAGCGAAACAAACGCAATAGCTGAACGAATGAACCGCACCATCCTTGACATGAACCGAACACCCATTGCAGCTTCTAGTATGTCAAAAGAAGAATGGGACAAGGCAAAATATTCGGCATATACCAAAACCAGAATTCCACACAAGTCCCTAGGAGGTAAAACTCCAGTAGAAATCATATTCAGTAAAAATGCCAGGACGAAAAGGGAGGGCCTACCACCATTTGATCAAAAGTAATCTGCTATGACTAGGAGACAACAGATAAATTGTCATCACGAAGTTATGAAGGTCAGATTGTAGGATATACTGAAACACAATACACATACTGGATAAAAGACAAAACTGGCAAAACTCGCCTGGCAAAATCGCCTAAGCCAATACAAGACAATCAAAACCCCAGTGAAGCCCCAAGCTCGCACGAAGAAAAAGTACCTACCAGAGAAGATGAACCAAATCCCAAACCAATGTCCCCTATGCTCCAGTCAGCCCTCGAAACGGTCCTAACTGAAATAACACCCTCAAGACAAACTGAAACCCTGATACAGCTGTACCAGACTCGGAGCTTCCAGAAAAAGGAAAAAGGAAAAAGAAGGATGCAGCATACTGGGACGAAACTCTTGGAAAAAGGGAAAAATCCACCTGGGAAAGAAAACCTCGGGTACTAGCTGTAGGATCAGATCCTGACCACCCCACGGATGGACAGACTCACAACTCGCTGGCAGCAGCTGAGTGGCCCGAGAAAAAGAACGAGTTCAATTGGAAAAATATAGCGTATTTACCAGAGTCAGCAAGTCAAATATCCCAGAAGGAACCAAAATAGTTGACACGAAATGGGTATACGTAATAAAACGAAAACCCGATGGAACCATCGAAAAGTACAAAGCACGAAAAGTCGCAAGGGGATCCACCCAGGAAGCAGGAAAATTATGCGATGCGTACAAAACATTTGCCCAAATGATGAGACCTGAGACTTTCAAAATGCTGCTGGTCATTGCTCTCTCCCGAGGGTGGGCCATCCGACAATGAGGTGTTGTCGCTGCATACCTCCAAGCAGCACTCCATCATGGTGTCTACATTAGTGATATCAATGAAAAAGGAGAAACCGAGTATTGGAAACTTGAAAAAGAAGCTTGGCATGAATGGTTCAAAGATCTGTTCTCGTACCCGTGACTCTAGCCTGATCTTGGCATTGCGGAGAGATCCTAAAACTAGGAGGACTGGACCAATGTATCGGAGACGAAGGAACTGACCGATCCAATGACAGCAGCCTAATTATTGTGACCCATGTGGATGACCTACTAGGAATCAGACCATCAGAAAGCGACTTGGATCAAGCCGAAACCTCAGTTGAGAAATGAATGGAGCTCGAAAAACGGGGATGACCTGTGAATGATAAATCAGTGATACTAACACAAACCCGTCTCATAGAAACAACGTATCGCCAGTATTCAACCATTCGCTCGAAGTCAGGAAAAACTTCGCTCCCCTCAAACTCGGAGCTGTTTGAGCATACCAAAGAGCCCGACGACGACGAATGCCCAAAGACATATGCCAGGCACTAGTGGGGAGTCTGCTGTTCATAGCAAGAATAACTCGTCCAGAGATCGCCATCCATGTCAACCTGCTCGGACGAACCACCGAAAATCCGTCGACAGCGAACCTACTAGCAGCAAAGAAGGTTTTGGAGTACTTACACTCCAGCACACAAGAAAGGATTATTTTAAGAAAACCTTCGAATCTAGCGCTAGAGGCATACGCGGATGCGTCGTACAGGGGACCAGAATCGAGATCCCAGACTGGAGTCCTGATAACACTAGGGGGACAGCCCATCGGATGGTACTCCCGGAGGTAAGACATAGTCAGCCTCAGCATCACAGAAGCGGAGTACATAGCCTGCTGCGAGGGGGCAAAGGACCTAGCCTAGAGAATGCAATTCTTGCAGGAACTCCAGTGCTTGGATATCCAAACACCCCGATTGTGGACGGATTCGGAAGGCGCGCAAAATCTGTCGCAAACGAACAGATTCCTGCGGAGGAGCCGCCATATAGAACACCGTTTTCACTATCTACGACAACAGGTGCAACGGGGTTTGGAAGTACAGAAGACCTAGAAGAGATGGGATTATCACGGAATGGTTTGCGGTCACTACGGCGTAGACTGCAGGGGTTCGTGTGGGGGTGCAAGTTGGGAGTAGAGGGGGAGTTGAATTATAAAGAGAAGACCGGTGCGTTGTCGAGATGTTTGGTTCCAGAGGAAGTGACAGGAGCCTTGAGAACAGTGCACGACACTTTTCCACCAGCTCAACTTTACAGCGCACGATTAACAGGTTCTGTTGGCCCCAGCGTGGGAGAGACATTGCCAGATGTTGAATCAGTTGTGGTGCTTGCCAGCGTGTTGGGCCCCGCCGTCATTCTGGAAACTAAGGCACATCCTGAAGCTACGTCCGTTCGATATGGTTGGCATGGACTTTGTAGGCCCATTCAACCCACCGTGCAAGATAACTGGTCTCAAATACATATTGGTAGTTGTGGATTACTTTTCCAGATTTTTGATTACAAGAGGCTTCGCAGATGCGGATCAGAAGTCAGTGATGCGATGCTACTAGAGAACGCCGTTCCGGTGTTTGGATGGCCGTGCTTATGTTACTGTGACAATGGAAGTCACTTCACAGGATCTGAGGTCATGAATATGTCCAATTGATCACAGGTGCTCTGAGACTTGCCTGCGTACAGCACGGACCTAGAGGCACAGAGATGTGGGGCACTTTCCTACTGTCTGCAGTAATTGCGATTAATACCCGAGCAGTCAAAGTACACGGGTTCACTCCATCAGAGATTCTCCTAGGATTTAACGCGCAATTGTCTTGGGATGGCGGTGATTTCACTAAAACAAGGATACTAAACAAGGGCCCTGGAGGCAGTTGCTAAGGAAAAGATTCCGGGAACCGGGGTGTTTGATGGACGTCAGGAAGGGGTGTGATTATCGAAATAGACGAGCATATGGAATGCATCACTGTTGAGCCCACGGAACGACAAGTTTTAGCTGCTGAAAGGGGACTTAAAAAGGAAGACATTCCGGGCACGCACCTGTGGGTTCCATCAAAGGATGACAGTCTTTAACAAAAAAAAAAGGGATGACATAGAGGAAGGGCTGACGTCCAGAGATGATAAAAGGGATGAAATTTTGCAGAAGTTACAGAGATCTCAGGATTCATCGGAAGATAGGAGTAAGCCACAGTGGGAGATGCCTAAGGTCGGAGATTGGTGATGATGCGGAGGCATGTATTTGATGATGTGAAAGGGAAGAAGTTAGAGCCCCACTGGTTTGGCCCTTTGAAGGTACTGAGGTTTGCTGTGTCGGGTAACAGTGTGTGGGTGAATGACATGCATGGTGCTGTGAAGGAGAGACGGTATCATGTTGACGATGTCAAGGTGTACGTTCGTCGGGAGCAGGGCGGGGACGCACAGCACAACAAGATAGCATATGAGCGGGCGTTTTTAAAGTGCGGAGGCATGGTAGATAGCGAGTTGTCGTTGGTTCGGGACGGTGTCCCGTTTGAGAAGGGCGATGGAGCGTGATGAGGTGGAAAAAGTTCTGTGTTAATTGCGATATTGTTTGCATTTCATTGACGATTCGTGATGGTAGGTTAGAGGGATACTCTCAGGTGCGTGATGAGGCGGAAAAGGTTAGTGTTGGTTGCGATATTGTTACCACACGGGACATGTGGGGAGATGGTCTGTAGGGGGTAAAATACGGGAAGGGTTAGATAAGCAGGAAGAGGTAGATAGCGAGGAGCAGTAGATAGCACTTGGGAAATCCACCCTACTCTCTGCATACCAATCCTCCCATAACGGGGACTGACGAATGTTCCGGGGAAGGACAACCCCTCGGATATACTCACCAAGCTATTGCCGAGCACGGCGATCGAAATTTGGAAGAGATGGATTGGATCCAATGGATCCGTGACCTAGAAAACAATCAATCCGATGCTTGGTGGGATATAGAGGCGCTCGTGTAGGGGAGGGTGTGGGAATTCGCAACGCCTCAAATCATGTGAAGCCAAGATAGAAATATGAGCTAGGCCACGATAGGACAAAAGCTTGTAACGTCCAAATTAGGACATTATCTTGTACTAGAAGTACTATATAGGCGATAGGTGTCGCGCTCGTTTGTTATTTCCTTTCAGTAGCGCAACCAGCTAGTATTCAAGTCCCTCGATTATTTTACTACAACAAAGCTCTCACATTCATCAGAAGTCTTCTCTCCGCTTCATCTACCCTCCGCTCCAATTTCGCACCTACTCATAGCTTTGTATTTTTACAATAACTATACCCATACCACATCCACATGTCTGAACGCGGTGCTACGGCGGGAGGCGAGAGTGCGGCTGTCACCGAGCCACGAATAAGTGGTGTCGTCAGACCAGGCACAGCCAGCGGTGGTCCAGGGCGTCAAGCTGATGATCGGCAACCGGCAGTTGTTGGGACAGCGCGAGGTAGTGGTTCTGCGTCCCATGACCGAGGGGATGGTAGCGCAGGGATCAGTCCAGCCCAGGCTGCAGGAAGTGCCAGTGGACAGACAAGCCATCTACACCCAACCTCTTCAGGCCCAACCCGCAGCACTGAAGCTCGTGTTTGGACAAGGGAAGGTGGAAAGTGCTGGTTGTGTGAAAGAACTACCGAAGGAGCCCTAACAGTTGCCCACCAGATGGCGTCTGCAGCACAAAGTAGAGTTAGAAACCCCTTCTCATCTCACATGCCAGTACTCATATTGATATGGTCCATTGCAGTTCAATGATTACCAACAACGCCTCAATATCCTACCCGCGCATCTAACCCTAGATCATGCTGACAACCTCCTGCTCCTATGCAGCGTGTGCCACCATTCGTATGATCGCCAGGACCCCCACTGGTTCATGATTCCAACTATTGTGACGCTCGCCGAATACATTGAACACGAAAAGGTGGACTATGAAGCACGCACTGAAGCAGGGGCGAGGGGTGAGATCCAAGAACGCACTCTGCCTGAAATTGACCAACAGCATGTTTTGTATCATATATGCTTCATAGATGGGACGTTTGCTAGTGAAACCATATGTGGCAATCAAGTTAAGGCCTGGGCGGGGGCACCGACGGCAGCCATCCTGAAAGCAATCCATGCAATCCTGCAGCCTTGCGTGCCAACAACGGTTACAGTCAGGATGACAAACATCGAGGTCGTAACAGGGGTCCCGAGTGATGTTCGTGATGTGGTTACTGAGTTGATCAGGCTGTGGTCTCGCCCACAGCCACCAGTAATTCCCCTACCTGAAGAGCTCGTCGAGGATCCAGGGAGTGGCAGCGGTGGCGGTGCAGGGGGCATGGGGGGAGGCGCGGCACAAGGTGAAGGAAAGGGAAAAAAGAGGGCTGGCGATGAGGCGGAAGGTCAAGGGCGCGAGAAAAGGACTTATAATTACCAAGGTAACCAAATGATGCTGCGGCCACGGAGGGGCAGAGGAAAAACCACGCATTACGACGCCAGTGTTAGGGGTTCGCGCCAAAGAGTGGTGCCAAGAACGGAGCTCGTGCAAAAAGTCTTATCGTGGAGTGCTGATGTAAGGCGGGCGGTCGCCCGTGGGGAGGCCCCATTGGGAGATTCCACATGCCCATGACTGGCTATAGCCATCCTAGCTAGTGAGTCTATTTGTATGAAATAATAACCCTCTCCATAGCTTTAGGCTGATATGGGAGTACTGACTCTTTTTCTTCAAGGAAAGATGGTGGCAGTCTCAGTCTCAGTCTCAGTCTTGGTGGCGGTAGTAAGAATTGATGGTAGTGGTTGAGTTTATCGTGTCTGTAGCTTCACTGTCCGTAGTGGAGCCATGGTCGACCCTCATTGCATCATTTGCATGGAAGTATGGTATGTATATGTTGAGGATGAGCCACTCGTGGATGGTGGGGGGGTCTCTGCTTAGGTACGTACTTTGCAGACTACCAGAAGAGGAAGGAACTTGCGTCTGTGAAGCTGCCATCTTTGTCGAGCTCGATATGACTATCGACCACAGTTGTCTGGTTATACTGGGCTAGCACAGTCTCTTTAGCCTGGTTGGCAATCCTTTTACAACGTTGTTTCCCAAAGTAACAACAGTATTAGTATGTTCTGTGATATTCGCCTTCCGGATTCGATGATCATATCGCAGCTGCAGAGCCGTGGTGTTACGTATACCATGGTGATGATGGGTGACTTTATTACACGTGTTTACCCCTGTATACCATCAGCAAGAACGACTCCAGTCCCGGGGCAGGACAATTGCAACCTGAGCTAGCAGATGCAGTTTCTCGTCATAGCCTCGATAGCTTGAATATAGTCTGGTTTGCACAACACCCTCGGAGAGGGCTTGAATACGAAAACTAAATTTCCCCCCTTTAAAAAAATGAATAAGAGACGATCGGATTCAAAACGGTAAGTATCTGAATGTGGCTTATCCCCAATATGGCTTAGTCTGTACTTGGCGCCGCAACAGAGAAACCACAAAAATATATATAAAATCCACCAGCTCCATTCTGTTCTCAATGCAACCCCTTCGGCTCCCAATCACACAGTCAGTATGCATCTTGTGTTCCCGCCTCCAGGCGCACCGTGCAAAACCTTCATCATCAGGAACTTCTACCGCTTCTCCCCGTGATGGCAAACCTGCACCTTCACCGTTAGAGAAGCAAAACCCACGAAAAAAATACCATAAACGCAAGTCTAGACAACCCTGCCGAGCAAACTGCCAGTACCCAGCCCAGGACAGATTCCCACGATGTATTGAAGATCCAGAAGGCTAGGAGGGAGGTTTTGATTCCCAAGGGGAAGAAAAATGCTAAGCATAACGGTTGAAAGACTACAGATGCTGTAGATTCTTTTTTTTTTTTAAACAATCATTAATCACATTCACCCTATCTAGAGTATGGCGATGGACTGTAGCTCCTGGGGTTGCCAGGTGGCCTCTCTCTCCCTTCCGGGCCAGTCCCTGCAGATCCCATCCGTGATTTGGACGAACTCCCCACCCTTACCTCCCGGCAACATATTTCTGTTACTGGTTCGCCTAGGGACCCCTCAAGGTCATCCTCCGCAGAGCCCGAGTATCCCCCGGAACCCACTCGTCCACCCTCGTTTGTCCCCCGCATCTCCATTCCGGCAAAAGAACTCATTGCCCATCAAGCTCATGCTCGTGCCCTGAAGGAATGGTCAGATCTCGACATAGACCTTCCCTCAAACCCGGGGTGGTGTGTGGGAGATTTTTTTATATTTTTTATAATAGTGGATTTTTTTTTTTTTGGTTTTTGTGCCTTAAATACCCAGTATATCGGAATACCGTACCCTCCCACCCCTGATTTACCACCACCAGCTGCTCGCTCCGCACGTGACCCAAGGTACATCTACCCCCGGCCTGATCGAGTAGAAGGATTTGCACCCGGCGGCGAGAAACCTACGCGACAACTCCAGCTGCGAAATATCGGCACAATACCTCTCCCGAGTGATATCTACCAGCTCATAGCCGACAAGGAACACACACCCCGTTGGAGGAACGAGGAAGTACATTTCTCAGCATTCTGGGGGAGAAATCCAAGGACGTTGAATAAAGAGGGAGAGTATCATTTGATTTGGCCAGAGGGGAGTTATGCGCAGCTTAGTGGTGCAAGTATGGAGCAGAAGGAGGGCATTCTGAGTCGGAAAGGAGCTGGGAGAGGTCCTGCAGAATGCCGTGCAGAGGCTTTCCGTCGGTCCTTCGTCGCGGCGGTCCGGGAGGGTGATCGTAGTTCTCAAGGTCATTGAGACGTTGTGCGATTGTGGTTAGTATAGCGCTGATAATCGGGACGAAGACACTGAGAAGGACGGTGGGGGGGGAGACTTGTGGATATTAGCTGGATTCTCGATATACATGTATGGGAGGAGGTTAACGTACCAAGAGGCTCTTTCCAGGGCCGTTGTAAACCTCGCTCAAGGAAATCTCAATGGCGAATACCCCAGCAAATAGGATTGCCAACAACCCACACGTCAACAAGGCAAAAGGAAGCTGCAGACTCTGCCTCCCCAGTCTCTTCCACACGGAAATATTGGAACCCTCTGCCCAGTGACTGGATCTTCAACTTCTCTATCTGCTTTGAATGCAGCCCTCCTATTTTGAATTCTAGCGCAACCGCGAACACACCAGCGGACAGCAAGATCGATTTCTTGCCTTCTCCACAATCTACAAAAATAATAGACCACAGCCCATTTGCTAGGGCAAAAAGCGGGGAATATGCAGGGAGCAGGAAAAATGACCCTGCACCACAAACACCAGCATAGATCAAGAAGGCAAAGTATGATTGCAAGAAGGCGAAATAGAAGGCGACCTGTGATATTACATATTAGTGAATTGCTCTTCCCGTAATGTCTCGGGTATGCTGGTTGGAAATACCTTCTCACCAAATTTATCCTTCAATATAGACAAATCATCCTTGCCGATTGTCCATGACGTCGACCACCGCTTTAACCATTCATGGAACATTTGGAATCAGTATTCTCTTAGTCTGATTAGCACGACCCTCCTCCGTAGATTCTCTCCTATATATATGATACTACCCTAAAACATACTTTTTCGAACTGCCTATCATGCAAACTGATATACAGATGTACAACTTAGAACCAATGACGAGATATCATGCACGCTTAACACCCATTATTAGTGACCTCCTCACATTGTCATTATAGATCTTACTTATTAACTATAGAATTATTTCTGTGCCTTCCAATATGCTTCTTTCCTTTGATCTGCTCGTGTTGCGGTGTGATGAGGTGCTCTTGTTGCCCGCCCGCAAAACTTTGTTATACCGGACGCTAGTCTAATCCTAGAGATTTATGCAGTCCGGTTTAGCACAGGTTTTCCCCGAAATGTTGGCGTCCACAATGCCTGTTTTCAAACATAATCACTCACTTAGAGCCAGACACTTTCAAAAAGCTATGATTTAATAATTCTTTCCTGTATACCGAGTGCTCATGGTTCAAGCTAGTTGAATTTCCAGATTGGAAAATTTTGGCATCATAACCACTACGATCGGCCCTGTAGCATCTGAGAAAAGACTTCTCTTTACCATATATTCACAGCTTGGAAAAGGTCAAGAATCATTTATCTATGTCTTTATATAATAAGCTCAGTTTTTACCCATTTTCGCTAGGTCCAGACTCTAAGGGAAACGCACCGCATACGTGCACTACTAGGCATATATTTTCATATGCTTCTGTGATTGAACTTTTTGAATTTGTTATTCCCATATACGAACCCACCAAGGTACATGAACATACCAGCCAAGGTGTATGCTGTGTGCAAACAATGCGTACCTACGGACATAGGAGATAGTGTCAGGGGAATGTAGACTGTAGATCTAGAACAAGTTTGTCGCCGGTATACTGCATAGAGTAGGTGACATTAATGCAGACATGTACACCGTATTTTATTACATATACCGATCTTTGAGTCGATCACGATCACATAACTAGCTACCGGTACTAGAGTATATTCACCCTTATTTAATTGTGTCGCAGGATCCTAGCGACAGATACTAGCATCACTCTACTGCTGCAGTACGGCACCCCGAGGACCCCTGTCTTTACCGCGAAAATCACTAAGTCGTGTTACGTACATGAGCTTCTAGCGTCAAATGCCAACCCCACATATACGAGCTGAATATATACACATGTGGAAGATAAATTGCGAGGGATACTTGAGCTGCCTACAGCCAGTCATTTTCCATTGTGGGTCGATCTATATGCGGAGTGTAAATCTCGGGCAATATTCAGTTGCAATTGCCGTCTATTCCAGTTGTTTTTTAACGTGGGTCTATATCCGCATGCAGACAAAGTTGTCTTTCCTCGGTTCGTGTACGTGTACGTACAGTAGTATACCAACATCAGATGGAACAATAGATGGCAGGTTGACTATTGTATTGTGTAATATAGCCTAGCCTGTGAAATCAATGATGCTGGGAACGTACCTTCTATATCTCACTAAATACTCACTACTGTAAAATATCAATCTCTTAAGCTTCAGAATTAATAGGTGAAGATATTCGTATTTTGTTTTGAAAATAACCCAATCTTGGACGGAGAGGGATAGCAGCAGAATTTAGAACTACTGACTAAGCGACATCACATCACAACACAACACCGGACAAACCCACTTCACTGTGTTACCCTCTCAAGGTCAAGAGACTGGGAACGAGGCTAGGACCATGCGAAGTCAGCAAGCAAAAGCAAATCGTATTGTTGAAATAGCTCAAATCATGCCACAGTGGGTTCAATTCTAGTGCGGGGTCGATCACCAGATGAGCAGGTGGGGCATCGTAAACTACCGTCAAGTTAGGTTCCAGCCCTACCTAGCGTGAGGATTATACATACTACAGTTGTATGTACGATCCAAAGGCCACATATACTTAAGTATAGCAATGGGCAGAAGTTCGCTTGCGAGCGAGGCTGACCTAGAATCAAGATTTCTGTGCCAATTGTCGGGAAAATAAAATAGCCAATTTCTATATTCTACATAGCCTGACGGTCGCATCTCTGTTTTGATCACTCGGAGAAGGTCTAGGACAGAGATGAAGACCCATATCTGCAGAATGCACGCAGATGCATATAAACGCCGATTACAATTCCATCTCCGACCAAACCTGCATTGATCCTTTCTCTGGTATGATAGGTAGATAATTTATAAGTATGTATATCCATATAGTATAAGGACTTAGCTAAATCCACACTAAATCCGAGGCAGTCTCCTTCTGTCTCTGAGCAACCTTTCTTTTTCATTCATCCATGAGGCATAGGCATTGGCCCTCTGCCTCGCATGGGGTAACCCCCGCAAACTTGCCTTGCTTGTTCCATGTGATACACTCCCCAAGAGGATTACTTATGTCGACCCTGGCTAGAATTTGTTTTTTGTTTAATATCAAAGCTATCATCCAGAATTGCCGAGTTTAAAGGACTTAGTTGTAATTACTAATGACGGAATCCTGCGGTTAGGTCCGGCAGTTGCAATTGACCATATACATCTACACATATCCAGTTCTATCCAGTCATACCAAGAGTATCAACAAAGTACGTACAATGATTTTGTATCATTGCTTGCCGAAGTAGCATATACGTAATGTCTGTAATCCACATACCTTTATGGACAGTAGTACAAGTGGTATATAATATATATATATATATTTGGACTACCTATGTGAGGTGGATACGTGTATGGTCATATGTGCATCCCAAACCCTTCAATCTGAACGCACTTAAAAAGGGACAACTACACGAATGCCCCATACACACATGGGCCCTGGATTTGGGCCTGCTACCTATGAAAAAATTCAGTTGTTGTCTGGTTGTCAGATTGTGGTTACCCTGAGTGTGTTACATCTCCCACAAAAGTAGTTAGTCTGGTTACACAGTGATATTCCATGAGTAAATGTACAGTAGGGGCTGTGCAACCAGACTAACTGCAGTATATCTACGAAAAAGAAGCAGTCACATGTGGCTCGTATAATCCTAGTCTGTATACCAGCAAGCGAGGCAAGGCTACATACATAGTATAGAGTAGATAGCGGGGAGGGCAGGGACTGGCCCTGGAGGGGAGCGAGGCACCCGAGCAATTGGGGCGCTGCAGTCCATCGCCATGGTCTTACAAAGGCTAAATGCGATTAATGACTACTTAAAAAAAAAAGGCTACATACATGATGGAATAATGGCGATTTTATATTACACCAAACCTTGCTGGACAAGTATACTCAACGGAACTGGCTCTGTTGGCTTGGCACTCGTATTTACTTGATGCAACACGCAGATCTAGAGTTGGATATGCGGTTTGTGAAACTAGCTTATGCGGGAACACATACCAATCATCCGGGCTCGTAGAGAAGTTGCACCTAGTTCAAAAAAAAAAAACTACACCTATTCGTACCTCTTTGTGGACAGCGGAAACTAAAATAGGTCCTCCGTCAATATTGGCACCGGCTGTAGGTGTGGGTCAGCAGAGCATAAAAGGAGGCCTTCTTCCCATTCCATGGAGAATCCAAAGCAAGCAGATTCCTCCAATTCAACGAGCACATAGAAACCTACACCCATATTACCTTTCATATCTATAACTACTTGCCTATAGCTACAATGACGAACGTTAACCCATTGACAACCAACACATCCACCGCCTGCGTGGCCTTCGGGAACGTCCACCTTCGGGTGTATTTCCAGGATAATGAAGGATATGTCCGGGAGTCTCAATGGGACGGAAAATGGACTGGTGGCACCACTAACAACAGATTGTTCAAAGCAAAGCCAAACACTCCACTTTCAGCAATCACTTGGGGAGAGACACCACATGTAAGTGAATTCACACGAACAAACTCTTTTTGGCACCTTCGAACTCTCAATTGATTCAAATCATGTTAATGCTGTGACTAGATCCGTGTCTACTATGTGGACAACGATAATATCATCCAAGAGCACTGTTGGGATGGCAACGGCTGGTATACTG
>Ga0307514_10002324_pt1 | contig 20009 bp, 13 predicted proteins | sample 16_EM_MG_FD_203088 | JGI IMG/M metagenome (GOLD analysis project Ga0307514, IMG submission 203088) | Populus trichocarpa ectomycorrhiza microbial communities from riparian zone in the Pacific Northwest, United States - 16_EM | ecosystem: Host-associated > Plants > Roots > Unclassified | place... | reverse complement strand
CAAACTTGTCTTGCTTCTTTTACAGAAAAACTCATGGCATCCCAAAATTCTCGATTACATATATACACAAGGTGAGGAGGGGAGGGGAGCAGGCACAACTTTCAAGCACTCTTGAAGAGGCAAAAACAAAAAGGGGAGGGGGGGGGGGGGATCAGGATCTAACACATTAAAAAGCACAAATGAAGGAGACAGAAATACTATGATGTTTTATACAAAATCATACGATGGATAAAATTATCTCGGGCTGACTTGTTTTTGTTCCACAGAAATGGAGGACCTCTTGATGAACTCTAAGCAATCCGCAATGGCTTCAGAGTAGAAAGAATTTGATCTCCCAAATGATCTGAACCTGTACTGATCATCAACCTTTCCCATGTAGTGGCAGCTGGTTGCATCCATCATGAATCCCCTCTCGTTGCTGCCACATCTTTCGATGATGCTACTATTTCTATTCACGCCTCTCTTCAAATATTGCACTGCTCGTCCATAAGAAGATCTCCATCTGCTAAAAAACCTGAATAAGTAGAAAAACCTTGCTCTTAGTCTTTGAACTGAGAATCTTCTGGGATACTTTAGCCTGAAACCTCTGGTGCAGCTGGCTCCATGACGATGATGACTTCTCTTCCCAACCCTGGTGTAGCGCATATGACTCATTCTTTGATGCTTATGCAACCAAATAGAAACTGACGCCCTAAGTTTCCTATATAAGTAGGGTTGAAGGACGACTTTTTGGAGGGTGAGTTGTAATGATGAAATTTAACAAGCGACCTAGAAAATGGTGGGTTTTTTTTTTGCCTTTGAATGGTCTAGCAAGGAGAGATTTATGCGTTTACAACGTGGATATCATCAGATTACGTGCCTTAAAATAGTAGCGATCAATTTAAGCTGTAATTGATACAAGTATGAAGAAAGAGTAAGTATGATATGATTGGTATGGTAGGGCCAAAGGGGACAATGAAAAGAAAAGAAAATGGAAGTGTCCCTTTTCATATATATTAGGTGACAAAAGTATAGCCTTACAGGACAAGATCATAAGAACAAACTGTATCAAAGAGAGAAATCAGGGAAGAGCAACTTGCAGTTGTGTGGGAGACATGGCATTTCCAGATAACCATATTGAATTTCTTACGTTAAATATATACGTCAGTCTAACAAAGTTTGACCTGTAAAATGTCTTCTTCTCATAGGGATCACAGCGTCTTCTTCTTGATTTGTTATCTGTCCTCGGGGCTCTGTCAATCTACAGTGGGTGTTCTCCATACTACACACCAAGGAAGACAGCGGTGCGATTTGCTTCCTTTTTCTGTGATAAAAAAATGCTTCTTTTTCTTGTGTATTGCTAAGCTAGAGAGTAATTTCCACGAAAGAAATTCAATTCAAAGTCGTTTGGAATGACCGATTAGAAAAAAGGGTTAAAACTTAATTAAATATACTCTTCAAACTATAATCCCAATCTTAATCAAAACGTCAGAGATTTCTTTGTCTTAACTGGGTTTTAATTTTTCAAATCTTTAAGGTTTTATATGAGCTTTTCAAATCCTCCAGTCCAACGGGCTCTTGGTTAGAATATTTGAGATCTTAAAACATAAAATTTCTTAGACGAAGTTTGTAAATGGACATGAATGAAAGGATTCAAATGGGAATTTCTGCATCTTTGTGAATCTTTTTTTTTTATATAAAAAATATAGGGTTGGTGAGATACTCAACCAAGAATCTCCTTTTCTTTTCTTTTTGTAAGATTTTGCTTATAATACTATTTCTCTCATTGGGATAAATATTATCCGATCCCCTTTCTTTTTCTCGCCTACTGCACTTGTGGGATATTTTATAAAAAGAATATTTTTTTATAATCAGTTTGAATCAGATGCGTAAAGGCAACTACAACTACTTGAGCGAATTCCCTCCACAAAAAATGTTGGCAGCCATGGAATTTGAGCTTTAAAACCAGTTTGACCAGGAGGCTTAAATAATTTGAAGTCCAAGTAAAATATGAAGACTTGTTGCAATTTGTATCCAGTTAGAGTGTTTCAATTAAGAACATTTTGAAAGTAAACGAAATGTATGGCTATTATTAGTGTTTGATTCAATTTCTGTTGTCTTGCGGAGGCAGGCAGCCCAGAAAATCTGCACCCTATATTTGTCCACGAGGCATCACCTGGAAAGTTCACTCTCGTGTACACAAGAGATACGCCTCCCAGCCCCCTTACCTGTGCTTCTGGAAAATGGCTATAGCCTCTCCCCTTTTCATTTTCACACTACGGGGTGTTCGGCGCTGTCCCTAGGCTGTGTTTTTTTTATAAAGATTTTGACATATTTTTTTTTAAATTAGTTTTATATATATATTTTTAGATAGTTTTGATAAATTTTTAAAAATAAAAATATATATTATTTTAATATATTTCTAAATAAAAAAACACTTGAAAATCAACATCTAATCATCTACAAATATCCCAAACACAGCCGCATTTGTTTTTTTTTTTAATATATAATAAATACTTTACTAACTCAGGTGATAATAGTCAAGTTTTAATTAATTTTTTTTTAAAATGATATATAAATGTTATGCTTTTGATGAGAATAAAAAGGTAATTTTTAAATAATTTTCATGATTTTATTTTAAAAAAACTTCTATATTCATTAGTGTGGTTATAGCTAGTTTAAATGGATGAATCATTCTTATAATTTAATTTATATCTAAACATTGGGACTCAGAAATTCTACATAAATTTGATAGAAAAGTATTCCTCAAGACCACATGGATTGCAGATAGCCACCACACTTAGTTTTTTTCTATTTTAAGCTATTTGACTTCTTTATCTTTTGTGTGGGGGCAAAACGATTTTTGGACCATTAAAGCATTAAAGGATGAAACCGCGTTATATTGGAAATGAAAATTATTTTTTTGCTTGTAATTTCGACACAAGTTTTGGATTATTTTAATTTTTATATTTTCAAGCATGAAAAATATATAATTAAATTAAATTAAATTGATTCTATAAGGACAAGCTGTGGTTTGTAGGCAACATATGCTTGTTTATATGCCTTTTCCTTCTTTAAATTCAACCACAACCATAAAATCCTAGTGGGTGGGTGTTGGGCCATGACAGAAAACCATAGCCAAACAATGCCCGAGACTGACCCATGTCACGATGTATGAGCTTAAGAGGCGTCATGAATTAGGCTTAGACGCGATGCCTGAGCCTAAAGGGCATGATGTCGTGAGTCGTGATTGGTATTGGGGTGAGGTGCAATGCCTAGACCTTAATAGGGAGCCAGCTCTGCGCGCGGAGCCTAGGTTCAGTCAGAAATCTCAGGGGTAAGGTGTTGAGCAATGCCACAGGCCCGAGCTCGAGCAATGCCCAAGACTACCTCGGCTTGTTTATCCTGCCATGTCACTAACCAAAAAACATACTTACCTGCATAAGTGAAAATTGGTTTGAAAAGATCACAACCACCCCGTATAAGGATAATAGATTAACATAAACTAAGCCACGTGGAAAAATCACTGTAGCCCAAAAGATAAACCATTATTAATTGGAAATAGTGAATTTTGCTCTTATAACCAAAAAGTACAAAGCTTTTTATATGGGTAATTTAGTCTTTTCATGGGCTTTATAGATCATTATTGATTGAATTAGTAATAGCTTGGTCTTTCCCTATTTTTTTGGCATAATAGAATTACTTAAATGTCTTTAAAGGCAAAAAGGTTTGTTAAATTGGGTCTAGGGGTTCATTGGATTTTTCAATTTTCTAAGCATACTGTAATGGCTATATAGCCTTTATATATTTTTTTTTAAAATCAACCTTCTATTCAGGGGCTTATTAGTATTTTCATCTTTTTTTCTCTTAATTTTAATGTAGTATTAGGGGCAAATTGGTATTTTAATTAATATAAAAAATACAAAAAGTGCCTGGCGCGTGTAAGTTGCCCTGACAAATTCAAGTGACTCGTGTGGTAGTTTACGATGGCCAAAAATGGTTTTCTAGGGTGTTTTCTAGTTCATCTTGACGGTGGCAACTTATATGGGCGGTGTGTGTATTGCAGTTCCAACTAATTCAGTGTTGATTGTAATTTCTTTCCCCTCCCACCTCATTTAGCGTGCTGCCCCTAAACAAATCAAAAAATCCCTTCAATTTATTTTTTCTTTGGATTTAGTCCCTTTTATTTTAATTAATTATTTCAAATTGAAAATTATTTTCAATTTCATCCTTTAATTTTTTAATCTCCCATATTTGATTTTCATTGTTTTGATTGTTATTTTTTTTTTGTTGGGAGTTGAGCTTCTTTATTGAACTCAAGTCTAAGATTTCACGGGTATTGAATTTAAGAGATTAACTTATGCTTATAAGATTCACCCAAGTTTGCTTGGTTTTTCATATTATTAAATTAGGGTTTCTTTTTTTTCCAATTATTTTTAAATTAAATGATCTTATAAAACCCAAATGACTCAGTGACACGAGTCTCGTATTTTTCTTACTTATTTAGAAACACTTACGTTGCCCTAACCTCTTCTTTTTTTTTTGTCTGGTTAAGATTTTCTCAGCATATGGTATAGCGCTGACCATTAATCTAGGTTTACTGAGTCGTTTTTTTTTTGTGGTCCTTTATTTAGATTTAGTTTTTATTTTTTGACCTTCAATATTTGATTCATCATGATTGACCTTCCTAAGTTGTTTTAGTATATATTTCATAGGGTTATCAAATTTTCCTACCCCGAATCATGAGTTTCGCAGGTTAATAATGGTTGATCTAGGTAGATTTTAATGTGCCGCCATCTTAGTTTTTTTTTTAAAAAAAAAAACAATATGCCATCTAATATATTAATATTATAATATTTTAGAAGTTTATCTTTTTAACTAGCATGCATCAAAGTTTTAACTTCCTAATATCTTTATATTACTTTTAAGATTAACGGCGTCATGCAAGTACAAAAAACTAGTTAAGAAATACTCTAAAAGACATAGAAAAAATATTGTTCCCCACACCACTATTCACCAATGAATAAATTACCGTGGATTGTTATAGTGACATGTCTATTTTTTTTGTCCCTGTTCTTTTTTTTTTCCTTTTTTTTATTACACCTTTATAGGCTCAAATTATTGGCCAATTAAAGCTCATTTATTAATGAAGGCCAAGATTAAAAAATAACGGACTAAAATGAAAAACACGACAAAAATAGATGGTTTTTATAAACTTGGAAATAAACGTAAACTTTAGTCCTCTATCTTTTCAAATTATAAACTTTTAGTTTTTAACAATTTATAAAATTTAATTTTAGTCCCAAACTTTATTTTTCTTATTTTTTGATCCCTGATTTAAAAGAGAAGAGAGAAAGTGGTCAAATTCTGATGGTAGAGAAAGAAAGTCTTGGATAAGACCGTTTTCGACCATGAAAACAATGTTTTTGGTGTCAATGAGTTTCTTTTGATGAGAAAGTTTATATAAGGTTTTTTTTCCTCCTTAAACTTGCCTGAAATGGTAGATCTGAACAAAAAAAGAATTTTAATTTCGAATTGATTATGAGTTTTAGAGTTAGTTTTTGGGTTGCTAAAAGTTATGAATATGTTTTACAAGGTATTTAAGGTGTTTTTTTTTTCAAATTAAAATATGGTTGGAAATGAGCATTTTTCGATGACCAGAGATTGCTGAAATGTGGGCAGTGCAAGTGACATATCGCCTACTTTTGTTTTTCAAAGCATGTCATCTACCCATTAAGAAATTAAAAAAAACACCCAGATGTGTGGGTTGCTTTAAGCCCGCATGCCTAATGCTTTTTTTAGAGGCCCAAGATCTTTGGGCCTTCCCTAGCTAGAGAAACTAGGCCTATTTTGCTTTTTTTTATCCATTACAATTGCATTTTCTTTCTTGATTTTTTTTTAATTTAATCATTTAATATTTGATTAATTATTAATTGAGAAATATAATTTTTTTTGTTTTGATTTTTTTCCCAATCATTTTGATATTTTGTTGGTTTTTAATTTTATAGGCGTTTATTTTGGATAAAAAATTTATAAAAATAAATTATTAAACTCAACTGAGTTCATGACCCGGGTTACAAGTTTAACTAATTAACATTAGCCAGGTAGAAATCAAGCTTGATAATTTTTTTGTTACATAAATAGTTTCTAATTTGTTTAATTAGAAATATGGATGAATTTTTTAAATTTTACTTTAGATTTTTTATGTACAAAAACACATGAGAAAAATCCATATAAAATAAAAATACTCTAGTAGTAGTGATAAGATACATTAACATCTATGCATGAAAACCAGGTAAAATAAAACATCATAAATCCGGTAAAAAGTAAAACTGAAAAGTAAAAAAAATTAAATTCAACAGTAATTTTTAGCTTTGACCGGAGACACGCAATTTTTATACACCGACCGTAGTCTCGGAAACACCCCTCCAAAGAAGGACCATGTCAGATTCATTGCCATCTGGCCCTCCGTCAGATCCCGCCACCGCCACCGCAACCGCCACCGCCACCAATTCACCAGACGAAGCTACGACCACCACCTCCTCCACGACAACAACAACCTCCACCCCAGAAGGTCCAACCCCACCACCAGTTCAGATCCCTCTCTCATGGCCTGCCGATTCTTCCCTCACCCTCGACTGGATCCAAAACCTCATTTCCGCCTTTGATTGGTCTTCCAAAAACCTCTCTCCATCTGAACTTCCTTTAGTCCTCCCTGTTCCCGTCTTTGACACTCTAGTCCTCACCGCCTCGAAAATTCTTCACAAAGAGCCTAATTGTGTCAGAATCGATGACTGTAATGATAATTCAAGAGTTGTAGTTGTAGGAGATGTTCATGGGCAACTTCATGATGTCAATTTTTTGTTGCAAGATGCTGGGTTTCCTTGTGAAGATCGTTTTTTTGTGTTTAATGGAGATTATGTTGATCGAGGAGCTTGGGGTCTTGAGACTTTCTTGCTCTTGTTAGCTTGGAAGGTAATTTTCTCTTAAACAATACTGTCATCAAGAATTCTGATTCTCTTTCTTGAAAGATTTTCTCTTTTTTATTTATGAAGAAAATGTGAGATACTTGGATGGTATTTAATGAGAGTGGAAGTGGTCGAAAATATACAAAAATGGAGACTTGGGGTGAGTTGGGTCGGGGTTGTCTCCGGTGGAAACTCGCTCAGATGCTTAAGTCAGTTATGTGTGGCTAGATCAGTGTAACGATAATTGATAATGGGAAGCTAAAGAGTGCTTGAAGGTACTCGAATTCGGAGAAATGTAGCAATTTATTATAAACTCTTTCAAGCAGTGTGGTGCGATTCAATTTATATCCGTTGTTTACTATGAACACGATGAGTTAGTGCCGAGTGATTATAGCGTGGTAGGCAGTCTAGGTGTATTAGGAGAGTATCTTCTTAGAATCACATAAAGCACTTAAATGTTGTGAAGTATGATTGTTGGTTGATGATGATAATAGTGTTACCGTTATGTAATCATCATGGATTAGTAAGTTAGTACCTTTGATTGGATCATGAATGGTAGACGAAGGACAATAAAAGTGTGATTGTTTTTGCGTTAAAAAAAGTGTTTTTGAAAATTTTTGATTTTTTTAACTTGAATTTTTTTTTTTATGATTTTGGATCGTTTTGATGGGCTAGTTTTGACGTGTTGGTATCAAAAATAAATTTTAAAAAATAAAAAAAAACTTCATGATGCATTTCCAAACAAAAAAATATTTTTGAAAATCAATTGCTATCACAATCCCAAACATTACCTAAGTGGTCTTGAATGGAATTTTGGATACACCTTATATACCGCAAAATAAGATCATGAAATGGTTTTTTTTATGGGAACTGGTCCAAGCTTCAAACCAGATACACCTTGGAGGAAGATGGTGGAGGGAGGGATCAATCAACAGGTTCAATGAGTGAAGAGGAAAGATCCAGGGAGAGAGAAAATGCCAGTGGTGTCTGTGAGAGAGTGCACGGGTGTGAAAATCCCTCCTTAAAGATACTCTTTTTTGCTTTTATTTTAGGCTTATTTTAACCAAGTATTTTAGATTCAAACTAAATGGCCTCTTTTCTTTCTTGTTAGTGATGTTACATGCCCACTTCTTATTAAGCTATAAGCCAATATATCATCCAACCTTAGTTATAATACCAAGTTTCTAATCTTTCTGGGCTATTTGTGTAATCTTAAGACAATTTAAGGTTGATATGGGGTGATAAATGCTCTTTTGATAAAAAAAAAGAACTGTTAGACAGGGAGGATTTTGCTATATGGAATTGTGGATTTGTTTGTTATTGCTGTCATTTTCTTTGTCGTACTTGCACAAAGTGAAAAAAAAAAAACTTTTAGGCCCCAAATTTGACATTTGGTTGTAAAAATTCAATTGACTTCATATTGCTAAGGTACTAGAGATGTGGCGGGCAGGTGGTGCTTGCTTCAGTTAAATAACTACTTCATTGTTTGCTAAATGTCCAAGTTCCATGCTTTCCTTGTTCAACCTAGGCTTACTTTACCTTTTAAAATTAGTACTCTTCATTAATATTCTTTTGAGTATGCTAGATGTCCAAGCTCCATGTTTTCCACTCTTTATTAATATTCTGTTTACATGCACAGATGTTTATCTGTTATTTATTTTTCCCCTCTTTTCTAAATCATGTATTCTTACTTAAAAAAACTCAAAATCTTTTTTTTTTTGGTCAATTGAGTAATGTTTATGAATTGGTATCTTGCTTAGGTATTTTTGCCTCAGAGGGTATATCTCCTCCGTGGCAATCATGAATCCAAGTATTGCACATCTGTTTATGGTTTTGAGAAAGAAGTTTTGGCGAAGTATGGCGATAAAGGTAAGCATGTTTATCGGAAGTGTTTGGGCTGCTTTGAAGGCCTTCCCTTGGCCTCTATTATAGCTGGACATGTATATACTGCTCACGGAGGACTTTTCCGCAGTGTGTCCATCACTCCATTGAAGAGATCAAAGGGAAAGAAGAATCGAAGAATAACTTTAAATTCTGAAACCAAACCATTATGTCTTGGTTCTTTGGAGGAGTTATCCAAAGCGCGAAGATCAGTTCTTGACCCTCCATGGGAAGGTCTGAACTTAATTCCTGGAGATGTTTTATGGTCGGATCCAACAATGAAATCTGGACTTTCACCAAATACAGAGAGAGGCATTGGTTTATTATGGGGACCTGATTGTACTGAAGATTTTTTAAAGAAGTTCCAACTAAAGGTTGTGCAAGCTCAAATTTGCGTTTAAGTTGACGTGATTGCATTGGTTTATTCTCATTATTGAAATGTTGGGAAATCTTACTACTTCTTCAAATGCTCAATTTTAATTTTTTCAAGCATAGAGTTTAAAATAAACGACCTATCCCCAATCAGAACTATAAGAAACTTTCTATTCGTGTGATGTTGATATGATGATTCCTTTTCTTTTACTCACGTGTTTCAATCGTGATACTGGTCCAATTTGACATTATATTGAAGAGGAAATTTATCAATTGTTACTTTGGACTTTGAGCACTTTTGGCAATTTATGTTCACAAATTTAAGAAGAATTGGTCTGTTTTCTGCATTTATGAACAATAGAAGATTATGTGTTCTTGCATTTTTATCTATGTCATGCATTTCACTATTTCAGCAATTCATGGTACTATCAAGATGATGTTTTACTATTCAAGAATTGACACTGTAGTTAATGGTTCATGTTGTGTTGCCTTAGCTAATCATCAGATCACATGAAGGCCCTGATGCAAGGGAAAAAAGGCCGGGTCTTGGAGGAATGGATGTAGGGTACACCATAGATCATGTTGTACCATCAGGAAAGCTGATTACTCTCTTTAGTGCTCCAGACTATCCACAATTTCAGGTTTTTTTACAATTCTTCTCTCCTATACCTTTTGAATTTCATACAAGATCTCCAATCTCATCTAGGAAAGACAGTTTTGCATCCTTTGGCTTCAAATATCTGATACATTTAGGGTCGAGCATGGGTTCCATGATGGTATCTTAACCTTGCGCTGAATAACACGTTTGGAGATGTTAAGCTTTTGTATATGTTCTTGTTTGGCTTCCATAGAGAAACTGTGAGCTATGTTTTCTTGGGAGATATGATTTCCAAATTGACATCTTAATTTCCTGGTTTTGATATATTTAACATCCTGTCATAGGGAAACATTATGCATATTGGACATTATTTTAAACCCTGTTTCCATGTTAATCATATTAGGGATCTACATTAGATAATCAATCTGGCTTGAGCTTCTGAAGAGGCAGATTCTTCTCTAAATAGAACACATTCCCTCCATCGCTTTTAACTTTGTTTGATGTTGATGATGTGAAAAAAGACTTGAATTAGTTATTAAATATCATTACACAGGTTGATTTACTTGGCCAGATGAAACTAATGGATATCATTTGATTGACCAAGCAAAATTTAACATTACTTTTGCCGCATTTTATTATTTTTGTAACAAATTATTTTGTTTTTTAGGCAACTGAGGATAGATTCAACAATAAAGGAGCATATATTGTCCTAAAACCCCCTTATTTTGATGTTCCGGAGTTCCACACTTTCGAAGCAATTACTCCGAGACCAGTGGTATGAATTTTCACCAATGTCCCAGAAACTAGCAGACTGATTGATTCTCTTTTATGGGCTGCCCATTGCTTAAGCAAGGTCCTAAATTCGCTCTCCATTGCAGGTGAATGCTTATTATAATTATGAAGATGTGATTGACTCTGATGAAGAATTGGACTTGGCGTCAATGGTGACTGCTACTTAGAGGTCGTCACCCACCCTTTTCTAATGGAGGAATTCTGAATATTTTGAAGTTTAACATGTTTTTTCTCCATGATTTTGCTGTGTGTCTTATCATTTATTGCTTCATTGTGCCAAAAAAAAAAAAATTGGTTCGTGGGGATGGTGGTGCCCTTGACGCATGTATAAAATTGTATGTAACCTCACACAGATTGGTTATAGTGCAATTTTTTGTTGTTGCGTAACTTCAGTTCGTTTCTTGTTTTTACCCATGTCTCCGTGATGCATACACTACCATGGCCAAATGGCATATTTTGTGCTGCCTGACTCTCGGAAATCCATCTTCAACCCCTTCTGTTCTTTCCCGAGCTGTTTTTCCTTTAGACTTTCTCAAAAATTGCACCAGCAACAATTGTTTCACGCAACAATGGATCCTTGAATGGTAAGCTGCTCCGCTGTGTAGTATCACACAGTGATGGGAAATAAGTTCATATTGGTGCTTCTTCTCCCGTTGGCATCGCGTTCATATTTTGGTTTCATGGTGATTGGCTGGCTAGAAACCTCAGAGCTAGGTTGTTGTCAGGGATGAGTCTTAGGGCTTAATTTATACCCCCCCAATTTTTCAGGGAAAATCGTGACGCATGAAATTTCTGAGCTGGGATTTTGAAAGAGTAACTAATAATTAATCCTAATCCTGTTAATCAAGAATCAGCACAAGGGAGAAATAATTCAAGATTCCAATTTGGAAGATCATAGTAAAGGAGATCAGAGAGCAACTGGGTAGAACCATTGTGAAAATATGTAGGTTTAATTTGGATAAAACCGAGGCTAGACATTGTAACAAGTGCCGTTGAGAACTCGAGTTGAATTAAAAGACAAGCCTCCTACCTTGATAGCATTAACACAGTTAGGTTCTGCTAATCTAATAAAAGACAATCACAACCATGACTGAAATCCATTCAGTTCCAACAATTCACTTCCCTAACTGGGAGTCATTAACAGCCATGGACGACATTTTTCAACTGCTTAGTCTGGCTGCCCAAATGGGACACGGACGTACAATTGTCCATGCAGGGTGACCACTGCTGTTGTCTGATGCGGATCAATCCTCGAGGGTAAGCTGACAACCTGAAATCAATGCCGATCTTAGTCACTCCACAAGGAAATATATAGCAAAATCTAGCGAGTCTTAAATGAGTTCGGCAATCAAATTACCTAAAAAACTAAATGGCGTGGGTGGGTGTTTTGCTGTGGCCCAAATCACGGTAAAATGTGTCTTGGCTATAATAAAATTACCTTTGTTAACTATTGACCGCAAAATATAGAACTAAAATGTGTTTTGGGTGAGGGTGTTGATGTCTTTTTATTTGCATAGTAAAAATTCTCTTTGGCATTTAAAATCAACAAAATATAGAACTATTGACCAAGAGTTTGCATAAGCTTCTTAACAGTAAAAATATAAACTTGCCTCGTGTTACAAATTATTACGCTACTGGATAAGGGTGTTTTAAAGTTTTCAATTTTTAATGTACAATACAATTACTTCTTTAACCTTAGAAGAGACAAAACATAAGCTTAGTATTTAGGGTAATTTTATACTTATCATATGAGTATTTTGTATAATTGTCGGGGTCATGAAGAGCATTTTGGTATTCACGATTTTTTTTTGAATTTTTTAATGCTTAAAGCTGCTAGAACATGCTCGACAAGCCCCAGCGTGTGGGTGGCGTCCGCGCATGAGACGCCACCCAGTAGACTTAACTAGCCTTCCGCCGTGTCCTCTTCTATTTGGAGTGGCATATGACAACTTACGATGGTCGAATTGTCGCCGGTGATCGTTTGATTTTTTTTCCCTTCTCTCTCTTGACAGGTAATGTACACCACCTGTTTTCTTTGTTTCTTACTTTTCAATTTAAGTCCTCATTCTATTAATTTTTTAGTTAGTTCCCTTTTCATTTATATAAGTTTTTATTCTTTTCAATTTAGTCCTTCAATTGCAATTTTTCATGTGTTTGGTTTTTCATTTCGGTCCTCATTTTTTTTAATTTCTTATTTTATCCCTTCTAGTTTTGTAGAAGCTTTTTTGTTTTAATTTTATCCTTCAATCAAATTTTCTATTGTTTTATTTTTTTCAATTTGATCCTCATTCTTTTGGGTTTTTTTTTCCTTTTATTAAAGCTATTTTTCAATTCAACCCTCCCAATTGAAAATTTGTATCCTTCTAATTAATGTTTTTTCTCACCCTTATTTTTTCAATCATTTTGAGTAATTAATTTTTTTCCTTGGTTTCATCTTTCGACATTTAATTTGTTGAGAATTCAACTTCGTACAATCTTATTGTTCTGCATTAATTTTTTTTAATATTGATTTTGTGATTATCTTCAAGTTTTTTTAATAGGTTTATCTCGGTCTCATGACCTAGATCACGATTTTTGCATGTCTTTTTTGAATTTAAGTTTTTTCTAGTTGTTTTGTTTCTATTTCATTTTTCGATGTATTATTCTAATTCATCTATAATTTTTTTTATACAAATCAAGTCTATTTTTTAAAATAAATCAATAAACACAATCAGATATATGTCTCATTTTATGTTATGGAATATCTTGATTTTTCTTGCATAGGTTTTTCAATTTACACTTTGAATTTTTTACGTAAAATAACACGTCAAAGCAACCTGCATACCAGGTATTTTTTTAAAAAAAATTATAACCCGCGTTAAATAGCTAGTATTTGCTATTCTTCAACAGGTAAAACCATGAAACATGCTTACAAGGATTGTATCATCTACTCTATCTACCCTAGCATGGAAAATAACAGGCATTGCAAAACAGAAAAGGAACAAGTACCTTTTTGAATGGTGCGACACCCCAAGGATTATCCTCGTGCTCTGGTTCACCACTGATTACCACGCGCCCCGCTGGATCTGATTGAACCCGTACCTGATTTTGCAAAATTACAAGGTCATAACACATTTAGTGATGTCTCGCATGATATCATCTACATAAATGTTGGTGTTTCTAGTTTCAACAAAAAAGTGATATATATCGACTAGAAAGCAATGGATTGACATCTAAAACACTACCAGAAAGTCATAACAAAAATATTTTTTTCATGTCCAATCTTGCAGACGCATTCTTGTATCTCTGAAATAAGTATAACGTGAGGCTGGACTCTTTATCGATTCAGAGGCAATCTTGTGGCAGCATGCTCATCAAGGTGGCGGTATACAAAAACTAGGCACCCACTATCTATAGATAATGTAAAGCAGTTCACCATGAGTGTAGAAATGGCCTTGGCAAATTTGCGTTCTACTTAATTATAATCAAGCTACCAGGCAAGGTAAAGAGGTGCTTTCTAGTTGGGCAAGAATCTCTAAATCAGCTGATAAACAACATCAGATTACTTTCCATGATAAAATGAGAACTATATGTAAACTGATGTAAAAATGAAGACAGAAACAAGAATTTGGTACTCACCTCTTCACGGAGGAGACCTGGAACTAAAGCATACACCTCGAAACTATCTTCCTGTAGACATAATTATCGTTCCAAATTAGAAATAGTACAGATCTCAGTGTCGCCCTCTAATGGGGAAAAGATTCATGCAATAACTTACTGTTTTCTGTACATTGATCTTCACCCAATCAGCTGGGGTTCCAACATCAGTCACCTCCACATCCAATCTATTAAAACAAATCCAAGCCAATCGAATCAATGCCAGTATGTATTTCTCATGAACACAAATATTTGATAACATTGGGTAAATCTAACGAACTGGGTAACTGGAATCTTAACCGTGCACTTTTGGAGCGTGGAGATTTGACAGCATGTTCCACATACGATGGTTTCTTACGTTTCAGTAAACCTGAGCCAAAAGGTCCAGATTTTAAAATTGTTGTAAGCTACCAACATATTAGGAAGTAACAAATTGTGAAATTGATAAACCTGTTACTCACCAAGGTTTTTTAGCTCCTTTTCACGCTTTTGCAATGGTATAGTATTCTTGTCCTACAAAATACAGATACATCACTGTAAACAATGGTTGCACGAATATACTACGTAAATGAAACAGAAAAATGTTCGACATGATTTCAACAGACCTTAACGATAGGGCTGCTAACTTCTCCGTTACCAAGAAAACGGAGTGAGTGCCAACCCTGCATTGCACGTGCTGCAGCATCCCTACGAGTTCTACCCGATCCCGATGCCTGAATATCACCAGCAAGTAAAGATAATGTAGGCACAAGGACAACAATGAAAAGAAGAGGATACTCAATGCCTAAGGTGAAAAAAGAAGAAAGAAAATATCATGCTAAATGAGCCAAAGATCCTTAGGTACATATTGAGTCAATCTCCAAGCCAGGCATTTTCACAACAAGAACGACATCTTAAGTAAACATGGGGCACAGGATTAGCAGGCATTTGCGTTTGTGGTAGAATGATAAAAACAATAAAACAAAACAAAAAAGTCAGAAGCAACCCAATCTCTCTTGATGGCATTACCTTTAAATGAATTTTCAATGGTAAATGGTCAAGGTTAATCCTTTTTGAGAAATGGATGAGTTTTTGTCCAGCTTATACTCAGCTGAATTGTGTATCAATAACATACTTAGTTATTGGTGGTATTATCAATAAAATGAAGTTTCAATGGTGAATGGTCCGGGCTAATCTGTTTTGAGAAAGGATGGCTTTTCTCTGGCCTAAACTCAGCTGAACTGTATATAAATAATAATTCTTACCATTCTTACATTTTAGTAACATAAAAAAAAAAAGGTATGGCCTATATGGTACCATGATGTCAGCCTGAAAAACAATTCATGTTCACAAAAAGTTATGAATTATTATGCCAGATGTAGATTATGTACACCATCTGATTCCACAAATACCTGGAATTTGTGTTTAATGGTCCATTGAAAAAAAATCGAAACCACCAAATTCTCAGAATGATCATCCAGTAAAATTTAGTCCACGTCACTTCAACATAAATAATTTCAGAAGGTTGGTTCAGTTTTCAGTTAGTCTGAACACTGACCAAAGGAAAACCAATTCAAGCTAGAAAAATTGGAAATTATACAACCACAAACACTTTATGCTGTTTCTGAAAAGCTTTGGGAAGAGCAAAAAACTACAACATGCTCTGGAATTATGCTATGTGGCATGTGTTATAAGGAGTAGAATGCTAAAATATTTAGTAACCACAACCTATCAAAGAAGCTTTTGTGCGATAAAATGTTTTTGAGCTCCAATATGATCTTCAGCTCATGAGGTCTTTAAGGAACTTCTCTAGCTAATATACAAAGAAACTGGAAAACCATAATGTGCTGAGTTTTGTTAGCTCTTTGATCCTTTTTTTCATTTGGATAATGCATCATCTTTCTTCTCTACTCACCCTTATTCTTTTCTTTCATGAGAATTTCTTACTTTATCAAAAAAAAAACACCACAAACATTTCTGTGCACACCTTGATACATTATAAACACTTGTCTTCAATACACCAACCAGTTTTACATGGTATATTAAAAATATTACCACCAAACAGTAAACAAGAGGTATCATAAAGTTATGATCTATATTGAAAAATACAGTCCCACAAGTTTGTTTGAAATTTACCTTATTGTCAACATGCTTAGGCTCTGACTTGGGCAGCTTTGGTGGTTTCAGCAGCTTGGGCTCAGACTTGGAAGCAATGGGGACGCTAAGCTCACCGGCATCAGCATTTGTTATGTGTCTTTCATAATCAAGGAGTACCTGATGAAACACATACATGTATAAGTCATAATTTTAAACAGAACTTTCACTAGATAAGCAAACAAAACACAAAATAATAGCAAAATTTGTAGCCAGAGAAGGATAACCAGAGGACGGAGAAAACAGAAATGCCATATTTCAGTATTTTGAAACAAGTTCAAGTTATATAGCAGGTAAGTCAATCCACTTGAGAAAACTATCAATCTGGCGTGACTTGATTTCAGTAATACATCTGTATTTCATGTACTTAGGAACCCAAAATAATGACATTGCTTATTCTTATACTATTAAAAAAAGAAAATAATAAGTAGTCTCCTGTTACATATTGCCTCTACTATGTTCGCATGTTGTTACAAAAATTTCAATTATCTAGACAGGCTTAAATTAATCATCAAGCTAAATGGAAATCAATTTGCGAAGTTATCCAGACAAATCAATTTCCCTAATGCTTTTCAAGTTAACTTTTTAATCATTCCTTCTCCGCCTGATTTTGTGTAAATACCAACTTTTTACTTTATTTATCTATGTTTTCCCATTTCTTGTTGTAAACCAAGATGTTTTCATCTCTTCTCCGTTTCCTCTCCCCAACTGCTCTCCCCTCTTTTGGCAATATTTTCCCTTCTATCCGCACACATATTCCATCTCTACTCTCATTTCCTCATTAATAGTACTTATAATAAAAATAATCCCTTACAGTATTTTACATTCATATTTTAAAGGACAGTATTTTGAACCCAGTTTAAACATCTATATATCCCATTGCATTAGAAATATCACAGTAAAAAAAAAAGAGAAAACAACAACTCAGTGAACAGAAACTTAAGTGATATTATAAACTACGAACATTATACAACAACAACAACAACCATGCCTCAATCCAAAACTAGTTGGGGCCAGTTATATGGATCCTTCTGCACCATTCCCCAAGATCAATATACCAAGACCATAAACATGTACATATAGTTATGTTTATAATTTATATGCACATCTATGGAAAGTTCAAACTATCCACTAATTAGCAATTAAGGAAATAGAATGGAAAGGGTAATGCGGTACATGCACATGTTATCAGCATATAGTCACCTTCTCATAAAACCCTCGAAATGTCCATGAAACTGTAGTGCATGTCCTGCAAAGGCAGTGGAAAGGGGGAAACGACATTAAAATCTAGGCAAATAATGTAAGGGCCATTTGTTCTGGAAACAAAGGTACCATGGTAAACATGTGGATGTGCCATTTGATGGTTAATTGCAAGTCTTAAAGAACCAATATACATCATATAAATCAATATTATGAAAACCAATCTCAGTTTCCAGATTTCTGGAGTTTCCATGATGAGTCAAAAACTTGTGCAATTTGAAGTGAAGTGTTTTGCATCTAAGAGATGAGCCAATGTGTTTGGTTATATAGATACTTCATCTGGCTCTTTTCTGTTTTTGTGTCCCACCATCATTAATCTGTTCCCCAAAAGGCTCACTTCATATGTCTTAGATTCTCCCCTTTCATTGATAATCTTGCTGGGCAATGATCTTCCTTAGACATAGTTTCTGTCTTGACAGTTATATCCAATTATCATCGTTTACTAATTAAAATGAACTTAAATTGGCTTTCCTTAACAAAAGAAATGGGTATACAATGTCGTTGATCTTCTAATAATCTTCTATCCAAATATATTTCTTTCTTAAACCTTGACAATAATGGTAAATGTTGGTCAGGAAGCAGCAAGTAATCTGTAATGGTGTCTAATAGTTCCATAAATGTTAATTTTCAAACCCAAGTAACTGTTTCATGGATTTGGATAGTTTCCTTACTATCACCTACGGTTGTGCATAATGCAATGCTTTTCAAATCTTTTTTTTTTTTTTACTTTTCTCCACATGCTAGTTTAAGAAACCTGCTAGAAAATATATGTAAGATGCTCTGGAGTTTAAAAACATGAAAAATGGTTGATCTTGGAACAATCAGTATTCAGTAACACAATTGAACTATTATATATATATATATATATATATATATATATATATTGCTCCTTACTTTGGGGGGTTAAAGGACTCTCCTACTTGCCTCCACAGCTTACATGAGGTCACCTGTCAATCAGAAAGAAGCCAAATATATGATTATTAGAAACAGACTCCAAGAAAATAAAAGGTGTCTGGGAAACAATCTCCAGCAATTATAGCAACAGAAATCAGCTCAAATTGCATGACCAACCCCAGCAAAATCTACAATCAAGATAATTTGATAAAACATGAGAATGAAAAACACCATTCACCTTTAACATTCACAAGTATTTAACAACAGCTTTTAAAATTTCCTGTCTATTTGACATTAAATAGAAGGTTAAATAGAAGGCCTCCACTTCCATGTAAATAACTTCCAAATTGTGTGTATTCAAAATCACTTAAATGCATTTGCATGCTTGTGTGGGTTATTATGCTTTGCCCTAGCTCTAATATAATCGAGTTTATTAAATTTACAAATAAACACCAAGCACGAATAATAACTAACAAAGAAATTAATTTAAGATGCACGCTTAAAAGGGAATGGTTTTGAATCATGGGTAAGAGGATATGTACCTTGTCATAGCCACCCAATCTCATCACAGATCTCCATAGCCTTTTCACCATATGAGGGTGCATATTAGAAAATGTATCTCCAAAAAAGACAATAATCTCAGAAGAACAACATTAAATTCGCTAGTCATTAGAAACTTACTTAAGACAGTTTAAGAGATCTCCGTAGAACTTGGGAGGTTTGAACTCCATGCCATTCTCACTAAAGAAACTATGAAGCTCGCTCAGAAAATCCTTTTGTTCCTCTTCTGTCCCTGTTACACTACCACCAATGTTTTCATCCAAAAGAAACGAACGCCTTGGTGTTAATTTTCCATTAGTTTTTGGTGATGTATCTATATCATCTGATTCTCTCTTGTCATCAACTTTATCTTCAACGTCTGAAGATCCTGCCTGAGGTGCAGCAGGTTCGTTACTCTCTTTAGGAACTGCCCCAGGATCACCACCAGATGTATCCTGTGATATGTCTGAGGGTTTGTTTTCAGTATCTACAGTGGGTTTAGCAGTTTCAATATGACTACTTGAAATAGCAATTCCATTGCCAGCACATGTTTCAGGTTTCAAATCACTATTTCCATTGGCTTTGACATCTTCCACGGATTCAATTTCAGGTGTGACTAAACTTTTTTCATCATCTGATGGAGATGGGGGAGCAGAATCTTGATGGGGTTGCTGTGGGATGGAATTCAACTCCCCAGTGCTCCTATCAGCAGCTGCCTCAGCCTGAGGTGAAGGATTCCCATTATCCACAGGGTCTGGCACATCAACTTCCACAGTGTCAGGGTTAGGAGGAGGAGAAGAATTATCAGCTTTTTCAACAGGAACCTGTGCGTTAATCAGCTGCTCTGTCTCTAAAGTACTAGGCGCCTGATGAGCTGATCCGTCCTCATTTTCCTTGGTATTACTCATCTCTAATTCTACACACAACACATAAGAAAAGAAAAAAAAATCATAAAG
>Ga0307514_10002323_pt1 | contig 20017 bp, 23 predicted proteins | sample 16_EM_MG_FD_203088 | JGI IMG/M metagenome (GOLD analysis project Ga0307514, IMG submission 203088) | Populus trichocarpa ectomycorrhiza microbial communities from riparian zone in the Pacific Northwest, United States - 16_EM | ecosystem: Host-associated > Plants > Roots > Unclassified | place... | reverse complement strand
CATAGAGAGGGGGAATGAGAAAGAAAGAAGAAGAAGGAGAAAAGAGAAGAGAAGAGAAGAGAGGCGGGGAGAGAAAGAAAGAGAAAGAGAGAAAGAGAGATGAGGGGTAAGACCCCCACCCTCTCATACTCTTATATTCTCCCAGCCCACGTTGATAGAGAGAGAGAGAGAGAGAACCCTTAAAGATTACAGAGGGCGGACAGACAGTCCATCGGTCATTTCACCAATCCTTATCCGGAACAGCCCATTCGCTCGCAAACCAACAACTCACATATGCACCCCGTTCCCCTCACCCCCCTCCCCTGTTGAAATACCCGAGGGCTCTCATTTTACGGTTACCTAACCATAACAGATTGGCGCTGCACGACGCCTTTCCTTTCTTTCTTTTTTCTTCTTCCTTCTCCCTCGCCGCTCGAGTGAGTCTTTTGAAGCTAGATTCGGTGATCTTCCCCCTGGGTCGTTAAATCTGGGGACCGAACGTCCGACCTTTTTCGCTTGTCTTCTTCCATCTCCCGAGCTTGTTCCCTAGTCCTGATTGGACTAACCTTGATTTAAATCTCTCATAATCGAGCGCCATCCACCTCCCTCCCCTCCCACACCCGACGTACTATTGTATATCATTACCTGTATGTAACAAACGCATGTACGCCAATTGTACACTGTATATACAACACTTCGCAAATGAACGCATACGATCCCACCCCAACCGGCCCTTTTCACCACTGAAAGAAAGAAAAACGGAAAACGTAGTAAAACAATGCGCCGATAGTGCACATCAGACAAACGATAGCCGAGGATATAGACAGTATCTGCAAGTTCGCATCCGCACGACGCACGAGAAAATACATGAGATCGGGAACAGAAAGGGTCGGATATCGAGTTCAACAGACCGATCGCTTCAACGATCCATATAAAAAAAAGAAAAACACCAAAGCATCGTACAACGCCAGAACGTTTCATTGCTCAAAATTTCCACTCGACGAAAGAGCAGAGAGCCAAATTCTTGTCTTGAATACCCTGAGGTAAACAAAATCAGCCGCATTCCCCCGTTTATCCCCTCAATATCCGACACGTACCTAAACAATTCTCGGACAAGCTCGCGGAAATCTATCCGTTTGTCCGCAATAAAGTAAAACGTCAATTTACGTCGGTCCCTGCAGTCCTTCTGTTAGAATCCGACTTAAAACCCTAACAACCGTGTTCGCTCACCACTGGAACTCGGCGTCGATGACTTCCATGGGAAGCTTCTTCTGTCGTGCCTTTGTCCTGCACAGATCCAAAGCACGCTCCTCATCTGCATGTTTGGAAGGAAGCAATCTACCCAAACAGTCTCGCGTCAATAAACAGTCCAATCCCCACACACACACAGATCCAACCACCCACTGGATGTCCTGATTCCTCGCTTTACCAAATATCTTTTTGGGATTAATGTCCTTTTTCGTTCCACCAGAGCTTCCGCCGGGGCTACCACTTTCTTCACCACCACCCATCTTCGACGCTTGCGCTTTCTGGAATGTCTCTACCTCTCTCAACGTGATCGTGTCGTTGACGATCTTGCCCAAATCCTTCCCCCGATCTGCCTCTACAATCACTAGATCCCCCACTCGGATCTCTAGACCCACTTCCGTACTGTAGAACAGATCCGTTCTCCCCGCCTTGAACTCCACGATGTACAGGTGCCAATGGGAGGGTACCGCGTGCAACGGTACACCTTTCCCGAGGTCGCTAACGGGGGCGCCGCTCAGCTCAGATGTTGGCGGCCGTTGAACAGGCGTGGTAGAGGATGGCGGGAAGTTTCGAGTGTTGGTCGGGGAAATAGGAGAGGGCGTCGATATCACTCCCGTCTGTTGGTTCAGCTGAGCCCGCGCCAGCGTCTGCGGGAGGCCTGCATCGGATTTCCGAGCATGTGGTTGATGCAACCCAGTCGAGTATCTCGTTTGCGATTGTGGCTGACCTCTAGAACCGAACCCTTCACCGAAATGGTCGTCCGGTTCACGTTCCACCTGGGATCTCAATGGACTAGATCCTGGGGGTAGTATGCTATTGTCCACCGGTGATCCGATGCTGTGGCGCAAGGCCGCGTTGCTGGGCAAGTTCATATTGAGCTGTTGGTACGAGATACGATCCGTAGCTGGCGCGCGGGAGATCGGGGCGTGGACCGGGAGTGACGATGGTTGGCTGGTCGTCCCTCTCGAGAGCCCGTTCAGGTGGTCGTTCCCGCTCCCTCCAAGGTTCAACGAACCGAGGTCACTTGCAAGATCGTCATCCGTGAGCAACAGGCCAGAACCACCATAGGATTGACCGAAGCTACTGTGAGACGTCTCTTCCAAGTCACTTCCAGGTGCGTTGAACCCAATGACGGTCGGACGCCTGCCTTGTACCACGCTAACGCTGTGCCTTCGACTGGTAGTCCCGCTACCTCCCCCATGTTCGTCCTTGTGATGGTTCATCCCCGCCCAAATCTCGCGGAACGCAGAACTGTCGTCCAACAAGATCTGTCCGACGTCTCTGACGAATGGACTGACGTTGGAAATATCCGCCGGACGGTATCCGTTTCCAGTCATCGTAGTGGACGAGGAGGAGTTGTAAATGTTCTGAGGCGACCTTGCGACACCGTACGAGTTGTACCGACCGGTTCCCATCGCTTGCAACTCGTTGTACCTGCTGCTTGGGATCGAAAGAGGGCCGGAGAAAGTGTCCATCGACCAATTCGGAGTTAACGAGGGTCTAGCGAAACCACTACCGATGGCTCCCGGCCTGGTCGTCGCCAATGACTGAGACCTGCTCCTGGTGGGATCGTGCGTATACGTCCGTCCTCTCGAAGACAAGAATCGTTCGTCGTACGAATCTTGGAAATCCGCAAGCGTGTCGGTTTCGTCATCTTCGAAGGTGGATGGGAAGGTACGGGTTTCGCGCATCGCTGAAGCGAAATGTAGTTGGGGATTGGGATTGCCGGCGGAAAAAGATGCGCTTCGGGTGGGGACGCTTTGAGGTAGGCCACCCAGGGTCTGGATGGAGGAAGGCGAAGGGAGTCGTTGGGATTGAGGTGTGTTTAACCAAGAAGATCCGGTTGTTCCACCTCCCCCGCCGTTACCCGATCCCTGGAAGGTATTGTGGGAGGAGAGGAAATCGCTAACTCCGCGAGGGGGTTGAGATGCAGCGCGTTCCCGTAATGATCCAGGGGTGTCCGATCCCGAGTGTGACGATGAGAATCTGTTCTGACGGTCTGTGTCGTCAGATATGTGTTGGTGATGACCACTTTGTTGTGCCATCCTCGAGGGCGATGGTGCGCCTAAGTGTCGTAGCTGGTCGAGGGTTTGAGTAGCCAGCTTTGCGGTTATTTTCTCGGACTATTTGACTCCCTGCGGTCGGTCCCCACGCGGGAAAAGTTTCAATCTACCACGCCGTTCAGCGAAATCTGGTTGTAGGAGACCCTGATACGTACTCAAGACCGTTTTGACTCTGCGATGATTTTTTTTCGAGAAAGTGGTCGTGAAAGTCGTGAACGGGATGGCGGTTGAATCTCTATGATCCGAAGTTGGGGCGATGCGGGTCGGGGTGGGCGTGTCCGTGGGCGAATAGGAAGATTAGTGTAGTGGAAATCTAGAGGGAGGATAGTACAGTTTGGAAGCCACAGACCGCAAGTAAAAGTCTATGGGGAACAAGAGCACGAAAACCCGGGAGGAATAAAAATCGCCCAGTCAGCGGATGTGGTCTAGAAGGGGTCACAGGGTCATGCAGAGTATTACCCCACAGTCCAACCTCGTTATGCCGCCATCAACCATCAACTCCATCACCTCCTTCAGGAACATCCCCGCGTAGACACTGGGTCAAGTAGCAAACAATGACGACGTTCTCATACGTTAAACACTACATCCGACGCTTTGAACGCCGTGTTTCCTGGCCAGACCTTGATTGGCACCTCGCATTCCACCGTCTCAACCTTCACCATCGACCACTCTTCCTCCCCTTCACTTTCATCCCCCTCATCCAGTTCATCTCCGCCCTGATACGGTCCCGACCCTGAAGTCGTGAACGGAGAAGCCAAATAACTCGCCCATGATCGCAACCCGTTCGGTGTTCCGACGGCGGTGGCGTCATTCATCTGTTCAAGCGGGGCAATCGAAGGCGCGCCTCTCCAAGAGATTCCCCATTCCCCACTTGGCCCATCTCGTACCAGTGTTTTTAACCGCACACCATCGACACCTTTCCGGTCTTGGTCTGAAGCAACAGCCACCAACAAACACAATCTCACTTTCCACTCCAGTCCTCCAGGCCCCACAGGTGTTGGCGGTTCAAGGTACCCAGGTTCTCCCTGTACCTCGATTTGAAACGCAGGGCTCGCGTCTGGGGGAATATCCAATGCGAAAGTTGCCCTCACTGTCGACGAAAAAAGTGATGAATGATGTTCCGCGTGGGTCCTACGTAGCAATCGTGTGTTTGACCTGCTTGCCAATGACACAGGTAACGTCTCGTGACTCTCGAGCATCGCCGATAACTGCAACAGGCAATGACGATCATAAGTCAAACTTCAGGGGAAATATACAGCATCAAACCTTCAGGACCCGTGATCGACCCAGACGTTCGTTCACGTCAACGATGCATATTACCGTCTCACCGAGCCGATAAGCTGATTTGGTAAAGGTCAGAACCGCGACTTTTACCCCGTCCTTGTTTACATCAAATGACACTGTCCTTCGTCAGCCCCACACCGAAACGAGATGTCACCACCAAGCTTACACTTTTTGGGATTCCGTGTCAAGATCTCTACGGCTTCTCTGCATCCCGTTAGACCCCCGGCCTCCCTTTCCCTGGCGGCATCCACGTCGAGATCGTCCCCGTCCGGGCTCGGCGACGTAGCCAACAGAAATTTGGCATAGTCCCGGACAGAGTTCATCGATCCTCCTGGCTTTGAAGCTAGGGTGGGGTGAGTGGGGGATTCTGTCCTTCTGCGAACTTGTACCTTACGTGAGGGGGGCTTCGGTTGGAATGTATTCTTCGACGCTTGTGGACCTTCGACGATTGTTGGTCTCGTTATCTGATGTGGAGACCTGGCGTATTGGACGGGCCACAGGAGATCGTAGGGTGATGGCGGATCCACCACTAAGTAGAAAAATGTGTCAGTTACAAACAAACGTTTGTGCAGTCTCCGCTGACCATTGGCGTGGTTGTAGACACGCACGGGTATCTTCATCACACGACTATGATTAGCCGAACCATTCCCTGATGAGGTACCGGCCCGGCAAACACCGATTGTAAACTCGTAGGAAAACCTAAAGGTCCGCCCCTTGAACGTCGGGGGTAAGTTTTTCGGCAGCGACAAGCTGTACGTGTCTGATGACTTGCATGAGGAAAGTGTCATGAACGATTCACAAAAAAGGTTGACATACAACTGCGAGATTCACCTGGACCCAGGCTAACATCCACGGCTAGCAACGTTGGTTGGACCTCATACGTCGGCAGGGGAACTTCGGGATCGTAAAGCCCGTCCGATGAGTTCTTTTGTAGTCCAAGTCCACCGTTAAAGTTCGTTGTCATCGATGAGGTACTCAGCGTCGGTGCTGATCGAGACGCCGGGAGAGATAATGAAGATGACGACCGGTGGGAGGGAGACCATTGTTGTGATACCGAGGAAGAAATTGCTGGAGCGGTACTTAGCGACCCTAATAGTGAAGTGGGAGTGGACAGGAGAGAGAAAAGCCCCGATGAAAACGAGGATGTCCTAGTGTGAGATCGGGAACGTCCAACCGGCGTCGTTCTCCTCTTAGATGGGTCCATCATTGCAGCAATGTCCATGCTGCCTCCCCCGATGATCGATCTTTTGAGTAGGCTCGATCTGAGAGAGTTCAGGGCGTTTTCTTGTTGGGCATCTGCCGAACCAGCCACCGGGGTTATGGCTAAGCTCCCGACAAATTGGACGTACGAATACAATATCGTCTCCCTATCGTTTGGTGGACGGTTATTCCCGTTGAAGGCCGTTACCGCGGCAGAGGAGGTTTTCGGGATCGGAGGGAGCTGAGAATTTCGCATCGGTGGTGGTGGGCCGCGTCCAACGTCGTCGACGGTAGCCGTCCGCAGTGGTGGTCGATGTGGCGGGCGGCTGTTAAAATCTATCTGACGTTCCTGTGGACTGAAGTGAGGCACTGTACCGGTGACAGGGGGTGTAGAAGTTGGCCATGAAGTGGGTGGTCCCGACCCGGGCGAACTCTCGGATATTGGATCAAGCGAGATGGAGAACGAGAGGTTGGAGGGGGTAGTGGGAACGGACATATCTTGCGGAAGTGGTAGCTGACCATCTAATAACGATTGTTTGCGAGCGTGTGGATGTCTGGAGGAAATAGGAAGCGATGCGGATCTCGCGAGAGGTGATGAGATACGTGGAGAAGCGGGGGCTTCAACAGTAAGTCAGTTCACGGTTCACACCAACGATAATAGCTGAACGTACTGATCGCGGTACCCAGCGCTCTTTGTACGTGTATGGGTGTCTTAGGTGACGAGGAAGTTTCCTGTTGAGGAGATACTTCCCCGTTTCCTTTAAACGTCATGTCCAAGGAAAGCGACCTACTCGAGTTTCTCATTCTCCTCGAGTTCCCGTCCGACCTTCCAATGAGACCCTTCCGCTCAATAACATCGCTCTCACCCGGCTTCCTCAGAACTATGACAGGCAAAACCGTCCGAGGCGATCGAGGGGATGTTGGTGGCTGAGCCAACGGTACAGCACTGATCGAATGTGCGCTCCTTTTGTGCGTTTGAGAGACGGTTCGAGAGGGGGAAGTTTCTTGGGACGTGTTCGTGTTCGTGAACGTCACTATAATTGACATCACTTCGCCAGCGAAACACGAAGATTGGGAGGGAGTGACTGCCACTCGAATCGGAGAGTCTGCGTCATGGGACATTCTGGGCGTTGATTAATGTGCCCGAGTGTCCGCAAAGTATAAGTTATCGGGGCAGGTGGACGCTGCTAAGATAGCGTAGAGGAATAGAGGCCTAGGAGAGGGCGTGAGTCGATTGGTGGTGCAAGAGTGCAGGGTCGAAGTCGATCGTAAATCAGGCTGGGAAGCGGCGTGAGCGCCTCTACCAAGTGCCTGTTTGTAATTTGATAGTAACGGTCCCTGGCGGGGTGAAAACATCATATTTAACCTATCTACAGCTTGGCTAGCATAAGTAACTCTGGCTGCCAGTTGATTCGTTCGACCTAACGCAAGGTTAGCTCGCCTTTGTGGGGTAAACGGTGGGACTCACCATCTCCGGAACCAGCTCACGTACGTTGGAGGCACCGAGAAGTTGCATGCCATAGACAATCTCTCGTTCGAGTATCCTCACGATCTTGACAACTCCTGCGTCCCCAAACGCCTACAGAGATTTTCAGACAAAGCACACGGGTGGTGGAACGAGAGCGGAACATACACTCTGAGCGTATAAGAATGGCCGCCCTATTCCTACAGCAGTTGCGCCAAGACATAGTGCCTTCAGAATATCTGTAGGAGGGTTAGTTTCACGGTGGTGGTGGTGATTCACTACATATGGGCCCTAACCTGTACCCCTCCTCGCTCCTCCTTCAACCAGTACTGTACCGACCGAAAGTCAACGTTTCCGGTGCAATTTATCGGCGAAACACCCACCCTCGATCCTCCGGAAAACATCTGGTCGTTCCATCCGTAACCTGTAGAGCACCTCGATTGAAGGGAGGGAGCTGTTCCAATGTCAGCACGTTCAATCGGTTCGAGCGATGTGAAATTGGCACAAACTATTCAAGTTGACGACCTAAAACAATGTCCGTCAAATGAGAGAAGAGGGGGCTTACAGTAGCTTACCACCGTGGTTAGATATCAGAATGCCATCTACTCCGGATTCAGCGGCCAATACTGCATCCTGTGAATTACGAGTCACGAGCTTTGTCCAGCCGCAAGGCCATCCACTTACTGCGACGCATTGTATGCCTGTGACCGGACATTCAAAACAAATTATTGAGGTGGTAGTAATCACGAAAATTACCTTTGATGACGATCGGCAGCTTAGTGACCTTCCTTAGCCATGGGATCGTCTGCGAAACTGTTAGTTTGTCTCATAGACCATTACCATCACAGGGACCCACCCTTTCCCATGTCATATCCACATCGTTCGCGGCAACGAGTGCTCCTGAAGTACCTAGTATATTCTCTTCCTCTTCCTGAGGTTCTTCCACGGAAGGCCGCTGTTTCGCCACCTCTTTCTCTTGGTCTTCCAAAACAAACGGGGCCTTGATATCCCTATCTCGTCTCCCGGCAACGATAGCATCCACGGTCAGGAAAATAGCATTGTACCCCAGGGCTTCGGCCTCCTTAACAAGCCTCTCAGCTTCGGAATCCTCTCGCTTTTTATAAAGCTGGAAAAAGAGCGATTGAGTTGGAGATACCCTCGCCGAGGCAATTTCGGAAGGAGAGAACGAGGCGTTCGTCGAGACCATCTGTATGATACCTGTTCGCCCTGACCCTCTGGTGATGTTTGTCTCACCAAGTGGGTGTCCAAGTTTCGCGAGGGCCGCGGCCGAGACGAATATCGGTATTGAAGATTTGCATCCGAGGATTGTTGTTGATGGGTCGCATTGTGAGACGGCTCTGAGGACGCGGGGATGAAAAAAGAATCGAGAGAATGCTCTGACATTCTCCGTGTGGGCTATTCACCGGTCAATAAGACACGGTCTTGAGGAGCCCAAGAATCACTAACTAATTTGGTCGTCGGCTGCGGAGGCATAGTACGCGTTAGCTTTGTACGATAAAAGATCCCTTGCAACGTCCTTGTCATGCTTGGTCACTGATCCTGTGGCGAGGGAGAATGCGGCTCAAAAGCATACCTCCATATCTTGCAGAGTTAGAACCCTCTTTAACGGTGGTTTGTTCAGCTTTGCCTGTTCCATTCGCAGCTCGTCCTGGGTCTTCTTGCGAATTGCATCCGCCTTCCGCATCTCCCCAACGGCATTCATATCTACAGGCCCCAGATGCTTCTGCTTCGGGAGGTTCTTCTCAAGGGCGTCCCCGGGATGGATAGGCTTGTAGGCTGCGGTAGCATCCTTCCCAGCGTACTTCAAAATAATCTGCTTGCCGCCTGGATGAAACTACAAGACACCAATTAGCGACCTCTTGCGGACAATCCGAGAAAGGGCACCCCCGCACAGGTAAGAACTCAGTGACGTCGTAGACCCTATCTTCTATGATGACCCAACAATCACTGTAAATACGTTCCAAGGCGTCAGTTGTCCGAGATTTGATCGCCGAAGAGAGGGTCATCAACACACTGACCTTGCCACATTATGCTGAGCAACCTCGTCCAAGGACCACGCCTTTGGCATGCTGGAAGTTCACAAGAAAGTGGTATGCACACGTGTGAGCGAGAACGTGTTGCCAGTAGGCATGTTGTTGGTGATGAAGCAAGCACGCGGAGGGGAACTCCCGGCGAGCCTCGCCAAAAACTCGATCAGGTCCGCCGAACCGGAGAATCAAACTCAAGCTTAGACCCATCAAGGTCTCGAATTCGAAATGACCGGGCCGTAGTATTCAAGATAACGACGTGGTGGGGATATCTAATGCGGCGTGCTCTAACCGACAGCTACTCGTCTACAACTTGGCCAAGGCGGGCAGAATCGGCTGCCAGTCAACTCTCTCGACCTGGCAAATTGTCGTTAGACATGCAAGGTCGGCGCGGGGCTCGGATAACCCACCATTTCTGGTACAAGCTCATTGATGGTCGTGGCACCAAGTAGTTTCATACCGTGAACAATTTCGCGTTCCAATATCTTGATTATTTTCACCACCCCGGCGTCTCCGTAAGCCTGGAGAAAGGAGGCAGAAGATCAACGCATGTATAAAAGAGAGGTGAACAGACCGACACTTTGGGCATACAAGAAGGGCCGGCCGAGCCCTACAGCCCTCGCTCCAAGACAAAGCGCTTTGAGGACATCTGCTGACAGTCACATGGGATCGAACCAACAAGAGCGAAGGGATATTAACCTGTGCCTCTTCTCACGCCCCCATCAATGTATACTATATAGAGTTTCAGTCTTCAGGATCCGGAAGGGAGTGACGTTAATCACCTTCGGTGGTCTGGAAAACATCAGGTCGCTGCTGTCGTAATCGATAAAGCACCTCTATAGTCGGCATAGCGCTTCATAGTAGTCAGGTTCATTGGCCCCGTTCTTTCAGTCACACAACGTACAAATCCAATTGACGTCCTGGGGAGATAAGAGTAAATATATTAACAGGAGGTCAAACGGAGGTTTCATACCACCATGATTTGATATCAGGATCCCATCCACTCCTGCCTCTGCTGCTAAAACGGCATCCTACCCGACTTGAGTATCAGGGCAGGCTGCCACACTCCCAAACAAGATACGAGACTGACCGTAACGCACTGAATTCCTGAAAACAGGTGTCTAGTTTAACGCTAACGGAGGCGCTCGACATGCACGACAACTCACCCTTGATCACGATCGGTAACCGTGTCACTTCCCTCAACCAGGGGATCGTCTGGCCCGATCTGGTTCGGCGAATACATGAAGTACGGGATGTGGGCACGTACCTTCTCCCACGTCATATCGGCATCGTCTCCCATACTAAGTCCACCCGCGGTTCCAAGGGTGTTCCCAACATCCTCACCTTGTGGATCATCAGCCGCTGGAGGCTTTCCTTCGGCCTCCCGTTCCTGGTCTTCCAGAACCCACGGTGCCTTGATATCACGCTCACGACTACCAGGAACCACGGCATCGACCGTCAAGAAGATTGCGGAGTAACCGAGAGCCTCAATCTCTCTGATGAGTTTAAGGGCCAGTACATCCTCCCTCCTTTTGTAAAGTTGGAAAAATAGGACCTGCTCTGGCGACACTCGAGCGGCGGCGATCTGTGCGGGTGAAAGAGAGGCGTTTGTCGAGACCATTTGGATGATATTGCATCGCCCTGCCCCTCTGGTAATATTCGCCTCGCCCAGAGGATGTCCCAACTTCGCCAGTGCCGCACCGCAGATGAAGATTGGCAAGGAGGAATCATGGCCAAGAATTGAAGTTGAGGGGTCACAGTGAGATACTGCCCGTAGTACCCGAGGATGAAAAAAAAACCTCGAGAACGCTCTGATATTTTCGTTGTGGGCTGTGGGCTAGTGGTCAATGACCAAACTAGGGATAGAGTGGATTTGGGGCGCTCACTGATGAGATCGTCAGCCGCAGAAGAGTAGTAGGCGTTCGCCTTGTACGATAAAACCGATCTAGCAACGTCCTGTGGGACAACGTCGGGGACGGGTGCGGCGAGCTTTGTGGCAAACGAACCTCCATATCTTGCAACGTGAGGATGCGCTTCAGAGGCAATTTCCTTGTTTGCGCCTCGGCGACACGAGTCTCATCCTTGGTCTTCCTGCGAAACGACTCGTCGCTCTCGAGCTGCTGTTTGGCGGCGGCGCTCACGGACCCGAGGCACTTTTCCTTCGGCAGGTTCTTTTTTAGCGCGTCTTCTGGGTGTATGGGCTTGTACACGGCGGTAGCGTCGCGTCCGGCATACTTCAGGATGATCTGCTTGCCTCCCGGGTGCTCCTGCAAATTCTCCAATGAGGTTTCCAGCCACTTACTCGAGGATCGAACATACAGGAAGAAAATCTGTGACATCGTAAATTTTACCGTCGATGATAACCCAACAATCACTGGCGCAACGAAGGTCAGTTTAGCGAATGATTTCTACCTCAAAACACACCCACCTTTGAGAGTTGTGCTGTGCCACGTCGCTCAGGGACCAGGCGTTAGTCATGTCAAAGGAACCTCGTGTCTGTCATTGCATTCTCCCCGTAAAGTCGGACTCTGACGGCGTTGCGGAGAGTGGAACGGCACACCCGGACCGGAGATGGATCCGTCACGTGCGGGCCGCGTGGATGAGACGCCCGTGGTTGGTCCCGTCGACCTGGCGGGTCAATTGAACACAACAGGACTCAACTGATAACCGTCACTCAATACATCCACCCCCTCCCTCTCCCGACGCCTGATGGCAATGGCTCCTGCTCCGACTCGTGAATCTCTCGAGTCTATGAAGAGAGCCGACCTACAGAAGCTGTGCAAGGTGAGTCACCGGCCGTCACCTATTCAGTATCTCGGCACTAATCCCGAGCATCAAATAGGACTACGGCGTCAAAGCCAACCTCAAAACCGAAGCTCTCATTGACCTAGTTTTAGACGCGACAAGGTGCGCGCATCCGCTCCCTGCGCGTGTTTTGTCAAGGCCTAACATTCGTACATAGCCAATCTATGCCAAAACCTGAACCAGTTCCTCAGCAACAGCTCCCTCCCTCCAAACGGACCACATCGGTTAGAATCGTGTCTACCCGATCCACGAACGCTGGCCAGTCTCGACTGCGTTCCGGAGGCTCCGTACTCGTTCATGACACTGACGAGGAGGGTGAACCCGCAACCCAATCCAAGTCAAACACCTCCAAGATCCCACAGCCAGCTACTCAACCACCACCTGTACCCCCTATCACACGAACACGCAAGGCCAAGGAAACACAACTCAGGTTAGGAGTTGGACGGCCGAAAGCAGTCGGTGGCGCCGGAGCACGCGCCGTCACGAAATCGTTCAGCGCTGCAAAGAACAACAAACGAGTAAGCAAGAGTGTCAAGATCTCAGAAGCTGTCATTCCAGAAGAACAGGACCCTGGTGCGTCTGCGTCTGTGTCTGCCATTTCCATTGATATTTGTGCTCAGATTGCCACGTTTAGAACACCAACCGACAAATCCACCAGCTACTACTCACACAACTCCGCCACCAGTGACTCAAGTGGCGCAAGGACCATCTCAGAATTTCGAAAAGATAAGCGAATACATACAGAATATCGTACGTCCTCCAATTGCCTACTGCGCTCCCTTCCTGACAGCGATTATCAGGTGCGCCCTCTTCAGGAACAGATTCAACACTTCCAGTCGGAATTCGAGCGCTTAAGCCTGCAAGTATCAGAGTTGACGAGCACAAAGGCGAAGTTGTCAGACGAGGTGGAGCAGTTGAAAGTTCGTGCCCATAGTGCAGAAGATAGGCTAGAGAAGATGAGTAGCGAGTTTGGAGAGTTCGTGCGTGAGGCTACTGCCAGAGAACAGTACGTGGCAGAGTCGCCTTCATGAAAACGATGTTCCTCAGGTCGCCCTTAGGACACTTGAAACGTTCATGCGTGCATCCATTGCCCAGCCTCAAGAAACTCTACTGGGGAAACGGTCGCGCGATTCGCCAGCCAGCGAAGTTGATGGAAATCCTGCACGGGTGTTCCAAGATGACTCTCACAAGTTGCCTCAGCCCCAGAAGAAGAGAATCAAGCTCTCCTCCGATCATGAAACGGATATGGTTGCGGGACCCTCGCGGATCTCCGGACCTGCGGAACGGAAAACAACCCGCAAGTTCACCGTATACACGGGTGAGGAAGAGAAATCTGATTACGAGCCCCCTCCTCCGACAACCCATTTGTCTGACCTGCTCAGAGGACACTCACCACCAATTACCCCACATGATCTGCAAACCACCTCAGCTAACGCGCTGGAAAACCAACCACTCGGGATAAACTACTCGGCGTTTCAGGCCGCCACCTCGACACCAGTCAACCCAGGAATGGGGTTTGCATCATACCTTGCCCGGCCTGAGTCTCCGACGTCCCACATCGTCGAACGAACCGGTCGACGAGACCGGGCTTCACCCTTCTTCTTGTCAGGACTCCCCGTGGGGTCTTCCGATATTCGCGCGCCACAGCAGCGGCCGACAAATCTGGAACCCAACGATGATAGCTTCTCGGCCTTGTTGCGAACGCCTCCGTTGCACCCCATGCACTCGCATCCATCAGGAAACGGAGAAGCAAGCTCAGGGTTGGATGACACTCCGGCGCTCCCCACGAAGACGATCTACGGGACGGAGCTGGAAAGTGATACGCGGTTCGGAGATTTTGGTGTTGAAGGAATGGCCACGTCGTATTGGCAGAAGGGTCAACGAAGATATTGAAGCGAGATGTCCGGACCACTGTCTCGTATTCAGTAGGTTTTCTTATTGCTATCTTACGTTTTGTTTTGTTGTCCTTTCTTCCACCGAATATGTCATTAGTATACAACCTGCATGTCATTTGGTTCCATCATGTTTTGCGTATCAGCACTGCAAGCCATTTCTGGTATTGTTCGGTCGGGCAGCTTCAAACGCAACGATGAGATGGCAAGAGATCAACGTGAGCGGTGATTTGTGTTTCGGATAGATCACAGCGATCAGCGCTACAGTGAAGGCTCCTCTCGATATTACTGCTCGTCGTCCACCATCGGCGGTCCCTCACATCCGTCTCGCTCCCTTCTTGACGTCTGGTATATACTCTCCTCTCTCTCCTTCTGTCACGCGGAGAGCCACATTCTAAAACCATGGCCTCACGCAAGAACAAACCCTTGCCCAAGTTCGAAGTCGGTGAGCACCTTCCGCAGGCAGAGCCGTGTGCCCTTGGTAACACGGTTTACGGCCGCAGGCGAAAACTACAAGATCCTCCATCGACTTGGAGAGGGGGCGTACGGAACTGTCGCCTCGGCGCGGCATATACCCTCTGGCCGAGAGGTCGCTATCAAGAAGATACTGCCTTTTGAACATACCCTATTTTGTTTGAGGACGCTGCGAGAGCTCAAGCTCCTCAAGTTCTTCTCCGAGACTTGCATGAACGAGAATGTGAGTGCATGAGATCTGTTCTACATATCCTTCATCCCCACCGCTTCGGCTAATCTCGTTTATCTGACCATTTGTCATGCATCTTCGCCGACTGATCGAATCGGATAGATCATCTCTATTTTGGATATAATCAAGCCAGCATCTTTGGACGAGTTTACAGAGATTTATTGTACGCAACGTCCGCGCCACGCTTTGGACAAAATTTTCACGCTCCCATGATTTCAGTTATCCAAGAGCTTATGCAGACAGATTTGCACAGGGTTATCAGGACACAACAGTTGACTGACGATCATTGCCAAGTTCGTGTTCAGGAGTTTGACTCCATGGGTCTCTCATCTGATCACTACATGGCTAGTATTTCGTGTATCAGGTCCTCCGGGCGTTGAAGTCCATCCACAGCGCGGACATCGTCCATCGAGATTTGAAGCCGGCCAACCTTTTGCTTAATGCAAACTGCGATCTCAAAGTGTGTGACTTTGGCTTGGCCCGGAGCGTTAATACTTCCACCACGCAAGGGAAGGAGGTCGGGCTGATGACGGAGTACGTCGCCACTCGGTGGTATCGCGCGCCGGAGATCATGCTCTCGTTCAAGATGTATACAAAGGTCGGTGATTCTGATCAGTGACCGTCGGCGCTGTTAACCGTTGTATAGGCGATAGATCTTTGGGCTGTTGGATGCATTCTCGCAGAGTTGTTGAATGCGAAGCCACTGTTCCCTGGCCGCGACTACGGCCACCAGCTTGATTTGATACTTGATATCATTGGCACACCTACATTGGATGAGTTTTATGGAATCACCTCGCGTCGATCGCGCGATTATATCCGTGCGCTGCCGATCCGGAAGCGACGGCCGTTCACCGCGCTGTTTCCTAAAGCCTCGGAAGACGCCATCGACTTCTTGGCGAAGACATTGGTACGTCTCCCTTGATTACGACATGCGGCCTGTACAAACGTGGCTCCGGTAGACGTTCGACCCAAAGAAGCGGATGACCGTGGACCAAGCTCTCAATCACCCGTATCTATCAGCCTATGTAAGCCAGCCCTTGTCCACTCGCCCGAGCCGCCCGCTGACCACCTGATACGCGCGTAGCATGACCCTGAAGACGAACCCGTGGTCGCCTCCTTAGATCCTGAATATTTCGAATTCGACAGTGGGTTATCTCTGTAATCCTGAGTTTCGCCCCTGTCTCATATGATATCCGATTGCAGTGCACAAGGAGGATCTGTCCAAGGACCAGTTGAAAGGTACGCAGATCTGCGGCTGCTTTGGTAACTCGGCATGCTGACGCTTTGCCCGATTTTCCCCAGAGTTGCTTTATGAAGAGGTCCTGTCCTTTATTCCGGCGATATAAGTTATCGATGCTGCGAAGATCGTGTGTTTATCTACACTGTACTCCGTGCCAATACACCAGGATTCTGGCTTCGCTTGTGCCTGACTGGAAATACCGTGGTACTAAGGAATGATCGGGGTGCGGGATGAAACCAGGCCACTGGGGTGGGTACGTCGGTCCAGAAGACTGTACGGGGATGCCGGTGTGGTTCGGCCAGTGTTTACCTTTGCTGTGTAGAGGTCCCAACGCGTTTTATTCTTAGGTTTTCGGAGGGTGCCTTTGTCGTCTTTTATTCTGGCTTGGGCAGTGCGGTCTTTTCTGTGAAATGCAGCCTTTGATTGGTCGATTGGATCGTGGGAACCTCCGGGACCCTGATATGAGCGCGGAAGTGACCCGCCACTTTCTTTTTCTTCATCTACTTGTTTCTCCTCTTCCGTTCTTTTTAAACCCTCTCATTCCTTTCTTTTTTTTTCTCCTCACATATCTACCCATCCTTCAAGCTTCAGCTCTTGATCTTGAGCCTTTTTCTGTTACCTAACGCGCATACGAACTTGCCAGCCATGTTCATCTCATTCATCGGACTTTTTCTCGCTTCTACCGTTTCGGCCAAGGTTATCGACATCCAAGTTGGTGGTGACGCTGGTGCCCTCACTTTTACCCCCGAGGCGATTGTAAGCGTTGCTTGCCATGACATACGTTTTGCCGCCATTGACAAATGCGCCGCAGTTCGCAGATGCTGGTGATCAAGTGGTTTACCACTTCAACCCCAAGAATCACTCTGTGACCCAGTCGTCTTTCGCTGGTCCTTGCTCTCCCAAGGAGGGTGGCTTTGACTCTGGTTTGTGAGTGCATCTGCGTCCATTTTTCCACTCTTTCCGTCCTGACCCTATATGCGTATCTCAGTTATTCAGTTGGTCCCGATGTCGCCGCGGCCGACAAGCCTACGTTCACTGTCACCGTCAACGATGTGGGTTATTTTTACTGTTGCGATATTGCAACAACAGTTTCCATGACATTTATTGATTAATTGTTGTCTTTCCCGATTTAGACTCAACCGATCTGGGTGTATTGTAAGCAGGCTGCCAACACTCCGAATAGCCATTGTGGAACGTGAGTATTCGCTCGTTCCCGTTGCTCATCGCGTAACAACTCACGTCCGTCGGTTTTTTATAGTGGCATGGTCCACGCCATCAACTGTGGCGCTGACGGTGCCCCCAACTCTTTCACAAACTTCAAGAATGCCGCTCTTGCAATTGGCGCTCAGCTCAAGGCCAACGCTCAGAGCTCTTCCGGTTACCCTGGCTATGGAACCTCCACCACTCCCACTCCCACTCCGTCGCCGACTACCACTCCTGTCCCTACTGGAGGAAACACCATTGAGGTTATTGTTGGTGGCACCAACAATCTTACTTTCACTCCCAGCCGTGTCAGCGCTGCTCCTCACGACACCGTCAAGTTTATCTTCCACGTTAAGAACCATACCGTCACCCAGTCTTCGTTCAGTGCTCCTTGCGCGCCCTTGACCGACAGTACCACTGGCACCAGGACCGGGTTCAACTCTGGCTACATGCCAGTTGGCTCCGACACCACCGATTTCCCCACATATTCCATCACCGTCAATGATACCACACCCATTTGGGCTTACTGTGGCCAGGCCAACCACTGCGGTTCTGGAATGGTGTTCGCCATCAACAGTGACGAGTCCAGCGGACGCAATTTCGCCGCGTTCCAGGCCCTTGCTAAGACTCTCAACGGCACCGCCTCCAACAACTCTACCAGCTCTAACAATGGTACAAGCGGTAGCGCTGACAGTGGCGCGGTGTCCAACTCAGTCGGAGGTGGTTTGGTTATTGCCCTTGGTGCGGCTCTGGTTGGATCGTTGCTGTAGATCAATAGACTTTGATTATTTAACCTTTCTCCGATGGATACCCCCTACTGCGCGTTTATTTCATTGCTCTGGGTAACACTGGGTAGCTTACTTGTGATCGATTGCTTAGTCAATCTATTCTTTTGCCTGCTTTTGTTTAGCGGGTGGACCCGTTCATCGAGGTTTGAGCTTGAAAGCTTGGAGGACACCATCCAGACACGATCAGGAACGAAATCGACGAATGTGAATTTGTGCCTCGAGGGAAGGGGATTATGGTACAAAATTGTTTCTATGGGATCGCCCCAGGAACCTTTCACTGGCAGAGCTTTCGTCCGGTATAAACTGTGCAAACCATATGAGCGTACAGCCCTCTCGGGACCGTTGTGAGCCCACGCGTTACTTTCATCTGGGATCGGGAGGATTTGGCTTTCGTCCTGAACGGCTTCCAACTATGTCTCAGGCGGGTACTCCTTCGAGGTGGAGAGGTTGTCCCTTCTTTGGTGGGTTGATGGGCGGGCCCCCATGGGAACCGATGGTGTGGAAGCGCGAGCGAGGGGAGTCGAGTATGGTGGACTGGGTAGTAACAACAGGTTCATCTTCGTGATAGGGGACAGAGGGTGAACCTGAATCCTCTGCAAAGAGAGTTGGACTCTGGCCATCCAGGAGAGTGGGATGGCAGGCGATCACCGCCTGGGTCTCCACTTCTCTGCAGCGACCCTCAGTGTGCCAAGGACGTAGTCGACCGTCGGTCGCTTGAGAGGATCCTCATCCCAACAAGACGCCGTCATATTCCACAGCTCCTGAGTGTAGCCACGGGTGATGACGAAATTAGGTTTCTTCGGTCGCGCGCCTTGAATGATCTGGAGCACCGCCGCAAAATCATTGTACTCGTAGAATGGGACCCTATCCGTCAGGACCTGGAGCCACGTCAACGCTTTGGCCTGGTTCGTATCGAAAAAAAAAAAAACTCACCTCGTAGACTGTCATCGCCATCGAATAGATATCTGACCTTTTTGTTGGATCGCCTCTCTTGGACCCGTACCTTTCCGGATCCAGAAGCTCGGGTGGGCACCAGCGCCGGGTGTTGGCGAAAGTGGTCGTGGATGTGGCGGTAATGGAATTCACATCGCCAGCGACCCTTGTGAGCCCAACATCAGCAAGGCAAGCATGGCCCTCCTCGGTGATGAGGATATTCATCTACACCAAAGTCAGCGTCCCTGCCCGAAAAAAGCGGACGCGGGAATCGTACCCCTTTGAGGTCACCGTGGGCGAGTCCCATGTTGTGGAGATACTGAAGACCACGTGTGGCGTCCTCCAACTGTGGCCGGAATCAATGAAGAGACAGAAGAAGTGGAATGTGGGACGTGCCAGTTCCAATGGATTGGCTTGCCAGTTGTTCCTCAAGTATTCTACGATAGTCCCGCTTTCCATCCACGGCGATATCATGGCGTACTCTTTCCCATTGGCTATGGCCCCGATGAATTGTAATATGTTTTGATGAGCCAGTTGCTTCCAGGTTACCGCCTCTCTGCAGAAGTTCTGCAAAACGATAGGGTTCGATCGTGTGAGAACAATCGATTGAAAGAACTTACTTTCTTGATTCCCCGGATATCGACCGTTTCGTACTGTCGGATCACCTTGATCGCAACGGCCTTTCTCTCCTCCCCATAGAATCCTTTCCAGACATCGGAAAAACCTCCGAACGAGACCGGGAGGTTTCCATCCTTCTGAACCTTCGAGTCAGGAACGATATATGAGCTGGGGAGGATGTCATATTCTCCGCAAATCTTCGCGAGTCCCCGCAAGCATCGTCTCCTCGTGCTCAAGCTTATTGGGTACTGTGGCTCTAATGACTGTCGTCCACGGGTTATACGCACCGCACCGCGGGTAGAAAGTACCTTGCACTTACTTTTGCAAGCGCTTCGACCACTGTCCGAACCGCGATCTTTCCTAACGGTGACTTGGCCCAGATCAGAATTCGACCCACCGTTTCGTCGAGGGGAGATGGGGGCGGAGGACTTCCTTGCTCGGACTCCCACTGCTCCGCAGCACTCCTCAGCGCTTCCAGGACGTAATCGATAATAGGTCGCCTTTCAGGATCACCGTCCCAGCAAGATGTCGTCATATCCCACAGTTTC
>Ga0307514_10002322_pt1 | contig 20025 bp, 18 predicted proteins | sample 16_EM_MG_FD_203088 | JGI IMG/M metagenome (GOLD analysis project Ga0307514, IMG submission 203088) | Populus trichocarpa ectomycorrhiza microbial communities from riparian zone in the Pacific Northwest, United States - 16_EM | ecosystem: Host-associated > Plants > Roots > Unclassified | place... | reverse complement strand
CCAGCGGGCCGGCCCCGCTGCCGCTGGCAGGCAAGGTCGATCACGACGCCGATGCGGCGCAGATCGCCGAAGCCATTGCGTCCATCTGGCTGGAGATCGAAGCCTCGCTGGCGCCTGTCATCGGCCACCGCGGCATCGCGGCGCTCTACCAGCGCTGCCTGCACCTCACATCGACCTCGCACCCGTGGCTGCCGGTCGCCCACGAGGCACCGCTGACCATCGAGCTGCCGGCACTCAAATCGGTTGTCGCCCAGCAGGCCAGCGCAGAGGCCTTGCGCGGCGGCAGCACGCTGCTGCACACCTTCTGCGAACTGCTGGGCAGCCTGATCGGCAACTCGCTGGCGCGCCGCCTGCTGGGCCCGCTGTGGGAGCCCGCCACTCGGGATGCCCCGAGTCCGGGTCGGCCCTCGTGAGCGCTGGCGTGAATCGCGTGAAGATCAACCGGCTGAGCACCGGTGTTCCGGGGCTGGACGCCGTGCTCGGCGGCGGCCTGCCGGAGCTTTCGTTCAACCTCATTGCGGGGCCGCCCGGCTGTGGCAAGACCACGCTGGCGCACCAGATGATGTTTGCAATGGCCACGCCGGCCCGCAGCGCGCTGTACTTCACCGTGCTGGGCGAGCCGCCGCTCAAGATGCTGCGCTACCAGCAGCAGTTCGACTTCTTCGACAGCGACGCGGTGAACCGCTCGGTCCGCTTTGTCAGCCTCGCCGAGGCGGCCCAGGAGGGCGACCTGGACAAGGTGCTGGGCTGCATTGCCGCCGAGGTCGAGGAAGGCTCGCCGGGACTGGTGGTGGTGGATTCATTCCGCTCGGTGGCCATCGCCACCAGCGCCAGCGGCAACGCCGCAGCCGAGCTGCAGCAGTTCCTGCAGCGGCTGGGGGTGTTGATGACCAGCTGGCAGGCCACCACCTTCCTGATTGGCGAGTACTTCGCGGAGATCGACCCCAACCCGGTGTTCACCGTGGCCGACGGCCTGATCTGGCTGCAGCAAAGCGTGCAGCGCAACGCCATGGTGCGCAAGCTGGAGGTCAAGAAGATGCGCGGCCAGGCCACGCTGCCCGGCCTGCACAGCTTCCGGATTGGCAACGCCGGGCTGGAAGTTTTTGCCCCCGCCGGCCTGGCCACCGGGCCCCCCAAGGAGGCCTCGCAAACCGAGCCCACGCGCTTGCTCACCGGCGTGCCGGCGCTGGACGACATGCTGGGCGGCGGCGTGCCGCGCGGCTACTCGGTGCTGGTGGCCGGCCCCTCGGGCTCGGGCAAGAGCATCCTGGCGGCCACCTTCCTGGCCGAAGGTGCGCGCTGCGGCGAGACCGGCGTGATCGCCGCCTTCGAGCAGCACCCGCTGCGCTCGCGCAAGCGCCTGCTGGCCGAGCTGATCGCCAGCGGGCAGGTGGCGCTGGTCGAGAGCCATGCGCCGGACCTGTCGATCGACGAGATCGTCCAGCGCCTGCTGACGGAGATTCGTCGGCTCGGTGCGCAGCGGGTCGTGATCGACTCGCTGTCGGGCTTCGAGCTGGCCCTCTCGCCCACCTTCCAGGACGACTTCCGGGCCTCGCTGTCGCGCCTGGTCGGCGCGCTGGCGGACGCGGGCGTCACGGTGATGATGACCTCGGAGCTGGAGGACCGCTACAGCGACCTGCGCTTCAGCCCCTACGGCACCGCCTTCCTGACGGACGCCATCATCGTGCAGCGCTACATCGAGGTCGACAGCCGGCTGCGGCGCGTGATGGCGGTGGTCAAGGTGCGCGCCAGCGCCCATTCCGACGAGCTGCGCCTGTTCAGCATCAACGAAGAGGGCATCCAGATCGGGCTGCGGCTGGGCGCCTATGAGGGCCTGCTGGGCGGCCACCCGACCCAGAAGGCCAGCGGCGCCGAGCAGGCGCTCGCCGCGGGCCTGATCGATGGTTGAGTCGGCCCTGGCGTTTGCCAGCACACCCGCAGCCCAGGCAGCCCACGAACTGGCCCAGCTGCGCCGCGAGCTTGCGCATGCACGCGCCGAACTCGCCGACCTGCAGACGGCGATTGCCCTGGCCGCGCCGCTGGCAGCCGTGCCCTCGCTGCCCGAGCTGCAAGAGGCCAACGAACAGCTGCTGCTGTCGGCGCTGCGCATCCAGAAGGAAGCCGAACGGGCCGCGCTGGCGGCCGCGCATTCGCTCCGGTTCGCCTCCACCGCCAGCAACCGCGACCCGCTGACCGGGCTGCCGAACCGTTCCCTGCTGCTGGACCGCCTCGCGCAGGCCATCACCGCCGCCAGCCGGCATGGCCGGCAGGTTGCGCTGCTGTACATCGACCTGAAGGCGTTCCGGCGCATCAACAGCAGCTTCGGCCATGCCACCGGCGACAAGCTGTTGCAGCGCATCGCGCAGCGCCTGGCGGCGTCGGTGCGCGCGGCCGACACCGTGAGCCACCACGATGGCGATGAGTTCCTGGTGCTGATGACCGACGTTCGCCAGCACGGCGACGCCAACTCGCTGGCGGACGCGCTGACCACGGCCCTGGCCCTGCCCAACCAGATCGGCGAGCACCTGATTGGGCTGGAGGCCAACATCGGCATCGGCCTCTATCCGGACGATGGCCAGGATGCCGCTGCCGTCATCGCGCGGGCCGAAGCGGCCATGGTGCATGCACGCCATCATGGCCTGCGCCGCTTCGCATTCCAGCCCGAGCCTGTGGCGCTCGCCGCGCTCGCCGCCCCCGCCCCCGCCGTCCCCGCCAGCCTGCCCGAGGACACGCGGTCCGAAGGCCCGCTGGCGCGGCGAGCTCACGAGGCCTGGCGTGACCAGCTGCACGAGGCCAACGAACAACTGGTGCTGGCCGCGCTGACGGCCCAGGCCCTGCAAGCCTCGGCCGAAGAAGCCCAGGCGCGCCAGATGGAGGTGCTGACCGTGGTAGCGCATGAGTTGCGCAACCCGCTGGCCCCGCTGAGGATTGCCGCCACGCTGCTGCTCAAGGGCCGCCCCGAGGACGCCAGGCTGCGCCAGCTGCAGGCCATCATCGAGCGCCAGGTGTCCCATCTGTCCAGGCTGGTGGGCGACCTGCTGGACGTCTCGCGCTCGCACAGCGGCAAGCTGCGCATCGAGCGGCAGACGGTGCACATGGCGGCGCTGATCGACGAGGCCGTGGCCTGCTGCAAGCCGGCGATGGAGGTGCGCTCGCAGCAGCTGGCCGTGACGGTGGCGGCCGGGCCGCTGGATGTCGACGGCGACCCGCTGCGCCTGATGCAGGTGCTGTGCAACCTGCTGGACAACGCCTCCAAGTACACCCCCATCGGCGGCGAGATCGTGCTGTCGGCCAGCGCGAGCGCAGCGGTCATCGTGCTGAAGGTGGCCGACAACGGCATTGGCATCACCGCCGAGGCCTTGCCCAGGGTCTTCGAGCCTTTTGTGCAGGACCCGCATGCCATCGGCTTCAACGGTGCGGGGCTGGGCATTGGCCTCACCGTCGTGCGGGAGCTGGTGGGCGCGCATGGCGGCCGGGTCGAAGCCACCAGCGCCGGCATGGGCCACGGCAGCCAGTTCACCGTCACCTTGCCCTTGATGCAAAGCTGAGTGCGCAGCGGCGCCGTGACCCAGCGCTCCAGCAACAGGCCATCACCTCCAAGGGTCACTGCCGGACACCCCGGCGTTTCGGCGCATGATGGGTTTCACGCAGCCGCCTGTGTCCCCGGCAGGCCGCGGAAACGGGTTTCACGGAAGCCGACATGACCAATGCGCCGGGATATCGCTCGCCTGCAGAAGCTGTCGCCGAATTGAGCCACCTGAATCGGCAAATCGACCAGGCCTACCTGGCGCTGGCGCGCACGCTGGCCGAGCTGCGCGATGCCCAGGCCGAGCTCGGCGGGCACCGCATGATGCAACTGCTGCAGGCCAACGAGCAGCTGGTGCTGGAGGCCTTGCGCCTGCGGAGCGACGTCGAGAGCAGCACCATTGCGCTGGGCGAAGCCACCCGCTCGGTCGAGCGGGACCCGCTGACCCGCCTGCCGAACCGCACGCTGCTGGCCGACCGGCTGGTGCAGGCCATCGCCGGGGCGAAGCGGCACGAAGCCAGGCTGGCGCTGCTGTTCCTGGACCTGGACCACTTCAAGTGGCACAACGACTCGCTGGGCCACGCCGTCGGCGACCGCATCCTGGTGGAGATCGGCGAGCGCCTGATGGCCTGCGTGCGCGAGACGGACACCGTGTGCCGCCTGGGAGGCGACGAATTCGTGATCCTGCTGGCCGAGGTGAGCGAGCCGGGCGACCCGATGCTGGTGGCCCGCAAGATGCTCGCCGCGGTCAGCTCGCTGACCCACGTCGGTCAGCGCGAGGTGGCGCTGGCCGCGAGCATCGGCATCAGCCTCTACCCTGACGACGGCACCGACGCGCAGGCGCTGCTGGACGCCGCGGACGCGGCGATGTACCGGGTCAAGCATGCCGGCGGCAACGGCTTTCGCTTCGCCCAGGCTGCCCTGCAGCAGGCACATGCGCCGCCTGACACAGCCCCGCTCTCGACGGCACTGCTGCACGCCAGCACGCGCAACGCGATGGCATTGCTGCGGAGCGCGAACGAGCAGTTGGTGCCGTCTGCGCTGGCCATGAGCGCAACGCGTGAAACCGAGCTCAAGGGGCTGCCGGCGTGGCCAGGGCCACCCTGGTCTGCCCACGGGCACGCCAGCCCGGCTCAGTTGCCGTTCCCGCCCCCGTCGCCCTCGCCGCCATCCCCGCCGCGAGACAGCAGCAGCTGACGGCGCAGCTGCGCCACGTCCTCGATCAGGTCTGTGGTGAGTGCCGCCAGCTGCGGGTCGGCGTCGAAGACGAGCTCCAGCTGGGCGATGCGCCTGGCCCGCAGCAGCGTGATGCTGCCGAACCGGCGCGAGGCAGCAAGCCCGTCGTCCTCGACCGCGTCCACCTGGAGCACGCCGGCTGCCACGTGCTCATGCACCCATGCCAGCGCCATGCCGCAGGCGCGGGCAATGTCCTCGGCGGTGAAAGCCGCCTCGCCCAGCAGCTCGTGCTGCAGTGCAGGCCCGTGTGGTGCTGGGTGCATGCTCAGGCTCCCGCCGAGGCTCGGGGATCAAATGCGGGAAAGGCCTGGGCCATGGCCGCGTAGGCGGCACGCTGGGCATCGGTCGTGGCGGGCGGCAGCACCAGGTCCAGCTCAAGGTAGAGATCGCCGGGCGACTGGCCCGGAATGCCGCGGCCCTTGAGCCGCAGCTTGCGCCCACGTTTCCAGCCCGCCGGAAAGCTGACCTCGGCTTCGCCGCCCGGCGTGCGCAAGGTGGACGTGCAGCCCAGCTCCGCTTCCCACGGGGACAGCGGCACGCGCTGGTAGACGTCGCGGCCCTCGGCGCGCCAGCGGGCGTCCGGCTTGAACCGGATTTCCAGCAGCAGGTCCCCCGCCGCACCACCGCCCGAGCCCTGGCTGCCGTGTCCGGCCAGGCGGATGTGCTGGCCTTCGCGAACGCCTTTGGGGATCTTCACGGCCAGCTTGCGCTCGTCGGCCACCACCCTGCCGGCGTCATCGAGCCGGCTGCTGCGCAAGGCAATCGTGCGCTCGCCGCCCTGGTAGGCGTCCAGCAGGTCCAGCTCAATGCTGGCGTGATGATCGCTGCCTTTGTGCGCCGGCTGCGCCTCGAAGCTGCCATGGCGGGCACCCGCGCGGCGGCTGCGCGCCGCCCGGCCGAAAAGCTGCTCGAAGAAGTCGCTGTGGTCCGCCTCGCTGCCCATCGAATCGGCAAAGGCAAAGCCTTCGTCCCAGTTCGGCGGGGGCCGGAAGTCCTGCCCGTCATGTGCATGCGGCTGGCTTTGCAGCTGGTCATACGCGGCCCGCCGTTCAGGCGAGCCCAGCACCTCGTTGGCCTCGTTCAGCTCAATCATGCGCGCGGTCGCGTCGGCCTCCTTGCTGACGTCCGGGTGGTACTTGCGCGCCAGCTTGCGATAGGCCTTCTTGACCTGCTCGGGTGTCGCGTCCCGCGGCACGCCGAGGATCTTGTAGTAGTCCTTGAACTCCATGCCCTATCTCCGGATCACGCGACCACCTTGTCCGGGAGCATCTCGTGGTACTCCGGCGCCCCCCTGACCTGCTCGCTGGTCAGGGCCACGTGCACGGTGCCTCGCACCAGGTCGAGCTTGTCGACCGAGGCCGGGGCCAGCAGGACCTTGCGCCCGCCTGGCCCCCGGCCATTGGTGTCGACCAGCAGGAAGGCAATGCGCCAGGTCTCGGTTTCGAAGAAGAAGTCCCGCACTTCGCCCACCGTGTCATCCAGGGCATGCACCTCGCAGCCGTTCAGCTCCAGGCTGTTGCAGACATGCGCGTCCAGCGCGGCAGCCGGCTGCGCCGCACCGGCCGGGCCCGCGCTGCGTGGCCGGTCCCCTGGCTCGATGCGGGGCAGCATGTCCCGCTCGTTCGGCTCCGCCAGCGTCCGGGTCTGCCGGGCCGAAGGGCTGCCCGCGGCCTGCGCATGGGTCAGCGTGACTTCGATTTCGTTCGAACGGTCAAACGAGCGCCGGATGAAGCGTGGCGAGACCAGGATGCTGCGGCCGCGCTGCTCGTGCTCCAGATCGACGGCCAGGTAGCGGATGACCCAGGTGCGGGTGTCGAACAGCACCCCGCTGACGATGCCTATCCTGCCGTCCTCGCCGTACATGATGGCGCCGGTGATGTGGCGGATGCTGTTCAACATGGTGGGCTCCTGACTCGGATGGGGTGCACCTCCATGGTGGCGCCTGGGCAGCGTCCCGTCCGTGCGCACGCGCACGTTGGCGACTCAGGGTGGCGACAACTGCCAGTCCAGCTGGTAGAAATGCTGGCCGTCGCGGATGTCGATGTTCATCGCGCCGCCGAGGCCTACCAGCTCGCCTGTGCCCGAATCCGGCACCACGCGGATGGTCAGCGAAGGCTGGCCCTTGTCCATCACGCCGAAGTGCATCAGCACGAAGCTGCCGCGCCGGCCGGCAAGCGTGCCTTCCACCCGCTCCATGGCTACATAGCCGGCCGAGCCCAGCGTGGCCGTGCCGGCGGCCAGCATCTCGCCCAGGCTGGTGGCCTGCAGGTCGCCCTGGAAGGTCTTGTGGATGGCCTTGCGGCCCAGCTGCGCCGCCTCGGTGCCGGGGGCAACCGGCTGGCTGGGCAGCGTGACTTCGAATGTTCCCTTGGCTTGCATCTGTGCTCCTGTTCGGCTGGTCTGGGCGACACTGGGTGCTGCCACGCTCAAGCCGATGCTGCCTGCGGCCACGGCCCGCAGCAAGCACCGACGATCGATCGACGGGTTCATGTTCACCTCCATGCGCTGCATTGCACCGCGGCACCGCCACCGATGATTGGAAAAACGCGACCTGCCGTGTCCCACCCCGTCCCAGGCCCAGCCCGCGGCGTGCTGAACCAGCGCCTGGATCAGGCGACTTGAGGCACGGCGTGATCACGGATTCGGTTCGGTCCTCCGGCGCCGACCCCGCCGGTCCTGCGGAACAACTGAACTCACGCACATCACGGCCTCGCCGTCGGCGCAGTTTCGCTTCATGTAGCGGTCTACCACCGCCTGCATGTCGCGGCCAAATGCGTCGGTGTCCTCGGGCTTGAGCCGAAAGCTGCCCCAGGCGTGATGAAAGGGCTTGTCGGGCAGCGGCTGCAGTGTGCCGTCGGATCGCTGCGCCCACCACTGGGCACTGGTGATCGCGTCCGCCGCCTCGTAGGTCAACTGCACCACCAAGCGGCCACGCGCGATGCCCTGCATGTGCGCCACCTGGGCCTGCACGAGTTGGTCCAGGAACGGGTAGAAGCGAGCCTTCTGCAAATCGACCAGGCCGTCGATGCTGTCGTCCTGAGGCGCCAAGACAAAGCGTTGGGCCAGACTGCGGTAGCGCTTGATCGGCCGGCCGTTGCGGGGCTGTTCGCTGGTCTGCTGCGCCAGGCCCAGTTGCACCATGCGGTAAACACGAGCCGCCAGGTTCTTCAGCGGCACCTGGAACTTGTCGGCCATTTCGCCGATGCTGCATTCGCGCTCAATCAGGCCACCAACAACGTCGATGTTGGACGGATTGCTGAGGAACGCAATCGCGCGCGGATCGTGAACGATCAGCACCGGCTGCGCAGGCAGCGCAGCCACTGCGTCGCCCCCCGGCAACTCCATCTCGCCCGGACGCGGCGGCGATGGGAGACGCTTTCTACTCATGCAGGCTACCTTCCTTTCGAATAGGCACGCTGGTTCAATCGATCCAGACGCAGAAGTTCCAGTGGGCCAGACAAGGCCTGCGCCGAACTGCTCGTGACGCAACTTCCGTATCCCGTTGACCTTGCTTGAAAGTGCACATCATGAACCTTCGATCGTTGACATCGGTGCTGGCCGCCGCCGCTTTGCTCACCGCCTCGCTCGCCACTGTTGCCGCCCCTGTCGGGCCGCGCCGGGCCGGGCCGGGCAGCGTCGAATCCGGGGTCAAGTCGCAGGACGCGGCAAGGGCGACCAAGGCAATCGTCCTCTTCAGCACCTTCGGTAAGCCGACCGACGCGTTCCAGGGCGGTGGCTTTACAGTGGCCGGGCCCGCCAACCCCTATGGCTTCGGCAAACAGTTTGTCGCCGCCCCCTTTGTTCCGGCGCAAAGCGCCACACTGACAGGCCTCGCGGTCGCCGTGAACCGCCCAGCAGACCTCAGCACCAACATCAGTGTCATCGTCAAGTTGTATACCGACGCTGGAGGCATACCCGGTAGCGTCGTCAAGTCCTGGCCGGCGGCCACGGTGGACGACTTCCTGGACAACAACTTCAGCTACCTGGCTTACGCTCTGGACAGCGACAGCGGCATTTCGCTGACGGCCGGCACCACCTATTGGGTCGCGGTGGAAACTGATGCGCAAAGCGATTTCTACGGCTGGTGGGCATCGTCCAGCTTGCCAAAGCCGAAGTCCAAGGGCACGTTGGCGTACTGGAATGACAGTGCCGCCACCTGGGTGACGTACACCACCACAGTGCCGGCAATGGTCGTCTCGGGCGTGGTCCAGTAACGGGGCCTGAAGCAGCCCTCCGCCATGGCCCCGGATCTCTTGACGGCGACGCCAGGTCCCGCAAGCAGGTTGTGGTGCCGAGGCAGGCGGGCTTGATCCATTGGGCGCTCGTTCTGAACAGGAACCGGACATGACCAGTCGTCTCTTTTCACTGGCCATGGCACTCATGAGTGCCATGGCCGCTTCGCCGGCTTGGGCTGTCGACTTCACGGTCAACAGTCCCGACATGGCCGATGGCCGCGTGGCGCCTGCACAGTTCGCCAACATGCCCGCCATGGGCTGCGCGGGCGGCAACGTATCGCCTCGCGTTCGCTGGAGTGGCCTCCCCGCAGGCACTCAGAGCATGGTGGTCACGATGTACGACCCGGATGCACCCACCGGGTCCGGCTGGTGGCACTGGGTGGTGGCAAACATTCCCGCCAGCGAGACCGAACTGGTCGGCGGTGCTGGCACCGATGCAACCAAAATGCCCGTGGGCGCCGTTCAGATCAACACTGACGCAGGCCGCCCGGGTTATGGCGGCCCCTGTCCCCCAATGGGCCAGACGCACCGCTATGTGATCACCGTGACCGCGCTGAACGTGGCCAAGCTGGACTTACCCCTCTTTGCCACGCCTGCCATGCTGAGCTTCATGACCCTGCCGCACCGCCTGGGCCAGGCCACGTTCATGGTGCAAGGCGGTCAGTGAACGCAGCGCTGCCGATGACGATTGGAAGAGCGCGACCGGCCCGCCTTGCTGTTGCCGGCGCTGTACCCGGCCCCGCCCGCGGCGTGCTGAACCAGCGCCTGGACCCTGCCCGCTTCACCCACCTGCGCGAAGCGCCTTCCGCAGCGCTCGCGCCCTGGGTGGACCACTTCTGGCACGTGGCCTGGGACCTGCAAGGACTGCCCGACCAGTTGCAGCAAACCCTGCCGCACCCGAATGTGCACCTGGTGGTGGAAGACGGCCAGGCGCGGCTGTGGGGCGTGCACCGCGCGCGTTTCAACAAGCCGCTGGCCGGCCGCAGCTGGGCCTTCGGCGTCAAGTTCCGAGCGGCCGCGTTCCAACCGTTCTGGGGCCGGCCGGTGAGTCGCCTGACCGACCGTTCCATCCCGGCCGCGGAGGTCTTCGGGCCTGCTGCCGAGGCCCTCGCCGCGCACGCCGAATTTCCGGGCATGGCCGTGCTGTGTGCGCAGGCCGAGGCGCTGCTGGCCGCGCAGTTGCCGCCGCCGGACGCTCGCGCGCAGGCCATGGGCGAACTGGTCGAGCGCGTTGCCGCAGACCCGGGCCTGACCACCGTGGACCAGCTCGCTGACATCGCCGGCATCGGCGTGCGGCAGTTGCAGCGCCTGTTCGGCCTCCACGTCGGCATCGGCCCCAAGTGGGTGATTGCCCGCTACCGGCTGCACGAAGCGCTGGCGCTGCTGCAAGGCGGCCAGGCCAGGCCAGACGCCGAACTGGCGCTGCGCCTGGGCTACTTCGACCAGGCCCACTTCGTGCGCGACTTCAAGCGCATGGTCGGCCAGGCGCCGGCCGCCTATGTGAAGACGCAGGCCTGAGCGGATGACGACTCGCACCATCGCCAGCGGTGTCTTGCGCGCGGGCGGCCGGAAGGCGGCGTCGAGTTCGGCGAGGCAATGCGCAAGCTGTTGCAAGCTCGCTCCGCTTGAAGCGCTTCACGGCGCATGCCGGGTCGGTCGCCGTGCAGGCTAGACTGCCTTCATCGCCTAGCCTGTTTCCGACTGGTCATGCTGCCATGGGCCATGGCGCTTCAATTCAACGGGTTCGTCCATGCCTCAGCTTGCGCCTTGGCGGCTGCTCGCCTTGCTTGTTGGCCTGGCCATGCCGCCGCTGTGCCTGGCTGCTGCGGCTGCGCCTGAACGCCACGCGGGCGAAATCCTGCTCAGCCCCGGTGTGGCAACGGCCAACGATGGCTCGGCCATGCCTTACGAAATCGGCACGCTGCACGTGCCGGAGAACCGCGACAAGCCCGGCTCGCGGCTGATCTCGATCGGCTTCGCGCGGGTGAAGGCCTCGCGGCCCACGCAGGCCCCGCCCATCTTCCTGCTCGCAGGCGGGCCCGGCGTGACGATGCTGGACATCGTGCTCGACCAGGACGATGCGGCGAAGCGGCGAGTGAAGGCCTGGCAGGCCTATGCGGAGGTGGCCGACCTGGTCGTGATTGAGCAGCGCGGCTACACGCTGCGGGGCGACCTGATGAACCTGACCACGCCGCCAGAGCCGCTGGACCAAGCTGCCACCATCGAGCGGGACATCGAGGCAACGCGTGCGCTCGCCCGCAGCGCGCAGGCGGCCTATCCGCAGGCGGATCTCTCGGGCTACAGCATCACGCAGATGGCAGACGACGTGAACGACCTGCGCCAGGCGCTGGGTTACCGGCAGATCAGCCTGGTGGCGGCCAGTTTCGGATCGCAGTGGGCTTTTGCGGTGATGAAGCGGCACCCGGGCCTGGCGGCGCGGGCCGTGATCTCTGCCGCCGAGCCGCTGGACCACGGCTATGACCTGCCTTCGCATGTGTTCGCCGCGATGCAGCGCATCGCACTGGAGGCCGACGAAGACCCGGCTCTGAAGCCTTACCTGCCGCCAGGTGGCCTGATCGCCGCGATCCAGGCCACGCTGGCCCAACGCTTTGCGCCCGGGCAGACGGTGGTGGTGAACCTGCGCGGCGAAGACGGTGGGTCGCAAGACATCACGCTGGGCCGAGGCGACTACCAGCAGGCATTGGTGGACCGCGCGGGCGATGCCAGCCGCTTTCCTGAATTCGTGATTTCGGCCTATCACGGCCGGCATGAAGGCTGGGCGCGCGAGGCGCTGGATTGGCGCCGGGCCGGCGAGCGTGCGCTCATCAACCCCCTGGTCAACATCGGGCTGGACATGAGCGCCGAGCGCAAGCGCCTGCTGTGGAGCGACCCGGCCCTGCCCATCATCGGCGCCTGGAATTTCGCGGCCTACCTGGCCACCCGGGGCGAATGGGCCACGCCGGACGCGGGCGACGCCTTCCGCCACCCAGTGCTGGACACCACGCCCGTGCTCTTCGTGCAGGGCGACTGGGACCTTTCCACGCCGATGGAGAACACCCTGGCCATGGGGCCTTACTTCCCCAACAGCCGCACGGTGATCGTGCACCGCGCGCAGCACAACGGCACCTTCGCGCTGCTGCGCAGCCGGCCGGAGATGGCGGCGAAGGTCCAGGCCTTCCTGCGCACCGGCGAAACGCAGGGCCTGCCGGCCGAGATCGCGCTGGACCCGGTGCGATTCGTGAAGCCCGGCTTTGCCCCACCGAGCGCGCCGCAGAGCTGACTCGCTCGGCCCTGGGCCTCACACCATCGCCAGCGGCGTCTTGCGCGTGGGGGGCGGGAAGGCGGCGTCGATGGCGGCGAGTTCGGCCTCGGTCAGCATGAGGTGCAAGGCGGCCAGGTTCTCGGCCAGATGGGCATGCTGGACGGCCTTGGGGATGGCGATCACGTCGCCGTCGCGCAGCGTCCAGGCCAGCGCGATCTGCGCCGCGGTGGCGCCGCGGGCGGCGGCGATTTCGGCCAGCGCGGCGTTGCCGGCGAGGCTGCCCTGGCCCAGCGGGCAGTAGGCCATCAGCGGCATCTGCCGGGCCTGGTGCCAGGCGCGCAGGCCGAAGTCGGGGCCGCGTTCGTCCAGCGCATAGCAGACCTGGTTGGTGGCGCAGCGCAGCAGGCCGTCGGCACTGCTGGCGGCGGGCAGGCCTTCGAGCTCGACCAGGTCGTGCACATCGAAGTTGGACACGCCCCATTCGCGAATCGCACCGCGGGCTTTTTCGGCCTCGAAGGCATCCACTGTTTCGGCCAGCGGCACGCCGCCGCGCCAGTGCAGCAGGTAGACGTCGATCACATCCAGCCCCAGCCGCTGGCGGCTGCGGTCACAGGCCGCCGGAACGCCCTTGCGGCTGGCGTTGTGCGGGTAGACCTTGCTGACGATGGTCAGCTCCTCGCGGCGGACCTCGCCCGCGCGAAGCGCCTCGGCCAGCGCCTTTCCGAGCACCGTCTCGGCGCCACCTTCGCCGTACATCTCGGCAGTGTCGAACAGCCGGTAGCCCAGCGCGATGGCGTGGCGGATGGCGGCGACCTCCAGCGCCGCTGCGCGCGTGGATTCGCCCATCTTCCAGGTGCCCAGCCCGAGGGCCGGCACGCGCTCGCCGGTGGGCAGTGAAACGGTGCGAACAGGATTCATCGTGAGGCAGGGCCTGGTTTGGGTTTGAGCAGGTAGGCCGACTGCGCCGCAGTGAGCGTGTTGAACGCGGTGCCGGTGATCCAGCCGTTTTCATTGATGGCCGCCGCGTTGGCCAGCACCCAGCCAGCCTGGCGCGTGGCCAGCGAGAGCACGCTGTTGAGGTCGATCGCCACGCCATCCTGCCACAGCACTGCGTGCGAAGCGGCGTTGGCCAGGGTGAGGCTGTAGCCGACGATCTGGCCGGCGTTGTTGATGTCCGCGGCCAGGCTGAGCGAGCCGCCCAGCGTGCCCAGGTCAACCGGCGTGTCGTTCTGCCACCAGGTGGCCGTCTGGCCGTTGGAGCCAACCACCTCACCCGCGTCATTGATGCCGTAGCCGTAGCCCGGGCCCAGGTCGGTCGGCACGCCGCCGGTCCAGCGCACCGCGTGCACGGCCGCGTTGCCTGTCACCGCGCTTTGGCCGGCCACCTGGCCGCTGGTGTTCACCGCATAGGCGCCGCTGTAGCTGCCGCCCAGCGTGCCCAGGTCGGTCTTGCTGCTGCCCTGCCACACGGTGGCGTGGCTGTTGTTCGGGTCGCTGGGGCTGAAGTTGCTGAAGCCCACCACCACACCCTTTGTGTTGATGGCGTAGGCGATGCTGGTGCGGCCGCCCAGCGTGCCCAGGTCGGTCGCCACGCCGTTTTTCCACAAGGTGGCGTGGGTGTCGCCCTGCACCGTCAAGCTCTTGCCGGCCGCCCAGCCGCGCAGGTTCACGCCCTGCGCCACCGAAGCGCCCGGGCCGCCCAGGCCAGCCAGCGCCGCCGGCGTGGCCTGCTTCCAGCGCGTGGCCTGCGCCGGCCCATCGTCCGCGAAGCCGGTGGAACCGACGACCTGCCCCAAATCGTTCAGGCCATTGGCCCCGCTTTGCACGCCACCGGCCAGCGGTGCCAGCAAGCTGAAGCTGTAGCGCTGCTGGGCCTGGGCTTGCGCGCCCGCCAGGGCGGTGGCCAACAACAGCGAGGCGGTGACAGCGAGGTGTCGGCTCATGGGGGCTCCTTCAGATGCAGACCACGCATCACAGGTGGCCGAGCAGGCCAGTATGGGCCGCCACGCAAGGGCCGACAAGCTGACGGACGCGGGATGCGAAAGACGCACCGTGCGCGCAAGCCATGCTGCAGCGCAGCGTCACGCCTGCGCGCCGCCGCCCGCGCTCAGCTCGGCCCAGTCGAGTTCCTGCACCAGCACCCGGTAGGCGTCGTCGCCAATCACCTCGTCGCGCCGCATCTCGAAAGCGTGCTGCCGTGCGACGGCAATGGCGCGTCGCCGCAGCGGCCCGCCAGGCACCTCGCCGACCGACCCGTTGTGGGACTGACCCGCATTGAGTTCGACGATGGCGCCGTATTCCTTTCGCAGCAATTTTGCGTCCAGCGAGTCGTCGTCCTTGATCGCTTTGAGCAGTGCCTGGTAGGCCTGGGTTCGGCCGAGCCGGATCTCGCGGCCCACCGGGTCGTCGTCCGTCAGGCCCACCCGGCGGATCAGCAGTTTCATCGTCAGGCCCTGCAGCACCAGCGTGCCCAGCACCACGGCAAACGCGCAGAGCAGGATCAGGTCTCGGTAGGGAAACGGCGCACCGCCCGGCAGCGTCTCCGGGATGGCAAATGCGGCCGCCAGGGTGACGATGCCGCGCATGCCGGCCCATGACAGCAAGACGGCACCGCCCACTGCGGGCTTCGGCTGCGGCCCCTCGCCCGCCCTGCGGCGAAGCCGTGGCAGCAGCAGCTTGTAGCCCATCACCCAGACGAAGCGCGCCGCGATCGTCACGGCCAGCACCACCAGCGCGGTGATGACCGCCTCGGTGCGCGCGCCGCCCGCTTCCAGCCGGCCCCAGATCGGCCGCAGCTGCAAGCCGATCAGCACAAACGCAAACGCGTTCAGCACAAAGACCACCGACTCCCAGACCGCGAAGATCGGGATGCGCATGCGTGCTGGCATCTGGATGCCGCCGCGCCGGGCCATGGCCATCGCGAAAGCGACGAGCGTCAGGATGCCGGACAGGCCCAGCGCTTCGGCCGCGATCCACACGCCGAAGGTGCTGACGAACTGCAGAATCAGCGAGGTTGGCACGTCGCTCACGCCGCGCGTCAGCCAGGGCATCAGCCGCGCGCACGCCACGCCGACGACCAGGCTGCCAAATACCGTCAGCAGGAACACCGGCGCGTAGCTGCCAAAACCGAGTTGGCCGGTCATCATGTTCATGATGGCAAGCCGGTAGATCAGCAGCGCGCTGGCATCGTTCAGCAAGCTCTCGCCTTCGAGGATCTTCAGCAGCTTGTGCGGCAGCTTGACCTGGCGCATCACCGCGGTGGCCGCGGCCGCGTCAGGCGGCGCCACGATGGCGCCCAGCGCAATCGCCACCGGCCAGGGCATCTCCGGCACCAGCCAGCGCACCGCCAGCGCCACCGCCAGCACCGTGGTGCCCACCGCGGCAATCACCAGCCCCGCGATGGGCCGCCAGTTTGCCCGCAGGTCACGCAAGGAGGTGTCGTAGGCCGCGTCCACCAGCACCGGGGCGACAAACAGCGTCAGCGCCAGTTGGGGGTCCAGCGTCCAGCCCGGACTGGATGGCAGAAAGGCCAGCAGCGCGCCGCCCAGCGCCAGGAAGGTCGGGTAAGGCGCCCCGAGCTTGCGCGCAATCGTCGCAAGCACCGCTGCGCCAAGCAGCAACAGGATGATCCATTCGAAGGTGGCCATGGGTCGGGTCGTCTTTGCGCGAAGCGCCGATGGTGACAGACCTTGGCATGGCGGCCGGGCACAACCGCATCGAACAGGGCTGAGCGCCCTGTTCGATCACGGTGCCGATGAACGCTCAGGCACCACCCGGCAGCGGCGCCGCAGGATGCACCAGCCCCGCCTGGCGCAGCTCGCGCCAGAAGTCGGCCCGCACCACCTCGTTCAGCGCAGCGCGGTCTTCGGCGATGCGGCCGGGCTGGCTGGCGCCGGGGATGACGGCGGCCACCGCCGGGTTGGCGAGCGAGAACTGCAGGCCGGCGGCCTTCATGCTGACGCCGTATCGGTCCGCGATGGCCTTGATCTTCGCGACCTTGGCGAGGATGGCCGGCTTGGCCGGGGCGTATTCGAAGTTCGGCCCACCGACCAGCGCGCCCGAGCTGTACGGGCCGCCCACGACGATGCCCAGGCCGCGTTCGGTGACCTTGGGCATCACGCGCTGCAGCGCGAGCTCGTGGTCCAGCAGCGTGTAGCGGCCCGCGAGCAGAAAACCATCGGGCCGCGGGGTTTCGAGGTCCAGCAGCAGCTCGATGGCCTCCACCTTGTTGACGCCCAGGCCCCAGGCCTTGATGACGCCTTCGTCGCGCAGCCGGTCCAGCGCCTTGAAGGCGCCCTTGCGCGCGCTCTCGAAGGCGGCCAGCCATTCGTCGCCGTAGAAGTCCTGCGCCAGGTCGTGCACAAAGACGATCTCGATGTGATCGGTCTTCAGTCGCTTCAGGCTGTCTTCGATCGAACGCAGCGTGGCGTCGGCCGAGTAGTCGTTGACGATCTTGTTGGGCCGGCCGTGCTTGAAGACGCCGCCCTTCTCGCCCATGTCGCGCGCGTTCACGTCCTCGACTTCGTCGAGGATCAGCCGGCCGACCTTGGTGCTGATGACGTATTCGCTGCGCGGCTTGCCTTCCAGCGCCTGGCCCATGCGGATCTCGGCCAGGCCGGCGCCATAGAGCGGCGCGTTGTCGAAGTAGCGGATGCCGTCGTTCCAGGCGGCCTCTACCGTGGCCTGCGCCTCGGTTTCGGGAATGTCGCGGAACATGTTGCCCAGCGGCGCGGTGCCAAAGCCGAGCTTGCCGGGGAAAAGGTCCTTGAATGCCATGGTGTGTTTCCTTTTGTCGAAGCGGGTTGAAGTGCTCAGGCGGCCGCGGTCTCGGTCGCTTGCGTGAGCGGATGGGCAAGGCTAAAGCGGGCATGGCCCTCGGCACCACCACCGAAGAAGGCAGGCACGGGTGCCTCGAACAGGGGAGTGTTCTCTCGCAGGCGGGTGGGGGTGAACAGAATGTCGGTCGACATGGCGGGCGCTCTGTGCAAGTGCAGGACTCGTTGGCTTGGAACGAATGATGGAGACGCCGGATCAATTCATCCAATTTATCTGTTGAATTCCAGACATTCACAAAGCAATATATCTGGATGCGTTACGACCTGAACCTGCTGCCGGTGTTCCTGACCCTGATGGAGGAGCGCAGCGTGACCCGCGCAGCCGAGCGCCTGGGCATCACGCAGCCGGCGCTGTCCAACGCGCTGACGCGGCTGCGCGCGCTGCTGCAGGACCCGCTGTTCATCCGCGAGCGCTACGGCATGCAGCCCACGCAGAAGGCCGAGGAACTGGCCCCCGTGATGGCCGCGGCGCTGGCCAGCCTGGACGACCTGATCCTCGGCCAGCAGGCCTTCGACCCGGCCAAGGCCCGGCTGCAGCTGATCCTGGCGCCGAACAGCTATGTGGAATACACGCTGATGCCGGCCATCGTTGCGCGGCTGCGCGCGCAGGCGCCCGGCATCAGCCTGCGCCTGGCGCCTTTCGGCACGGACCTGGCCGAGACCGGCGTGATCTCGGGCAGCACCGCGCTGGTGATGGGCCGCTTCGTGGACCCGCCGGACAACCTGATCGTGCAGCACCTGATGGACGACGGCCTGGCCTGCGTGGTGCGGGCGGACCATCCGCTGGTGACCGGCCAGAAGATCAGCAAGAAGCAATACGAGCAGCTCAAGCATGTGAACGTGCTGCCGCCTGGCCGGCTGCGCGCCGGGCTGTTCCAGGCGCTGCAGCGCGAAGGGCTCAAGCGCGAGGTGGCCGTCTCGGTCACGCACTTCCTCTCGGTGCCCGAGATGGTGGCGTTGACCGACTGCTGCGCCACGCTGCCCGGCCTGATCTGCCGCCGCCTGGCCAGCGACACGCGGCTGAAGGTGCTGCCCACGCCGGTGGACCTGGGCACGTTTCCGGTCGAGATGGCCTGGCACGTGCGCTGGCGCAATGACCCGGCGCACCGCTGGCTGCGCGGGGTGATTGCGGAGGTGGCGACCGAGGTCTCGCAGGCGCCTACCTGAAGCCGGGCGATGCCCTCGCCTGGCGGGGACGCGATGGCAGTGCTGTCACGGCGCGCCGCCCACCCACCGACAAGGGAACGAAATACGGATCCGACACCGAGAGGAATCCACCGGTGATGACCGCCGTGGTGCCCGCGCCAGGGATCTGGCGGACCGGGTCCTCCAGCAGCACCGTTCCGTTGAACCCCAGGGTCCGCTGGCCCTGATCATCGAGCGCCGAAACCGTGACACCCGCGCAGGCGTCCGCCAGGCACGAGAAGCTGCGCGTATCGCCCGCGGTTTGCAGGAAGATCTTCAGCACGGTGTTGCCGGACAGGACCACGTGGATGGTGTTGAGTGGGGACACGCTGCCGTCGATCGGGACCACGTAGGTCGAGACGCTGAAGTCGACCGCATCATCGATGCCGGGGACGTAGTACGGGTAGGCGCTCTTGAAGGTGCAGTAGTCGTCGGAGCTGGGCGGCGGCGGGCAGACGTCCAGTGCCGGCGTGCCGTCACTGAAGGTCACGGCGTTGTGCTCGATGCTGGTGCTGCAGTCGGGGGTGAATCCCGCGCCGGGCACCCGGTTGCTCAGTGTGGCAGTGACGGTCATCGCCACGGCGCTGCCGAGATGGCCTTCGCTGTCAACTGCCGACATCGGCACGTTGTGCAGCGCGAAGTTGCGCGCGCGCAGCGGGTCGCCATATTCGTCCACGCTGTCCAACGGTTCGCTGATGGTGACGCCGGTGCAGGCCGCGTACTCGCAGCGGTACAGCGTCAGGGGGTTGCCAGTCTCGGGGTCGTACCACCACACGTCGATGCTGGCGACGCTCGTACCGTCGCTCACCAGTTCCAGGTAGTAAGGTTGGTCGCCGTCCTGGCTGCCCCAGTTGTAGTCGGCCTGAGACGCTCGTTTGTTGGCGCCGGCCTCGTACATGCAAAGGCCTCGTACGCCGCCAGCGGGATCGAGCAGGTAGAACTTGTCGTTGTCACAAGGCAAGGTGGGCAAGGCTCCCGCGCCGGCCAGTGCACCATTGAGGGCGACCGCGGTGCCAGCCTGCGCGCGGAGTTGGACGCCGGCCAGCGTGATCGGCACCGTGTCGTCCGCGGTCAACGCGCCGACCGTGGCACCGGCGCATGCCGTCTGGCTGTCACAGCCAAAAGTGCCTTCGCGGGTGACGTAGGCGATCCTGATGACGGCCCCGTTTTTCACCCTCAGGGCCAGCGTCGATCCCTCGACGTCGGCGAAGTTGAAAACGCGGACGAGATTGCCGCTCATGAACTGCGAGCTGCTGTCCTTCTGGCAGAAGTGGTTGGCAGCAATGCCGCCCGTCACCGCCACACTGGTGCGACTGCAGCGCTGCTTCTGGGCAGCGACGTCGCCGGCCAACTGCGCCAGGCTCGAAGTGGCCGCGGTGAGCGCGTTGTTGAGCACGACGATCTGGTCGAACATCGCATCGCCGGGTGCGTTCTGCATCGGCGTGGTGACCCAGTTCTGGCTTGCGATGGACGAGTTCAGCTCGACCTGGCTCACGCGTGACAGGTAACGCGTCACCTCGGCCTGAGCGGTCGCCACGTCGGCTTCAGTGAACGCCGGCACGCCACCTTGCCCTGCGAGGGTGTTGTCGAAGTAGGCGGCAGGGTCGGTCCCGAGCAGCCAGGCGCTTGTCAGCGTCGTCAGTGGCGTCAGGTTGGCCGTGCCGTCCCTGGTTGCCGGGGCGAGAAGGCGAATGCCGTCCAGCACATTGGCCGACAACAGGTAAGGCGGCGCCAACTGATCCAAGG